>Ga0137829_10657305_pt1 | contig 16100 bp, 16 predicted proteins | sample OV2TP2_FD_97737 | JGI IMG/M metagenome (GOLD analysis project Ga0137829, IMG submission 97737) | reverse complement strand
CACAGATAGGTATGGGGATAAGTTAGAAGGTCGTAGTTATGAGAGCACAGCATTCGGTGGGACTGGTGGCCGTATCTTCAACGATGACAAAACACCGGAAGAAGCCCTTGAGTTCTACAAAAAATCCCTCGTCAATCTGCACAAGTATTCAACCGATGACGCAACGCTATATTGGTGGTTTGCCAATAGATTAAGCGAGATTAATATGCAAGCAATACAGCAAACCCATTGGCACTTCTCGCAGATCATCATATGGCTGAAAAACAGCATGATATTTAGCCCCGGCCAGCTCTATCATCGCATCTACGAGCCATGCATCGTTGCGTGGAAGTCCGGCCAAACTCATTACCAAGACTTCACATTCTCAAACTTCACCGAGTTGTGGACGCTTGATCAGAAAACATTTGCTGAACACCTTGACGTGATATACGCTAAGCGTGATCCAACCACGAAATACATCCATCCAACACAAAAGCCGGTGCGCCTTGCCGAACGAGCGTTAAAACGCTCGAGCGAAAAAGGCGACATCGTGGTCGATGCTTTCGGTGGTAGTGGCAGTACGATGATAGCTTGTGATCAGCTCGAACGTCGAGCACGTCTCATGGAGTTGGATCCCAAGTATTGCGATGCAATGGTGAATCGTTGGTGCAAATACAAAGATGATCCCCGAGTTGTTAAAAACGGAGAAGAAATCCAGTGGATAGTATAAAAAGTGGCGGCAGAATCTGATATATTTGAACTTTAGTTTTTATGGCTTACAAAAATATTCAGCACAATCATGTGATATATCACTTCGAAGACGGAGCGCTTCAATTTGTCGACCCGCCAATGGCTCACTTCGGCTTCACATACTGGTCGCTCATGATCCCGCCAATCAAACCCAACAAAGTGCTACAACTCGGCTGTGGCGGTCATACTATCCCGCATCTCATTGAGAAGATATGGGGCAAGATAGACCTCACCTGTAACGAAGATAAAGACGCATTCCAATTCGCCCTCGATCTCCGCAAAGGCGGCAAGATGTTCGATTATATCATAGTGGACGTCTATCAAGGCGCCACTCCGCACCCGAATATTCTCAAAAATGACTTCTTGCACGATTTACATGAGATATCAAGCGGTCTGATCGCCATAAATGCCCAGAATTTCGAGCAAGGCGCGCCTTATCAGCCTTACTTCGACATAGTGCTCATGAAACGCCTTAACTACAACGTGGTGACGTTTTTGAAGCATAAGGACGATACCCACCAATATTTCGCAATATTTCCAGTCGAAAGTCAACTTATGCAACAATGACATAAATCTATGCAAAACCCCGAAAGCACAACAGAAAAAGGCCAGCCCGGACGACCGCCATTGTGCGGTAGATGCAGTAAGCCCAAACGACCCGACAATCCTGATTACAAGGATGCCGAGGGCTATTGCGAGTGCGGCAGGCCCACAAAGTTCACCGAAGATACTATTCAGAAACTTAAGGACGCGTTTGCCATAGACGCGACTATTCCTCAAGCGTGTAAATATGCGGAGATAGGTAAAACAGTGTTTTATGAATGGCTAAAAGAAAATTCGAAGTTTGCGGAAGAGATAGAGGCTATGCGTGAAGCCCTACCCCTTAAAGCCAAAGAGAATATAGCCCTAAAAATTCATGGAAAACCTACACAAGGCGATATAGGTCTATCTAAATGGCTTGTAGAGCGTAAAGAACTACACGAAACTCTCCTTATCAAGCACTCAGGTAATGTGTCACATGAACCGCTCAATCTTGATGACGATAACGACCCCGAGCAAAAAGAATTATTACAAGATTATCTCAACAAGCGTCGGGCATCTCGGCAACGTCGAGCTGTTGAAGAAGATAAAAGGCTTCAAGATTTGAAAGCACAAAAAAATGGACAAAACGCAAATAACAACAGCAATGATCAATTGGACAATAATAATAGCCTCGATCGCGTTAGCGATAACGGTGCACCCGTTATTCCTCCTACCGATTCTTCTAACAATATAAAATGACAATCAAAAACGAGAACCCGCCAATGCTTAAACGGATATTTGGGGCAGGCATGAATCCCGATCTCGGTAACGTGATCTTCACTTATGGCGACACAATCTATAATCCGAGTGGCCGAGACATTCCAGATTACTTAATTGAGCACGAATCAGTGCATACAAAACAACAAGGTGATGACCCTAAAGGATGGTGGGAACGTTACTTAAATGATCCTTACTTTCGCTTCGAACAGGAAGTCGAAGGTTACGCAAGGCAATTCGCCTTTATGTGCAATCATCCGAATAAACGAATGCGCGTAACCGATCGCAACAAGCGACATCTCATCCTCATGGATTTAGGCAATAGTCTTTCAGGACCAACTTATAATAAAATAGTCAAATTATCCTACGCCATGCAGCAGATTAAAAAACTATCCGGCGTAAGGTGATAAATCGATCAAAAAAAACTATGACATACGATTTTTGCCAAAATAACTACAGTAAAGAGCACGGATTTGTCTTTTACGAACCACCATTCCTCGTCATTTGCATTCACTGCGGACAGTTACGGAAGATTCATAAAGATGGCACTATTGAAATTACAAGAGAAATAGGCACTATTGCCATAAATCCTCACGCAAATGATAATCGAATCCGTAAAACAAATAGCTGAAAAAAATCGAACGGAAAGTTCCGGTTCTCATGCTGAGGATTATACCGAGCCAATATCATGGATTACTGATCGGGAAATACGTAATGAGAAAGGCGAGCTTATTGAGTTTCACATGCATCCATTCCTTGAAGATATCTATCTTGATCAATCCCAAAATCTCACCATCATGAAAGCCGCGCAGGTCGGATTATCAACCCTGTCTATTCTTAAAAATCATTATGATGCCAAGAGGCGCAAGATTGATATTATATATTGCGTTGATGAGGAGACAGAGATTCTCACGCAAAGAGGATTTTTGAAACAAGAAAATCTGCAATCAGATGATGTGATTCTTACCCTTTCAAAAAAAGGAACAACACAATGGTCTCAATTGCAAGAAGTTTTTAGAAAAAGAGTTGATATGGATTGTATAGAGTTCAACGCGCGAAATTTCAATGCTCTTGTAACGCCAAACCATCGCTGGTTGCTTCAACCCTACCGAGGAAGTGGCGCGATGTTCTTTCGGGAAACAAAAGACATGGTTGGTAGATATGCGCGTATCCCAAAAGCGATGGAAGATGAAGGCGGATCGGCTTACAAAGAATATTATACCGACGAAGAAGTCATGCTGTTCGCTTGGGTATTTGCCGAAGGACATTACCCGAAGCAAACAAAAGGGTCTGGTAAAAGGTGTTATTCGATTACTATAGTCCAGTCGGAAAAAGTGAACGCACAGTACTGCGATGAGATACGGGCAATCCTTCGTTTGCTGAAAATAAACTGGAAGGAGTATCCAATGAAGCATAGTGGATGTGTTTCGTTTAGATTTGCGTTCCGAACCGGACGAGAGATAAGAGAAAGATTTCCCGATAAGATACCAGACGCGAAGTTTGCCCTTTCTTTAACAAAAAGTCAATCAAAACTTTTTATTGATACATTCGCAAAAGGAGATGGTTGGATCGATAGGTCGGGCACGTGGGCTATCGCCCAAAAAGATAAACGCACGATTGATGTTCTTTGTATGATTGCTGTACTCGCCGGCTACGTGCCAAGCGTAGTGAACCCGGGCAAAAATGGGTACTATACGATTAGAATGACGCAATTCAAATCGGTTGAGACTGGGGAGTTAAGACCGAAAGCAGTTCATTACAAAGGGATTGTATGGTGTCCGCGAACGCCATACGGCACGTTTTATGCGCGAAGAAAAGGACGATGCTATTGGACTGGTAATACTCTCCCAACAGATCAAGACGTGCGTGTATTCGTAGGCGGCAAGGTAAATAGAATTATCGACAATAACAAAGGCATGATCGAGGATGTGGCCGACAAAGATAGTGTTGAGTCAAAACGCGTCGGTGATAGCATAATCTATTTTCGAGGCACTTGGACTAAAAAAGCTGCCATTATGGTTACGGCTGACCGGTTGGTGCATGACGAGAAAGACAGCTCGAAGCTTGACGTCATCGCCGACTATCAGGCTCGACTTCAGCATTCGAAATATAAGCAAGTCCATACATTTAGTCACCCGAGTTTACCCGAAACCGGCGTGCATGCCGATTGGCTTAAGAGCGACCAAAAACATTGGTTCATAAAATGCGGATGGTGCGGGCATTGGCAGTATCTTTCGTGGAATATCGAAGACGCGAGCGATATGAGTATTGATCTCGAACGTATTATCTTCAAATGCAAAAAGTGCAACGGTGAGATAACCGATAGTATGCGTAAAAATGGTCAATGGGTCGCTAAGTTCCCCGATCGGCCATTGAGCGGTTATTGGGTATCAATGCTCATGTGCCCATGGAATACCGCGGCCGATATTGTAACAAGATATCGAAACTCGGATACTACGCTCGAGTTCTTCTACACTAAGGTACTTGGCCTTCCATTTGCTGATAGCCAATCAAAATTATTACGTCATCACTTCCTACAAAATCTTACTGGTAATCTATGGGCACCAGGAGAAGACGAACGAGTGATTATGGGTGTTGATACCGGCCTCCGGCTTGACTACGTACTTGGAAACGCCAAAGGACTATTCATGCACGGTGACTGCGATGATTACGGCACACTCGACGGATACATGAAACGCTGGCCAAAGTGTATCGCTATAATTGATCAAGGCGGCGACCTTATCGGATCTCGCAAGTTTTATGAGCGCTGGCCGGGTCGTGTGTTCTTATGCACTCTCACGGGTGATCGAAAAGGTAAAGAATTAGTCAAATGGAATCAAGGCGATGAGTTCGGCAGCGTAACTGCTGATCGAAATCGAATGATTCAGCTTACTGTAGGCGAGTTTCGCGATCTTCGTATTCCGCTACACGGTACTGAAAGTGACTGGTATGAGTTATGGCTCGATTGGAATCATTTGTCTCGAATTAAAGTGCTTGATCCGGACACAAACCAAGTAAAAGGTCATAAATGGGTCCGCAGCGGTCGGGATCATCGTGCATTAGCTACAGTATTCTGGCGCATAGGCATGAGGCGATTTTCTGGCACTGGATCTATTATAATGCCGCCAAAAACTTCGGCAGCGCCCAAAAGCTATATGATCGAACCCAATAAAACAGTGCGGTTCAATCCTGACGAAATGTTCATGGATGCCCGCCAAAAAAAAGAGTTGATCATCAAAGACGGTGAACTGATAGACGATAAGTCGAAACCGTCTGTAGATGAAAAACTTCAAGAAGACATTGAGGCGTCGCTTGACTCCATTGATCCAACTGGTCGATTTCGTTAGCTGAAATAAATGTATAAAACTATTCAAGAAAGGCTTAAAGAACAGCAAGAGAAAACTAGGGCTTGGGCGTTGGGAGATGATTCTATTGTTTTCCCGGACAATGAGGAGTGGCGAATGGAGTGGGAGAGAGCAAATGGGTCTTATAAAGGAACCCTTGTGATAATGCAACGGAAAAAACAAAAATAATTATCCACAGTTTAGAGCCCTATTGACAATCCATTATTTGTGATATAGTAAAAATGTTCGAACAATAAAAATAATATTTTAATACTGCGTCAAGAGACACACCTCATTGATGCGCCAGGGCTGAACGACTTATCGTTACAGTCTTTTTTTATAGAGAAATCATGGCAACAACATCAACTGATCTTGCCGGGTATGTATCGCTCGGTTCAGAGGTAAATAAAAATCGAGCTGATGGAACGCAAGACAATGTGCAAGGCATAGTCTCTGAAAAGTTGCCCGAACTCACGCTTGAAATGAGCGATGACGAATTAGTCAAGCTTACTGAAAAATGGGAAAAGAAGTGGAAGGAATCAGCGGTTAAAGCAGAGTTCGAAAAGAAAGGAGAAGAGAATGAAAAGTATTGGCTTGGCAAACACTTCGACTTGCCTGAAGTAACCGCAGAAGTATCCAATCGCCCGAACGTAGATAACCTCATCTTCGAATCCGTTGAAACGTATTTGCCACAAATCACAAGACGAAATCCTGAACCGATGGTCGCGTTGCATAGTTCTGAAATTGACGATACTGGCAATGCTGATCCTGTCAAATTGAAATACGTGCAGAAGGTCAAAAACCGACTTGCCGATCTTGCTGATGAAAACGTTATGCGGTTGAAACTTAAGGGCGTTGGTCGCCACTGGGCACTCTTTTTAATTGGCACGCTTAAAGTTGGTTGGGATCTCGATAAAGATATTCCGACACTACGCAATATACGCGCTAAGAAACTCATATTTGATCCCGAAGCAACGGTAACTGAAGATGGATACACAGGCGATTACATTGGAGAATACCGCAAACTCAAAGCCCAGCGCATCATTGATATCATAAGAGGTGAAGACAAGAACGCAAATGCAGTAAACGAAATCAAGAAGATTATCAAAGACGATCTTGGCACTGAGGTGCAATTCATCGAATGGTGGACAAAAGAATATCTCTGCTGGACACTCGGCAAGAATGTGTTGCTTAAAAAGAAAAACCCACATTGGAATTATGACCAGACCGGCCAGCAATCTGAAGTTGATGCCTATGGAAATGAAAGCCCTGTAACATCTGAAGTAAAAGGCAATAACCATTTTACAAGCCCGCAGATTCCATATATTTTTCTTAGTATCTATAACCTTGATGAGCAGCCGGTAGACAAGACTTCGCTTATAGGACAGAACCTTGCTAATCAAGATCGTATTAACAGGCGCAGTAAACAGATTGACAAAAATGTTGACAATATGAACGGCGGTATGGTTGTTTCTCTTGCAAGATCAGGCCTTACAGAACCGCAGGCAAGAAACGTAACTAAAGCGTTACAACATGGCGGTACGGTAGTCATACCAGACGGATCGCCACGCGAAGCCATTGATCGCTACCCCGCACCGCCGCTTCCACCTGACATCTACCAAGATCTGGTTGATTCCCGTGACCGTCTGCGCGACATATTCGGGACCAGAGGATCTACCCCTGCCGGAATAGAAAGTGAAGACACAGTTCGCGGTAAGATTATAAACAGAAACCTTGATACCGATCGCATCGGTGGCGGTATATCCGAATACCTCGAGCAGATCGCTGATAAAGGATATAATTGGTTCGTGCAGATGCTCTACGTCTATGACATTGGCTTCCAGTTCGTTGATGGCGCAAAACCGCCAAAAATCACCATATCAGTCAAAGAGGGATCACTCTTGCCTAAGGACAGCACCACAATCGCCAATCAGGCAATTGACCTAGGCAAGAGCGGCAAAATGTCGCTTAAGGACATGTATGAACGTCTTGAGTACCCGAATCCCGAACAGTTGGCCGCGAACGTATGGCTTGAAATAAACGCGCCGCATCTTCTTTACCAAAACAACCCGCTAGTCCAGCAAGCAATACTGGCTCAACAGCAAGCCGCAGTCGCTCAAGCAAATGCCGAGGCGATCAAGGGACAGGAAGAGCATGGACGCGCAATGGAAACTGAAATAGTCAAAGGAGTTGTAAAGAATCAAGGGAGTAAAGGCCCGGTTCGGCCAAGGTCGTCTCTCTTGCAGCAAGTGCCGCAAAACGCGATAGCTCCGCAAACATAATATGCCATTCAAAAGTAGAGCACAAGCACGATATTTAGCCGCAGTACATCCAGATATTTTTCGAGAATTTGAAAGTAAGACTTTGAGTATTAAGTCCTTACCCGAGCACGTTAAAAAGAAAAAACGAAAAAATGAGGGGCCGCCAAGGCCCAAAGTATAGCAGTTCATTTGATAAAAGTCGTTTCGTATCCTGCGACTTCGAAAAAAAAGGGCACGTTAGTTCAATTAATAATATAAAAAACTATGAGTGAAAACAATATGACGCAGTTTAAGGCGGAAGGCTCACCTGCCTTTCCAGTTGCAAACACAGAGAACGACAACTCTGCCCATTCGTCAGGGGAATCAAAAGAAACGAACGCAGCCCAGACTGGCTCGTCTGACCAGAATCAAAATCAGACGCAACAAACTGGGGGCGAAGGATCGAGAGATAATGAAAGCGGTCTAAACAATCCACCAGTGGAACGGTGGCAAGAACGCGAAGCAGATTGGAAAAAACGCTTTAATGAACAGGAAACCAGACATGCAAAAGAAATGGAAGAGTTCCAGCTGGGAATGAATACAACTATCGCCAATGCTGTATCCGATGCTCTTAAAAAGGCAGGAGTACAGCCCGAAGCGACAGACATTCCCGATTGGTTCGGCAGCGATGATGACAAGCTGTGGGGTTCTTACCAGAGCCATACCGAAAAGATTATAGCGCGTGCAGTCGAGCAGGCGCTCAGTCAATTCACACAGCGAGGCGAAAAGGAACAAAAAGCGATTGATGAAGCAACTACGTTCTTCCAAAATGAAGTAACGGCCATTGAAGCGGATAAGGAATTGAATCCGAACGGCCTTAAAGTTGATCGGAATAAACTTCTTAAAACCGCACTTGACAATAAAATTGTCGATACAGAGGGCCGTTGGAATTATCGATTGGCTTTCAAACTTATGAAGCCGGAAGAAATATTCCAAGCGAAGTTTGCAATCAATGACAGGAAGCAGATCGCTGGCGCCACTACGGAAGGAAATCGTGCCGAAACCAAAGGTTCGGACATCATGTCTAGCAAGGATTTTCAGAACCCGGCCGCGAGGCCTTGGTAATGAAAACACCTGCCATGGCGTTCAACCAAAAGTAGTTATTATAAACCTAATTAAACCACAAACATGGCAGAACTATACGGACAACGTATCCAATCGACGGTGCAGACTAAATATCTGCCCTTCGTAGTCGATTAAAATCGTAGTCGACCCTAAACTCTCTCTAATATACGGCGAAAGCTGAAATGCCAACGCCGAGGAAGTGGAAAAGTACCTTAAAAATTCAAAGCTTCTATGGTATACTGAATGTATATGGATACCATAGAAAAAATCATTTGGGCGGCAGGATTCATTGACGCAGATGGAACGATAACAATAAAACGTTATCGTGAGGGTAAACAAAGAAAGTGGAGTTTCTCACCCCACATCAGTTGCGGTCAAGTCGAATCTAACCAATCATGGAAAGTTCTTAAAATACTAAAGGAACTTTTCGGAGGAAACATTTATCGATGGGAATCAAAACAACGATTTAGAACAGACAAAGGATACACGACAATATATCCCATGAGACCGACAGTCTCATGGCAAGTGACCTCAAAAGCCGCAGTAGAATGCATAAACAAACTTAAGCCGTATCTGGTACTCAAACGCGCCAATGGGGAACTTCTTAGTGAATTTACTGAAAAGTTCTTCCGAGGAACCGAGTATCGGGCACATTGGCTGACTGACGATGAGCGTTCACATCGTGAGGATTACTTCTACAAAATGAGAGCTTTGAATGGAAAAGGAAAACTATCTACACCTTCAACGACTAAACGAGAGAGCGGCCAAAAAGCCGATGCAATAGTCTGAACTTGCGGGAAAAGTAACCGCAAGAGAGGTCTCCGAAGTGGGATCTCCTCGTAACAAATTGACGATCCTCAATTCAAACGTCCTGTTTCAGCGCGTGGTTCGTGCAGGAAAGAAATGGAGTGGTCGAACTCTTCGACAGCCTATTAAGACTACGAAGAATAGCACCGGAACATCATTCCGAGGCTTCGACACCTTCTCAGTTTCCGCTACGGACAACCGCGTCGTCCTCGAGTTTACACCTTCGTTCTATCAGATCACGTGTTCACTCCCGGGCGATGAGCTTTCTGTCGCCGACACCGAAGATAAGGTGCTTGACGTAATGAGGCTCACAATTCAGTCCGATTCAGAAGATATGGCCGATGATCTTGGGACAATATTTTACGCCGATGGGACTGGCAACGTGTCAAAGGATCCATTGGGTCTTGCGGCGCTTGTAGATAATGGAGATTCCGTTGCTAGTATCGGCGGCCTATCCCGTTCAACATACTCGACCCTTCAGTCGACGGTTACCGCATCAGGCGGAACCCTGACCCTCGCGCTTATAGACACTCTTTGGAATGCAGTCAGCTCCGGCGCGCAAGCTCCGACAGCGGCCTACACAACCGAAGCAGTCTTTAGCTTCTACGGTCAGCTCCTTCGCCCGCAAGAACGTATCGTTAAGGACGCATCGCTCGTAAAGGGGCTTAAGGGTGGCACTGGCTTTAAGTCGTTGGATTATAACGGAATCGATATCATTAAAGATGAAAAGGCAACATCACAGGCCTTTATTTTTGTCAACGAAAAGTTCGTTGACTGGTATGCGCTTCCTTACTTCAATGCAAAGCCGGTTTCCTACAAGTCGCAGGTTGAGGGCAACGATTACGAAGCCCCGATCGGACTTGGCTTCAGCTGGTCTGACTGGATAATCCCAGCCAACTCAGCTTCAGTAGTCGGTCACATCTACTTCGGCGGGCAGTTCATCACGAGCAATCCGAAGAGACATGGAAAGTTAACTGGGATTACAGGAATATAGTCCTAGTTAAAGTTCCTTGACATTAAGATTTATTCCATAAAAAACAGGTCGGGAATAAATTTATGTCAAGACAGTAAACTAATTAACACAAAACCATGGCCATAGAACAAAGAAATTATGATCCGGCAATAATGTATGGAGCGCAGAAGAACATGACAGTTGACCTCGGTGATGTCTTGGATGCGAACGGAAACGAAATCCTTGAGTTCGATGCCGTAGCTTCAGCAGTGAACTTCTTCCGTCTTGCTAACTCAGCGACAGGTGATGCCATTGTGCTATCGGCTCGGGGTGACGACACAAATGTCGGCCTCACGGTGAACTCTTTGCTAACCGGCGCTCTTACCCTTGACTCCACCAGTACCGGTTCTATCGACATCGGAACTAGCGCATTTGCAAAGACAATCACGATCGGCAACGAAACCGGAGCCACGGCAGTAACGATAGATTCGGGAACCGGCGCGATCAACATTGGAGATGCAATCGCAAAGACCATCACCATTGGAAACACGACCGGCGCAACTGCTCTCGCATTAAGGTCTGGATCAGGCGGTACGATAGTCACTTCGGCCGATGATAATGCACTTACAGCCGGAGCAAACGGTGCGACCAACCCGGTTCTGAGAGTTGATGCTTCAGCATCATCTGTTGCTACGGGTATATCCGTCACAGGAGCTGCCACTGGCACGGCCGTTGCAATCGCGGCAATCGGATCAGCAACTGATGAGTCGCTCTCGATCAACGCCAAGGCGGCGGGCACGATTGCGATTGGAAACACATCGACGGGTCTAGTCTCGCTCGCAACAGCATCAAGCGGTAGTGGGATCAGCTATAAGCGGAGGGTGCTTGCCTCAAGCGGCAACACCACCATGACCTCGGCGATGAGCGGTGCGGTAATGCTTCTTGACGGAGCGAGCACCGCTTATACCCTGCCCGCAATCGGCACAGGCGACGTAGGAATGGAGTTTTGGTTCGTAGCGACAATCATTGCTAGCAGCCAAACCATCACCGCAGGAGCAGGCGATTTATTGACTGGCTCAATCGAGGTAGTCGATACAGCTGCCGATACTGACGTGTTTGTTCCTGATGTCAGCGATGACTTGATCATCACGCTTAACGGAACAACGACCGGAGGTAAAACAGTCGGAAGCTGGTGTCACTTAGTCGCAATCAGCGCAACCCGTTGGTGGGTTGAGGGAATCTTCCTAACCGCGACCGAGACGCAAGCAATTCCGTTCTCTTAATCCTAAAGTCGAATAGGATAGGATTAGTCATTAAAAACTAAAACCAAACAAAACCATGTCCAATTTCTTATCAGGCCCAGTACAGGTTGCGGCTCAAAGTCTTCACACTTCGAGCGCCGACCAGTACCACAAAAAGGGCGAACTTGTCTTCGCCAACGACGGAAGGGCCTTCCGTTACGCAGAGGCTGGTGGCACCGCGCTTGTAGCTGGAACACTCCAGCAATCACAGGCGCAGGACACCGACACGCAGAACATGACTGCAGTGGCGGCAGCGGCTGGTGATCTTTCAATCGTCTCAACTACGACAGTCACAGTGACCGCGAATGAATACGCAGAAGGGTTTATCCTTGTTAGCGTCACCCCGGGCGTGGGCAAGAACTACAAGATTAAGGGTCATGTCGCTTACACGGCAGCAGCCCCGACCTTCAACCTCGATGAGAGCGTTGTCGTAGCTCTTACCACGAGCTCCCGACTGGACGCATTGGCAAATCCATACGCTGATGTAGTTCAGGCGGCTACGACCTTCACGGCCGCAGCTGTGGGCGTCGCAGTCCACGCGATCGCCATCGATCAGTTCGGTTGGCTCCAAGTCCAAGGACTTACCAACTGCCTCTTAGACGGCACAGGCGTTATCGGCGAACCGGTTATCCGTTCTAACGGAACAGCTGGTTCAGTCGAGCCAGTCACCACAACCTTCACAGTGCAAGGCAATGTGGGATGGGCGGCAACCGCCATCTCAAACACCGAATACGGCGCGATCATTCTTCAACTTCCCTAACCCGAAACCTGATGCATCCCGGCTCTGCCGTAGGGCCGGGGTGCGGATCAGGGCTTAAAGGATGATGCTATAAGTAATCCCGAACCATCATCGCGGGAACGGATGCTAAAAGTGAGAACTCATCCGCTCACAAGTAAAAATCGTGAAAACAGCATTATTTATAAACTATTCCAGCGAGCCGTTCGTCGGCTTCTGGGACGGAAAATCAAAGAAGTTCGCTGCCGGTCAATCATTATATGTGCCTGACTGGTTGGCGCGTCATTGGGCTAGATCACTAGCAAACCGCGAACTCATCAAGCTTGGGAAGGAGCGGTCGACTTCACCAAAGTTTCCCGAGCAAGTACCGGACTTCATGGAACAGTTCAACATGGCGTATATTCCCGATGAAGATCCTGAAGAGCAATTTGGCGCAGAAAAAGAGAGCCTCGATACCATAATCAATGTTGCGAATAAGAACCGAGAGCTCAGGGCAAAGCTGCCCGAAGGCGCACAGGGTCTTGAGCACAAAAAACCTATGGATCTTCCCGAAGTAGATGATGAAGATAAAGAGCCAGACAAACCGGCTCCGAGCAGGGAAAGCCCCGATCAGTTCCAAGGACAGCCGGATGAGACCAAGTTAAACGCACAATAAAATCATGGCAACAAACACCATACCAAGGGATGACAACCAAGTGCCATTCCAAAACATCGACTCGTTCGGTATTGTAAGAGTTGCGCCCACGGCATTTGACGGTGGTACAGCTGGTGCTCGTGGTGATGATGGGGGCACTAACGATCCATTCACCCTCTTTACAGTAACCGGTGACGTTCTCGTCAGGATATTCGGCGTATGCACGGTTGACCTTGTATCAGATGGTGGCGGTACGCTTGAAGTAGGGGTTACCGGTAACACCGCCCTTCTCATCGCGCAATCTACTGCCACAGCGATTGATGCCAATGAAATATGGAATGACACAACCCCGGCAATTGGCGATACCCTCGCCAATATTACGGGACCCTTTGTTATTCCAAATGGCCTTGACATAATTGAATCGGTTGGAACGGCTGATATTACCGCAGGTAATATTTATTACATCTGCCTGTGGCGACCGCTGAGTCGCGATGGTAGCGTCGTAGCCGCCGTATAACCATGAAACTACTCGACCCAAAGACAATCAAAGAAGAAAAACGAGCGGGCGAGGTAGAACTGGCAAACCGGGTACGGAAACTCAAAGAAGAAGAGGGGGCCTCTGTTGCAAGGCTCAACGAGGCCCTCGCCCTTGAGGCCGAGGAGAAAGCTAGGATAAAAGAAGATCTTTGGCTCGTGAAAAAAGAGGCGGAACTTGCCGTAAGGAAGTCCGTTCTTATTCAGGAAGTGAAGGCGCTTGAGGAGAGGAAAGCAGATTTGCTCAAGCCAGTCCATGAGATTATGAAAGAAGCGGAAAACAGACTCGTGGAAGCAAAAAGGCAAGCAACGGAAGTAGCGCGTCGTCTTGAGGATATTGCATCTGCTCGCGAGAGGTTGTCGGAAGGCTTGGAAGCCTTAGCCGATCGAGAGGTAGAGGACGCGGAGAAGATCCAACAGCTTAACAAGAGAGAGGCGGCAACCCAGGCCGCTGAGGAGGAAATAAAAAGATCCACTGAAACTCTCGGCAAGAAATGGGTAGATTTTCATAACGAAGTTTATTCAACGCAAGAAGGGCTTCGTCTTAAAGAAAAAGAAATTGAGGATGCTCGAATTGTCAATAAGATATACGCAGAAACCCTTACAAAATTTGAAAAGGAACTTAGAAATCTTGAGCGGGATGTTAAAGACCGCCAAGCAACCTTATTAAAACATATCGAAAGGCTCGGACTAAAAATATAAAACATGGCACAGGCACAACGAGATTCAAATCAAATAACTACTCTTATAGGCGTAAGCAACGCAGATGATACAACCGCGGTAAATGTAAGGGTAGACCCCACAACAAGACGTTTACTTGTTGATTCAACGGGAAGTGGGGGAACGTCAATGACTGACGATGCGGCATTTACCCCCGGTACGACCTCGGTAGTTCCGATCGCGGGAACTCTTGATGACACATCCCCAGATAGCATAGATGAAGGCGATGCTGGAGCTGTTCGCATGTCCGCGAATAGGAATTTGTATGTAAGAATCAGGGACAACGCCGGGAACGAGCGAGGACTTAACGTTGACGAAAATGGCGCAATAGCAGTAACGGGCGGAGGCGGTGGTACTCAATTTGCCGAAGACGCGGCTCATGTTAGTGCCGATGTGGGAACAATGGCTCTTGCGGTACGGACAGATACTCCAGCAAATCGATCTGGAACTGACGGCGATTATGAGCCATTGCAGTTATCTGGCGGCAGACTTTGGGCGTCAACGCTTGTAACGGGGGCCGCGCTTACTTCTCTTGAGCTTATTGACGATACAGTATTTACGGATGACGCGGCTTTTACTCCCGCGACATCCAAAGTAATAGCATCGGGATTTGAGTTTGATGATACATCTCCCGACAGCGTAGACGAGGGAGATATCGGAGCGGCTCGCATGAGTTCAAATCGTAACCAGTATGTTCAAATAAGGGATAACGCGGGAAACGAAAGAGGCCTTAATATAGACGCTTCGGGAAATATAATATTAGGAACAGGAACTAATACCATAGGAGCATTAACCGCGAATCAGTCAGTAAATGTAGCTCAAATAAACGGAGTTACACCGCTTATGGGAAATGGCGTTACTGGTACTGGCTCGCAACGAGTTACGATCGCCTCTGATAACACGGCATTCAGTGTAAACATAGGTACATTCCCAGATAATGAGCCGTTTAATGTGGCGCAGATGAATGGCGTGGCGGTAACTATGGGAAACGGCGTCGATGGTACCGGAGTTCAACGCATAACACTTGCGTCTGATTCAACTGGTAATATTGCTACGATCGGAACTTCCGTTACTCCGGGCACTGCGGCCACTAATCTCGGCAAGGCCGAGGACGCGGCACATGCCTCAGGAGATGTCGGGGTTATGGCATTAGCGGTTTCAAACGAAGCGAATACGGCAAGGGCTGCTGACGGTGATTATATTCCTATAGCGACGGACACAGAGGGAAATGTTCGCACAGTCGGCAACAGGGATCATGACGCAGTTGATGCGGGAGAATTAGTAGGCATAGGTTTGCGCGCGATAGCGCACAGTACAAATCCGACCGCGGTAGCCGCGGCTGATCGCACAGTATGGTTCGCGAACAGGGCTGGAGTTCCCTTTGTGATTGGAGGCCACCCCAACATAGTAACCTTAGAGGCCGCTTATACCGCCGCTCAGACGGATGCCGCCATTGTAACTGTGGCTAGCGGATTAAAAATTGTTGTTACTGAAATTGAGGCCCTTTGCGATAATGCGAACACAGTTGATGTGGGGGTAAGAGTAGGATTTGGGGCAACAACAACGCCGACAACAACAGGAGTAGTATTAACTCATCCGGGAATTGCGGCAGGTTCGGGAGTGGCGAGAGGAAATGGATCTGGAATTTTGGGGGTAGGTGCAGATGGAGAGGATTTAAG
>Ga0137829_10206356_pt1 | contig 16175 bp, 25 predicted proteins | sample OV2TP2_FD_97737 | JGI IMG/M metagenome (GOLD analysis project Ga0137829, IMG submission 97737) | reverse complement strand
GGGCGACGCTGCGCCACACCGCCGACACCGCCAGCGGGCTCACCGTGTTCAGGGTGCGGACGCTCGGCACCACCGCCTGCCAGACGCCACGGGCGGTGGTGGGAAGCAGGGTGTGGGCGAGTTGCGCCGGGGCGACGGCCTGCCACACCGCCATGACCGGCGCGGGGACGAGCGTCTGCGCCAGTTGGGCCGGCGTGACGGCCTGCCACACGGCGCTCATCGTCGCCGGGCTGACCGTGAGAACATTGCGGACGCTCGGCGCCGGCGTTTGCCACACGGTGGCCACCGGGGGCGGCAGCAGCGTAAAGCTCATCTGCGGGGCGAGCGTTTGCCAGACGGCACGCGCTGGGGCGGGGACGAGCGTCTGCGCCAGTTGGGCCGGAGTGACGGCCTGCCACCCGGCGCTCATCACCGCCGGGCTGACCGTGATGACATTGCGGACGCTCGGCGCCGGCGCCTGCCAGACGGCGCGCGTCACCGCCGGGAACAGCGTTTGAGCGACGTTGGCCGGTGCGACGCTCTGCCAGACGGCGCGGATGGGCGCCGGCAGCAGGGTCTGCGCCAGTTGCGCCGGGGCGACGGCCTGCCACACCGCCCGCATGACCGGTGGCGCGACCGTATTCAGGTGCCGCACGCCTGGCGCTGGCGCCGACCAGACCGCCGGCGTGACGCTCGGGAACAGCGTCTGCCTCACGGTGCCTGGCGTCAGGGGCTGCCAGACGCCACGCACGGGCGCGGGGACAAGCGTCTGGGCCAGTTGCGCCGGGGCAACGGCCTGCCAGACGGCGCGGGCGGGAGCGGGCGTCAAGACGTTACGCGCCGTAACCGCCGGCAGCACCTGCTGCCAGACGCCGCTGGCCGGGGCCGGCAGGAGCGTGTTGTTGGCGCGCACGCTGGGTACCGGGGTGGACCACGGGGCCGCGACGGGCGCCGGGGTCAGCCGCTTGTTCGTGCTGCCGACTACGAGGCGGCGGCGGCGCTGAAACGGCGCCAGCGGGTTGACGACGAGGCGGACGACCTCGGCCGGCGACAGCGCCCGCCGATAGACCAGCACGGCGGCGAGCCGGCCGTTAAACACGGCGGCGCCGTCCGACGCCCGCCCCAGGTTGACGTCGAGAGTATTGGCAAATGTGGCGTCCGGCACGCTGGTCGTATCCGTCCCGTCCAGACGGCCATCAATGTACGCCTCGACGCGGACCGACGGGATGAAGACCCCCGTCAGCGCGTACCAGCGGCCGACGCTGAGCAGGGTCGTGCCGGTGGCGGCGCCGGGGGTGGTGGTGCCGTTGCCGGAGATAGCGAACTCGACAAACGGATCGTTGGTCATGCGCAGGCGCCACGACAGGTTGGGCGAGGCGCCGCTCTTGGAGACAAACTGCGAGTTGCTGGTGTTGTCCAGGCGCACCACGGCGTGCACGCTCAGGGCCCCCGTATGTTGGAGGATCTGGGCCTGGCCGCAATTGACAAAATCGTCCGTGCCGTCCAGGTTGAGGCACGGCCCGGGGAGGAGCGGGTTGCCGCTCGGAATCCACAGGGCGTCGACGTCCGCGTTGGTCACGACGCCGTGGTTGTGATACGGGGAGAGGTCGAGGAGGCGGCCGCCCTGGTTCCCCAGGGCCGGGAGCCAGGCGCCGATGAGGCCGCGCCACAGCTCGGGGTACGCGCTGTCAAAGGCGCTCCGCGCCAGGCCGTGCTGCACGGACGGCGGCCGGACACGGGGAAAGCGGCGCGGCAGGCTGAAGGAGGCCACCGTCTGGCCCCCTTACAGTTCTATGGGGACGGATTTCGTCGTGGTGGTGGAGAAGTAGACCTGGGCGATGATGGCGTGGTTCGAGAGCGCGATGTCGTTATCGTCGCTCCACTTGCTGTTGTCGGGGCTGACGGCGAGGCACAGGGCGAGCGTGCCCGAGGCCGTGCCCGAGTGGTCGGCGGTCAGGACGCCGTCGAGCCCGAGGTAGATGCTGGAGGTGTTCGAAAAGGCGGCGCCGACGTACACGGCGCTGTTGTTGGCCATGGACGAGGCGAGGGAGACGGACTGCGCCGTCGCCTCGTAGACGACCTCGCCGGCGCTGTTAAAGAGCGAGCGCGTCATGGTGAGGGACACGACGGACATGGTGACGCCCGTGGTGTTTAGCACCCGGAAGCGGTAGTTGGGGGGCAGACCGATGAGCGACATGGCTGAAACCTAGCGTGAAAGGGTACGGGTGGTCGCTCAACCGACGGGCCCAGCACTGTGGCCTGGCCCAGCAGACGGGGCGCGATCTCTGCCAGCGGCGCCCCTGGACACCTGTGGAGGATTGACCACCATAAACAACGCCTCTGGAGGCGTTTTAGCCTGAGGCTAACTTGATAATCCCGCTATTCGCCCAGGAGATCGTGAGGTCTCCTCCATTCGTCAAGACCGGGAAGCCGCCGGTGTCAATAAAGGCGACGAGCAGGGCGTTGCCGTTGCTATTGACCCCGGCCGCCGACTCGGTCAGGATAATGGCGCCGCAGGCCGTGCCGGCGCTGATGCCGGCCCAGGTCAGGTCGGAGCCGTCGAGTTCCGCCTGGTCGTCGGTGGTATTCGACACGACGCTCAGGCCGCCGAGGGCCTTGCGCATGGTGCCGGAGAAGCCGCCGGTAAACGACGTGGTGGAGAGTTCCTGGCCCGAGAAGGCCGAGGTGTACTGGTGGTCGACGTTGGCGCTATAGCTGGAGACCAGGGTCACCTTAAAGCCGGTGGCATCCCAATCAAGGGTGCCGTTGGCGAAGCCGACCTTGGCCGCGTTGTAGACGAATGAAACCATGGGGGTGTCTCCTCCTAGCGCGTTTACTGCGCCGTGCGGATCGAGGCGCCGACGACGCCTTCGAGGATATGCAGCACCTGGCGCCAGGCGACGACGGGCTGGTGCTGCCGGTACAGGGCGAGGGAGGCGTGGAGCTGCGCCTGCGTCACCGGGTCGTGGTCATGGCTGGCGAGCAGGGCCGCACAGAGCCCCTCAAAGGCCCCGGCGAGCGTCTGGGCCGGGACAGCGGGCGCGGTGCGGGGGGTTTTCGCGGTGGCAGTGGCAGTCGCCATCGGGGTGGTCTCCCTCAGAGTCCGAGTGCAGGTCTTGAGGGAAGCGTACGGGGGGGAGCGGCCAGGCTGGCGAGAGCGGGCGGCCCGGTCGCCCGGCGCCGCAGAGGAGGGACGATGCTGCATTTCGTGTGGGACTATAAGGAGCAGCCGACGGAGCACTACCACGTCTGGCCGGTCAGCCCGGTGGGCGCGACGCTCAGCCCCGGGGTGACGCTGGCGCTGCACGACACCGAGGGCAACGACACCCTGGTCGAGGCGCTCGTCCAGGCGCTCGAGGCGCTGGCGCGCCGCAAGGCCGCCGAAAGCCCGCCGGGGCGGAGCGTCTGAGGGAGGGAGCACGCTATGCTGGTGCAGCGACTGGTGCAGTATGCCGAGCGCCATGCGAGGGCAGGAGAGGTCGTCAATCGAGAGGGGATCATTGGCGGACTGGTCTTCCTCGGGCTGGTGGCCGCCGTGACCCTGGTGATAGCCTTGGCGATTCCCGGCGGGACGCTCCTCGGGAAACTGGCGTGGGTGGTCCTGGCCAATGCCGCCAACAGATAGGCCATCACGACGACCTTTGCTCCTGTTGAACTCGCCTGGAGATTTTGTGTGCTTGCATGCGGGACAGGTCTTCATGCACAACCCCTCACACGGTTGCGAAACCTCACCTGGGGAATGCGCGGCAACCGGCGTGAGAAACCGGGTTTCGATCAGGGTAGCTATTCCCGATCTAGCCGCGAGACAGTTGTATCAGAGGGCAGAGAAGGAGTCAACCCCCTTCTCACCCTGCGTCACGGGCGGCTAACAAGCCCCGTAAAACCCGCAAGGCTCCTTCACAACTATCCAGGAAGTCGTCATGGTCGGCGTCCGGTAGGGGCCGATAGACGCGCAGTTGCCGCAGCGCCTCGGCCGGCAGCCGGGCACTGAGGGCCAGCCAGCCGTTCGTCAGGTAGGGCTCAAGCGTCGAGATGCGCAGCTCCTTGGCCCGGCTGTTGTGGACCTGGAGGAACTGCACGCTCCACGGGGTCTGTTCCGCCAGGGCGCGGGTCGCCACCGCCTCGCGCAAGTCTCCGACGAGCAACGATTGGAAGCCGTTGCTTTCGATGCCAATCTTCGGCACCTGCCAGCGCCACAGCAGGTCCGTAATGGCCACGAGCTGCTGCGCCGGCTTGTCCACGTTGCTGAGGTAGGCGTCCAGCACGTAAAAATACCCGCGCCGGTCCTTACCCACCACGACGCAGGCCGAATAGTCCCCCGGCGTGCTGCCCCCCTGCCCCAAGGCCGGGTCCCAGAAGGCCGCCAGGTCCACCAGCTCGTAGAGCGGCACCACGTGCGAGGGGAACACCAGGCGGTCCGGCGCCACGGTGAAGAAGCGCGCCGCGTCGAGGTTGAACAGGCGCTCCTGGATCAGTTCAGGCGCGTTCTGCTTCTCCGTCGCAAAGGCCGTCTCGCCCTCGGTGAGGATCTGCTCCATCAGCTCGACGTAGGGCTCGCGGGCCTCCCAGAGGACGTCGTGCCCCGCCAGCATGCTGTCCTGGTGCGCCGTAAAGAAGTCCCGCGCCGCCTGCTTGGCCGCGTCGCGCGCCCGGCTGCCATCGCAGAAGATCTCCCGCCACGCCTGCCACAGCTCCGGCGCCTGGTCCGCCCAGCGCCGCACGGCTTGGTACTTGCGCCCGCGCCAGCCGGGCGCCTCTAAGAGCCTGGCAATGAGCGACTGCTCGTGCAGGATGGTGCCGACGACGTCGATATTGGTCGTGGGCGTGCCGAGCTTGAAGAAGTCGCTGGTCACGGTGCGCCAGAACTTGTCGCGCTGCGTCTCCGTCTGCACGTGCTCGGCATTTTCGGCGTCGTCGAGGACCAGCTTGGTGGGCCGGATCGCGCCCCATTTCAGGCCGCGAATCTGCGACCGGGGCGACGCCGCCTGCACCCGCACGCCGCCCTGCGTCACGAACAGGGTTTCGTTCCATTTCCCCGTCTGTTGCCGGCCAAAGACCTCGAGCAGGCGCTCATTCGTTTCCAGCACATCCCGCACGTCCTTCACCTTGTCGCGGGCCATGTCATGACGTGAGGACACCACCACGATAAAGCGCTCGTGCCCGTAGACGCAGTCGTGCACCAGTTTGATGAGACTCCGTAAGGTCGTCTTCGCATAGCCACGCGGCGCCGCCGTGACGTCCCGCAGGCCGCGCGTCTCGGCGTCAGCCTTCCAGGTGGCAAACCAGTCGTGGTGCATGGGGGAAAACGGCACCGTGCAGTGCTCGGGGAAGAACGCGGCAGCAAAGCGCCGCACGTCATACTCGCAGGCGTCGTAGAGCGCCTGGTCTTCTGGGGAGCGTTGGTGCACGGGCGGGGCGGGCTGATACAGCCGCCGGGCATAGAGCAGCGCCTGGCTGCGGGCGGCGGGTGGCAGGCTGGCGAGGCGCACCAGGACTTCCGGTTTGGTCAGGGTGGCTGGCATGCTCAGGCTTCTGCGGCGGCGCGCCCGTCTGGGGGCGGCAGGCTCTCCGCGGGCACGCCCAGGAGCCGCGCCAGCTCGGCGGCCGGGTCATAGACCTCCAGCGTGGCGTAGAGGCGGGAGGGATAGGCGCGCTCGATGATCTCGCGGCAGGCGTCGAGTTGCAGGCGGGCAATGGCGACGTCGGTGTGGGAGCGCAGGGGACGATGCTGGCGCATGTCGAGCGGATCGGGCAGGTAGCCCAGGGCCAGCAGGACCATACGGTCTTGCGCCGGCGGCGCCAGCGTGCGCCAGTCCTTGAGCTGGGCAATGGCCTGGGCGTCGGCTTCACGGTGCAGGTGGGCGAGTGCCTGCTGCACCATAGGATTGGTTAGGATCTGGGCGGCACAGACCTGCGCGACGCGGTCGGTCTTGGGGCGATACCCGGCCCCACGGTAGGCGGCGGTGGCATTCCCCTTGACCCCCGGAGGTCCCACGGCATAGAGCCGCACAAACTGCCGCTGGCGGGCATTCAGTGGGCGGGGCATCAGGTACTTGGCCATTGCTGCGTCCTTGCGGCTACGCCGCCTCGGGCACAAAACGATGCCCACACGCTGGGCACGCCGTCTCTTGGGGAGAGACGGCCTCCGTGGGCGGGGGAGCGGCCGGCCCAGCGGGCGGCACCACGCCGGCGCGCGCGGCCAGGTCGCTCAGGAGCTGCTGTACGGCCGCCTGGCCGGTGGAGACGTCAGCCAGCAGGCTGGTCAGGATCTCTGTGTCGTAGCCCGCCATGGCCGCAATCGGGTCCAAAGTGGCGACGACCAGGCGCTCTTCGGCCTCGTCCAGGTCTACGTACTTGACCGGCACGGTGGGCACCCCATGGCGCAGGGCCAGGGCGACCCGCAAATGTCCGTCTAAGACATAGGCGCTGCGTTGGTTGACGATAATGTCCTGCACCCAGCCGACCTCGGCCAGGACGCCTTCGAGGGCGGCCTGCTGGGCCTGCGGGTGAATGCGGGCGTTACAGGGAAAGGCCAGGAGCTGGTCGGGCGATACCTCGGCGGTCCCGACAATGCGGTTGCGCCAGGCGCTCCGGGGCGGGGCGGAGGATGCGGCGGGTTTTGTGGGCATACACCGGGCTCCCTAGAGAGGAACAGCGTCTCTCTAGGGGAAGCGTAGCGGGGCAGGCGGCCAGGACGGCGAGGACGGGGGCTGAGGGGACGGCGGCGCCCGCCGCTGCAGCGGCGCCGTCCCCGCCGCTGACAGAAACAGACCCGCTCATGCCTCAGGCTCCCCTGGTGGGGCCACGATCTCTGCCAGCGGCCGGCCCAGCGCCGTGGCGAGGCGTTCCAGGCTGAGGAGCGTGACCCGGTGATAGTCCGTTGCCCCACTCTCCAGGCGCGAAATCAAATCAGGCGGGACGCCAGCCAGCCGGGCGAGTTCCGCCTGGGTCAAAAACTGGCTCTGCCGCCACTGCCGTAACCGCCGGCCAAAGGCGGTGGTCGGCTTCAAGCGGATCTTGGTGGGCATTTCTCCCTCCTTCTGTTCCTACAGAATATAGTACATATCATTTTTTTTTGCAAATGCGCAATAACATATTGACAAAATATAAAAATAGACTATATTATATGGTGTAGACGCTGATTGACAACCACAGACCCCAGACCCGAGGGACCCGGAGCCGAGCAAGGTCGCTGGCAGTGACAGGGACGAAGGGAACGGGGAGGTAGAGCCAGAAGTGAGGCGCCTAAGAGCCGGACCTAAACGGGTAAGACAGCCGAGGAGGTGTTCCCCACCGCACACGGGGCGGTTTGAGGCAGGCACGACCCTGCCGCACCTGCGATGACCCCACAAGGGCGAGCACACGGTGTCGCCGGGCCTGGCAGCCCGGCTGTGATCAGGAGCCACGAAACACCACAGAGAAGGCAAAACCCATGGCCCGATACCCCACCCCGGTGCCCCTCGGCACCCACAAGACGCTGCCCAACGGGCGCGTCGTCATCAAAGTATCCTACGGCTGGGCGCTGCACCCCGACGCGGCCGCCGCCGAGTGGGCCACGACGCACAGTGAGGCACGCCGCCAGCAGGCGGAGGCGGAAGGCAGCCTGGCGGCGCTCGTGTGCAACAGCGCCAGGCGGCTGGCGCGGGAGACCTAGCAGTCGACGTACTCCCCGGATTTCTTAGGAAGCGACCATGCTGTTGCGACACGCGACCACGCGCCAGGCGTGGCAGACGATTCAGACCGAGGGGTTGCGGGTCGCGTGTGCGGACCCGAGCGCCAAAATCCAGGGCGTCTGGCTGCACAGCCCCGCGCAGAGTGCCTGGGCAATCGTGCACACGATGCGGAAGCATGGCGCCGCCCTGGAGGACGTGGTCGTCCTCGAAGTGCGGGTCGGCCGCACCGCCCTGCGCCGCTTCAAACGGGGCCTATGGTGGACAGCGGCCAACGTGCCGGCCGTCCAGATCATCCAGACAATGCCAGGGGCCACGTTTGGCGCCTCGGCCAGCTAAGAAGACCACGCGACAAGCCCGCGCGTGGCTCTCGGCGCGCGGCAGGACCCTCAACCTCTCCCTCATAGAGTGAGGTGTCGCTACACTTGGAACACCAACTGACGAGCCGGCCGGCTGGTGACACAGCCGCCGGCGCCAGATCCACCTCCACCAAGGAGTACCACATGCCGAAAGTAGCACAGCCCGCCGCCGCGGGCAAGCTCCTGTACCCCTGCACCAACCATGCGGACTTGCTCGCCGAGTCGGCCCTGATACCCCTGCTCCACGCCCTGCACAAGGACCGCTTCCGCGCGCCGCCGTATACGGACGGCCTGCGGCACCAGAAAGCCCTGGCGCTCGTGCTGACCCCCGACGCGATCCGCCTGACCGGCCCCGCTGAGGCGCTGGTCACGAGCCAGGACACCAAAAAGACCCCCGCCACGACCTACACCGTGCAGGGAGAGACCTGCACGTGCGCGGACCGACACCCCCACTGCAAACACCGGCAGGCGGCCGAACTGTTTCGCACCGCCCTCCTGTGGTACGGCGCCGCGCCCCAGCCGCCGCCCCCCGCCGAGACGGATGACCCGCCGGACCACGACGCGTCCTGGCCAGGGGGACAGCCCCCGGTGGTGCCAGCTGCCCCCTGGCTGGCCCAGCACCCGCCGTTTACGGACACGCTGTCGTGGATGGACGGGGAGGGTATTCAGCACACCGCCTGCGTACGCGCCAACTCCCTCACCGAGCTGGTCACCGGCGTCCAGGGGCTCAAGCGCCTGATCGTTCGGGCACGTCCCCCTGAGCCGACCACGCCCAAAACCCCCGAGACGGCACCCCCTGCTCCAGACGAAGAGACAGAAAAACCCACCAAAACCTTTGCGGTCGACAAACTCGTCGGCGCCTTTGACGGAGAGCGCGAGAAAACGTATTGGCGGGTGAAGGGCGTCAAGGTCCTCAAAGACTACGGCGTGACCGTCTGGCCGGAGGTGCTGGAAGCGGCCGGCTTCCCCGCCGACCTGGCAGCGCAGGTCAAGGTGCTGCCAGGCTGGACGGCCGTGTATACCCTGAAGGACGGCAACAAACCGGACAAGGTCGTGCGGCTTCTCCCGCCGCACAGCTAGGAGACAGACACCACGGCGCGGCCGTGCACCCCCCGGCCGCGCCAGGACAGGACAAGACGATGTTGAAGATTGTGAACACGTGTCACGGGGCAGAAGGCCCCACGTTTACGACAGAGGCATAACTGTATGCCGAAACATCTCGACCTCAAGCCGCCAGCGTGCGACGGGAGCGCTCGACAGGGGCTCCCGTCCCCGGCAAACGAGGAGCCTGCATCATGATCCATCCCACGCGCGTGTTTTGTGTCGGTCCCTGTGCCAGCGCCGAGGAGCTGGCGAAAAAGCTGGTCGATTACTCCTGGACTCTGTGTACCGGGTTCGAGTATGCCGGCCTCCTCTTCCTCAACGACTCGTTCTCAGGAGATGGCCCCCAGGAGTACGCGGTGATCAGAGCCGGACGCCAGGTTGAAAGTATTACGTTTGGTTGGTGCACGTTTGAGCAGGCGCTGGCGCTGATCCAGTGGCTTGAGGGCGGCGGGACGCCCGAAGACGCCGGCGACACCGATCTAGGGCCGGTCACCGTCCGCACCCAAGCACCCCAGGCACACCGCTGCGCGCTGTGCGCATAGGAGGACGGCGCCGGGCGCCATGCCAGAGAGACCCCACGCGCGGCCGTGCAGACCCCGGCCGCGCCACGGAAGGAAAACAGCCTTATGTTAGGCGACTACGCTTTAGCCATGTACCTCAAGCACCAGGCCGAGGACCAGGCCTCCCAACAGCAGCGGGACGCCGTGTATGACACCGCCTGCCAGGCGTGGCTCGAGGCCGCCATCCCGCGCTACTTCGGCGTGGCGATCCAGGACGACGATTTCACCGTCGAGGGACGCACCGTCACCGTGGACGACGTGACGTTCACCCTCCGCGCCCAGCGCTCCGAGGACGACCTGCCCGAGAGTGCCGAGCTCCTCGTGCTGCTGCCCTGCCCGACCTGCGGGGGCAAACTTTCGCCTTCCAAGCCGCTCGGCAAGAAGACCGCGTGGCACGACCTGGGCGCTATGCTGGCCACCGCTCCCACGCAGCCCCGGCAGGCGTGTCCGGCGTGCTCCGCCGCCGCCCACGAGCAGCCGCAGGCCCAGCCGCCGCAGGACCAGACGCCGCTGGAGCGCCTCGCCGCGGCCCTGAGCGACGTGCTGGCAGCCCGCGGCTTTCGACGCGAGGACTGAGGCAGGGGACTGCCTGCGGTACATCCTCCTGGATTTCCGCGCCATGCTGGACCACGAGGCCGCCGTGCAGGGGGCCCAGGCCGACGCCGCCCAGCGCTGGGCCGACCAGAACGGCCCGGAAGAGGACGTGTTAGGCTGGAAGCTGTACTGGTTCTTTTGTTGATTGAACTCTGCACAGCTTCCAGCTATACTGCCAGACGCCCAGGATGATTGACCCCCCACCCCGCTCGGGGCCGTGTGAGCGGGGCCGCTTTCCCGGTGGCGCGGGCAGTCCACCGGACCGTTGCTCTGGCACGGGCAGTCCAGAGATGAGAAGGATCAGGCTATGCAACCGCAACACCTCTCCCGTCTGGCCCATCAGGTCAGGCAGTCCCTCCCCTTCTATAACCGCCAACACATCACGCCCCTCCGCCAGGCCGCCAAGACCGTCAGGAGTACGGTGCCTGGGGGGCAGCTCCTCTGCTCCCTCGAAGCCCTCGCCCAGGCAGCCCTGGCGCAAGAATCCCGGCACGTCGAGCGCCAGGCACGGCGCGCGGTGCGGACTCAACGCCCGCTCGCCGAGCGCCTCAAGACGCACCTGAAGCGCCTCGGCTGCCGCGCCATCCGGGAGCGCCGGCTGAGCACTCCGGCGGGCTGGGACGCCCTCAGGTCCCGGGACATCGGCCTCGACTACGACGCGCCGCGCCGCCTGTGGGTCATAAGCGCCGAGTACAAATATCACTATTCCAATCGGTTTGGGGACTGGTGGGTCGGCGCCTCGTACCTCTGCGGCTACGAGGACGGGCAGTATTTTGCCGTGCGCCTGCCCCGCACCGTCACGACGCTGGCCGAGGCCGAGGCGTGGCTCCAGCCCCGCGCCGTCAAGCTCGCCGAGGCGGCCGGCCACGCGGTCCTGCGCCAGGGCGATTTTTACTTGGTGCCGCAGCGCCGCGCGACCGACGACATGGCGGCCTTGGACCGGAGCCACCGCTACGACCCGCAGGCGCGCACCATCACCCACGACCAGCACGGCACGCTGACGCTCCCCGAGGGGCAGCGCTACCGGGCCGTGCGGCAACGCGTTCAGTCCAGCCCGCGCCGGCGCGGCCAGCGCGGCGATTAGAGGAGGATGGCTATGTCGAGGCAAGACCCTGAAGCGCGGCGCGCCTACCAGCAGGCGTATTACCAGCGGACGCGCGCCTGGCAAAATCATCTCCGGAAGCTCAAGCGATGGCGGCGCCATGGGCGCCCACGGCGCTGGACGCTCACGCAGCGCCGGCGCCTGGCGCGCCGCTATGACGCCGGGGCCTCTCTTGGAGTGCTTGCAGGAGAAGAAGGCGTCTCCCGTACCCACATTTCCCAGCTCATCAAAGGTTGTCGCGACAAACGCGACAAACAGGAGATCGTGTAAGCAACCCCATGCGTAAACGCAGGGGCTTTCGCAGCTCGCTGGACGCTCGCGGGAGAACGCCGACAGCGGCGCGTGAGTCAGTGCCACTTACCGAGCACCTAGTTCCATGGCGAGAGGAGGTCTCGCACAGACCTGAAACGGTCTCACTTTTGGCTGGATGTACCGCTCGCGTATGCAACCGTTGCTCCCGTAGGAGTGCCTTTGACGTCGAGTTGCCAACGGAGACCAACACCTTTGCGGTGCGATTGGTACTATACATGGTTCCATAGTTGAAGTACAGCAAAATCTGTTGGCCTGCGGGCCAACCTTTTTCTCCTCCCCATACCATAGATGAATCTAGGGGTATCCGAAAAAGGACGTTTTGATGACTTTCCGAAGCATTATCACCCTCCACGCCACCCCCGTCGGGTGGCACGTGACCGACCTGGAAGGCAACGTGCTGCCTGTGACGCTGGCCCACACGGCAGCGGAGCAGGCACAATGCCGCGCCGAGGGGGACGTGCCCCTCTCCGAGGCCTTCCCCACGGCGCAGGTGGTCCTCCCCACGGATCTGGACCTCCCAGACACGCTGCAGGACCTCACCCCCAACGACGTCTGGGTGGACTGGAAGGCTCGCCCAGACGCCCGCGCCGCCACACTCGAGGAGGAACACATGCCACCAGCACCTGAACACACCACCTACACCCTGTCCCGCGACGGGCAGCGGCCCCTGCGCTTCAGCGGCACGCTCCTGGCGGAGAGCCAGGGCGCCCGCTGGGCCGGCAAGGACGTGAACCGGTATCACAACCTGGCCGTGTATCAGGCGGCCAACGGCCAGTATCTGGTGGCGTGGAGCTACCGGACGCAGTGGCAAGGGGAGGCGCCCCACGACCGCGTCGAGGATTACGCGACGCTCGAGGCCGCGCTCAGCGCGCTGGAGGCGTTTAATCCGGTGGAGTGGGTTGCGGGTTACAAGGCGATCATCGCCCGGTATGCGGGCTACGATACCGGCAAGGGCTACGAGGCGCGCCAGCAGGCCCTGGAGCAGGACGTCCGCGCGCGCTACCAGGCGCAAGTGGCGGAGCTGTGCGAGGCGCTGGGGCTGGTCGAGGACTTTACCTAACCAGGAGGGGCACGATGCTACTCACCAGCTACGAATACCACACGAAGAGCGGGATGCATCAGCACTACACAGTGGTATGGGACCCGACCACCAAACGCTGGCAGGCAGTCTCGGAGATCCCAAGCGCCTCCTTCAGTTACAACACGCAGGGCATGCAGGTCTACGAAGCCCAGGTGCCGGACGGGACGCTCGTGGCCAAGGTCGTGCGCAACAAAGGCGACCTGCTGCTCATCTCCCTCGTTGGCCGCGGCGAGCAGTTCGTCAGTTTTGAAGAGGCCATCGCGTGGGCGAAGGCCCAGCCGCCGCCAGCCGCACTGACCCCCTAAAACACCACGGGCCAGCCCCCGTCTCGAGGCACACGGCTTGACCGGCCCGCAGGCACCGCAGACAGGGCTCCTGCATCCGTTTCGGGTGCGCCCAGATCCCCCCCGACCTACAGGAGAAAAAAGACGCCACGAAACACGTCTCCAGGATTACCCACGGCACCACAGGAAGACCACACACCCCCGGAGACTCCGGGCCGTTTGCGTCCCGCAAAGCCGCACAAGCCGCCCTCCACGCCCAGCGTGCCGCCGGCGGCACCGGCGTCATCATCGCCGAGTGGCGGGGGCGCTGCGAGAGGTGCCGCGAATATAGCCGTGTTGGGGCAGACTCCTATGCTGTCGCAGAGTATCTCAATCACGGCGTGTCACCGTTGAAAATTGTCCAGCAAGTGAATGACGCCAGATTTCGGCCACTGGCGTCGTTTCGAGCCCAGGCCAGGTCCGCGATCGCACGGCGTGGGTCGTATACGGCCGCGTTACAGGAGGGAAACCATGACCGAGTTGTACTGTAACAACTGCGATTATGCCATAACGCTGCACGCGGATGGCAGCTGCGCATGCAGCTGTGATTTTCTGGATGCCGAGAGCGAAGACATTCCAGACGCATGGATATCTCTCGATCAAGGCTGTTTGGTACTGGAGCAAATCCGTGATTTGCGTCGTGGCGAGAAAGACTACCAACGCCGTGAAGTCTAGTTATCACTGTCACGGCTGCGGGGAGACCTATCACTATGCCCCAACCCTCTAGCCGCTTCCACGATACCCTGGGCTTGGCCCACGCGGCCCTGGCCGAGGCGGAGGCCCAGGCAACCCGCCAGGAAGACCGCGTGCTCGCTTTCTTCCACGCCCACCCCGCCCAGCGCTACACGCCGGTCGAGGTGCACCGGCGCGTCCTGCCCGAGGCGCCGCTCACCTCGGCGCGCCGCGCGCTCACCAACCTGACCACGGCCGGGCACCTGGAGAAGTGCGCCGAGCAACGCCCCGGCCTGTTCGGCAAACCCAACTGCACCTGGCGCCTGCGGCCCCCGGCTCCGCCGGGGACGCAACTGGCGCTATTCGGGCGTCCATGAACGCCTCGGAAGGAGACCCCATGATCCCTCCATCCGCCTGTCCCCACGGCGTCGTCAGCGGCCAGTGCACCGAGTGCCTGGCCGCCGCCCTGGACGCCGAAGCGGCCATCCTCCAGGACCTGGCTGCCCTCCGTACGGCCCCGACCACGTCGTCTCCTGACCTGGACGCAGTCCGTGCCGTGCTCACCCAGCGCGGCTTTCGTATGACGCGCGGCCCCTGGGCCGTCTGGGAACATCCGACGCTGCCGTGGCGCGCCCAGATCCACTACACCCCGGCGCCCGTGGCCTACACCATCAGCTACCATGTGCTGCGGGAGATCCCATGAGCACGCCACCACTCTGCGCCTGCGCCTGTCGGGCGGGCGGCACGAACAAGAAGGAGATCGCCCATGCACCGTTCCGAGCACAAACCTTGTCGCACCACGCAGGAGGGACGACCATGAGCTGCGCACGGACCGCTGCCCAGCGGCAGCACGACTGCTACCACGCCTTACTGGCCAGCGCCCGGGCGATCTGGTCGGCCTGGAACGCCGGCCGGTACGGCGACTCCCGCCTGGAGGACGTCCCGGAAATGGAGGCGCTGCGGGAGGCCCTCAGGCGCTGCGGAGAAACCGACGCCCGGTTGCGCGCCCCCCCAGAGTCGTGGTGGACCGCAGGGCTCCCGCACCACACCCACGAACACTCCCAGGAAGGAAGCCACTCATGACCCCTGGTGCCTGTTCCCCAAGGCAAGCCGCGAGGCCTTCCCCAGCAGTCCTCGACCTGCTCGATAACGTCGGCCTGGTGTGCCGTATAGCACGCACACTGCGTGGGCTGCGCCAGCACCAAGCGGCCACGGCCGCCGGCATCAGCCCGAATTTCCTCTCCTTAATCGAAAACGGCCAGCGCCTGCCCTCCCTGCGCCTCCTCAAAACCCTGAACCGCGTGTACGAGCGGGGCATCAGTGCCCTGCTCGTCCACGCCTTGCACGCCTTTCTGGCGCAAGACAAGGAGCCCCCACAATAACCTATCTCCGAGGCGGCCCGGGCCTGGCTCCGGTGACCGAACACACCCCCTCACACCGAAAGGAGACCCTACCCTCCCCACGCTCTTGTGCCCCTCTGACGCACGAGAGGCCCCCAGGAACCTTTCGACCCCCCTGCAGGAGACCAAAGGCATCCGGCAGGGCACCCGACGGCTCCTCGAGGCCTGCACGACCGCGAGAGCCCCACAAACACAACGGGCCGGCCAGGTCTTGGTGCAGAAGACCCGGTCGGCCCATGCGACACACCGCTCCCCGGCGACACCGGGGAGCAAACCACGGAGAAAGACTATGCTACGTAGAAAGTATATCTCAGTCGGCCTCAGCCTGCTCGCCCTGAGCCTCACCGGCCCGCCCAGCGTCCCGGCCCAGCCGCCTGTCCCCCCGGACCAGCTCCAGCGCCAACGCACTGAGCGGTGCGCGGCAGCTGGCGAAGGCGCCGCCGGGGTGACCCGCCTACGGGACGCGGGCGTCCCGCTCTCAAAAATCATGGCGCGGATCGACCAGCGGCGGTCGGCATCCTCCAGTGACCCGGCCAGGGCCGACACCGCCGCCGCGGGCGTCCGGCGGGACGTCCTGCGCATCTACCAAAATCGACACTGGACCCCCGCTGTCGCCCAACAACGGATAGAAACCGAGTGCTTCCAAGAAGGAGAACAGCCATGACCCGTCTCCACCTCGTGTCCCTCGGCGTCGGCCTCTGGCTGGCGCTGCTCCTCGCCACCCTGCTCACCGGCTGCGGCGCCCACGTCCTGACCCGCCAGCAGTACCTCGACGCTCACCCCGAGTGGGCGCCGGAGATCCGGCAGGCAATTGCCCAGGGGCGCCTCGTCGCCGGGATGGGGGGCTTCCAGGTCCGGGCGGCCTGGGGCGAACCGGAGCACTGTGAGCGCACGGTCGAGCCGACCGCACGTGAGGAGCCGGTCACGGTCATCTGTTCCTGGAGGGATGGCCGAATCATCAAGGCCAAAAGACGCCTGGACGACAAGACGGGCCGCCTCGTCGAGTGGTTCCCACCCGA
>Ga0137829_11900208_pt1 | contig 16188 bp, 12 predicted proteins | sample OV2TP2_FD_97737 | JGI IMG/M metagenome (GOLD analysis project Ga0137829, IMG submission 97737) | reverse complement strand
ACCAGACGCCATCGCGGCAAGCTCGAGACGCTCATCGAAGATCTCGACCTGCCGAGTCCAGTCATCCGGAACTACTGCCGCGACGGATCCATCAAACAATACGTCCGCGATCATCTCGGGCTCCGAGGCCACGTCCAACAACGTCACCGATTTCGGCATCCCCAAAGCCATCGATCATCTGCCCGAGTTGCGCGCGGCGATGGCCGCCGTGACCGATCGGTACCTCACCGTCCAACAAGACATCCTCGAAACGCTTGTGGATCGCGGCCAGTTGCGGCAGGTCGCCGAACCAACCCGCCTGCCCAACGGTAAACGTATCCCCAGCTTGAAGCTCGATCATCCCCGGCAGCTGGCCATCATGCATGCACTCGTGCGCTTCGCCCACATCGCCAGTGGCGATACCTTCACCACCAAGGATCTGCATCCAGCAGCGGTGGCCGCCCTCGACTCCACGACCGATCACCGACTCACATCGCTGCGGTACGACCTCTCGAAACTTCGCGCCAAACGGCTCGTCGAGAAAGTCGACCACTCCCGTCGTTATCGATTACTGCCGAACGGCTACCGCGTCTGCGTCCTCTTTCTCACACTCTTCGAGCGCGTCTACGGCCCACTCTGCTCACCTGGAAGTCGAGCGCGGCGACGTGGTGTCAGTTGCACGAGCGCGCATTTCGACGACTGGGTGGCGCGCCGGCCGTGATCGTGCACGACTATGTGCCGCGGCACATAGTCGTGCTTCTGTGCCGGCCTTGGATATGTGGCGGCGCGCGGAGGAGCGGGCGCTCCGGCACCGGTGGACCGCGGGGAACCGGACACATAACGATTCACAGGGAAGCCAGCCACGCCAGGAGCGCCTGGTCATCGCGCCAGACGGGCGTTCGGCGGGATGAATCCGCGTCGGTCGTGGGCGGCTCGCACAAGCGCAGGGCCGCCTCTTTCATACGCGTAGTGATTTCCGCGTAGCGATTGGTCGTCTCCAGACTGACGTGACCGAGCCAGCCGCGGATCACGTTGACGTCGACGCCCGCTTCGAGCAGGTGTACGGCGGCCGTGTGGCGAAAGACGTGCGGGCCGACGTGACGCCCGATCGGCGCGGCGCGCTGGACCCGCAGCGGGTCGGTATGGCGTCGGACGATCTTGTACAGGCCGAAGCGCGTGAGGGCACGCGTCCCATTGGACGTGAAGAGCGCCCGCGTGGGAGGCGTCGCGGACGCCTCTCGCAGCAGCCGCGTGATGGCTTCGACGGTCTGCGGCCAAAGGGGGCAGACTCTCCATTTGTCGCCCTTACCGTGCAGCCGCACCCGCGGCTGCGGCCCCAGGTCGAGATGCTCGATACGCAGGTCGGCGATCTCCTGCACGCGGGCACCCGTGTTGTAGAGCGCGAGGAAGAGGGCCCGATCACGCAGGGCGTGTCGTCCGTGTGAGGGTAACCCTCGCAAGAGCGTTTCGACTTCGTCGCGCTCCAAGAAGAACGTCTCCGGCGGCGGCGCGCGCTTGACGGCGATCGCGGCGACTTGCTGCGCCACCGCTAAACACTCAGGACATCGACGCGCGAGAAACTCGAAAAACGCACGCAGAATCGTCAGCCGGTGATTACGCGTCCGCCGATGATTGTGTCGCGTGGTCTCGAGATCCTGCAGGAACCGTAAGACGCAATCGAGCGTGAAGGTCTCGCAGGAGATCTGCGTGAGGCGACAGGACAGGTCGCGCGCGAGGAATACGAGAAAGAGGCGAAGGCCGTCTCGGTACGCTTTGACGGACGCCGGTCGCAGCCCGCGCTGGACTGGGAGCTGGTCCGCGAGGAAGGCCTGGATCAGCGCGCCCACTGGGGTGCTCACGACGTCATCTCCGTGACGGCCGGGTGGGCCCACTGCTCGAATCGCGTGTTAGCTTCGCCGAGTAGCTCGGGCGTGATGGTCAGGTACACCGCCGTGGACACGGGACTGACGTGGCCCAGGAATGTCGACAGCGGCAGAAGGCGCGCGCTGGGGTCGAGCCCGCTCCGATACCAGCGCAGCAACGTGCGCACCGCAAAGGCATAGTGTCGCAACGTATGCGAGCCTGGACGCGGGACGACAATCCCTGCCTGCCGGAGGTAGTGGGCGGCGCGACAGGACACGGCCGAATGCGTGATCGGCTCGAACGGAGCCACGGTGCGGAAGAAGATCTGTCGCGCCGAAGTGGCCGGTCGGCCCGCCTTGAGGTATTCGACGATCGCCTGGCCAACCAGCGGTGAGAGCGGGTACGCGGTGGAGTGTCCGGCTTTGCGCTCAGGTACACGCAGGCGGTCGTATCGCCAATCCACGTCGTCCAGGGCGAGCGCGGCCACTTCGCGGGCGCGGAGGCCGTACGTGACCAGAAGCAGCAGCATCGCGTAGTCGCGACGACCCACTACCGTGCGTCGATCGACAGTATCCAACAGCTGGCGGACCTCGTCCCACGTAATCGACCGCGGAATCGTTGCCAGTCGATAGACGGGGGGCGCCTCGACCGTCCCACTCACGTCGCGAGCCAGCACGCCCTGCCGATGCAGGTATCGCAGGAACACGCGAAGGATGCCGCACCGATCGCGGACGCCGGTCCGATGGAGATCGCGACTGCGATCCGTCAGAAACCGCTCACCACCACGGACGACAACGCGCAGAGGTCGGCAATGCCGATGTCGCGGAGATACGCGTCAAACTGCCGCAGGTGATGTCCATAGAGCGCGATGGTCGCCTCGCGAAGCCCACGCTCGTCGCGCAGGTACGCGAAGAACCCCGGCACGCGGTCGCCAAATGGCTCACGTGGAACCCGATGACGCGTGTGGCCGACAAAGCCCGGTACCACGACGCGCAGCATCTGCTCCACCGGGCCGCGGATCTCTCGGGTTAACCGCGGCCGCGGCAGGCCGGGGACTCGCCGGTGGTCAGCGCGATGGATCCAATCGTCGACGAACGTGTCGACATGCGGGGGCAGCTCCTCGTAGCGTGTCGCGCCGCGAGCCGCAGCGAACATACCAAACTGCACGAGAATCGGCACCCGGTACCCCAGATTGCGGGCCGCATGGCCACGCTCCATGAGCCACGTGGCGTACTGCTCAATGGCTGGACCGAGCCATGACTCGCGGATCCGGTCGATGGTGGATGGGCGGACGAAGTAGCGTTCCAGCATGGACAACCTCCTTGCGCTCGTGGCGCTCGGCGATCATCCCTGCATCGACTCTCCCCGTTATGTGGCCACCGTGAAAGACCTTTCTTTCCTTTCTACGCGACTTGAACCGATCCGGCCACATATCCAAGGCGGGCACAGAACCTCGACAATCTGAAAGAAGGCGTCCTCACGCCGGACCTCTATGATCGGGCGCTCAATCCGCTCTATCGCGACTGCTCGCGTTAAACCGACCCGTCGACGACTGGGGCAAGCTGCTGGGCGACACCGCCGCCGTCACCGCCCTGCTCGATCGGCTCTTACATCACGCGCACGTGCTCAAATGCGGACCGAAAAGCTGGCGGACGAAAGTCCAGACGGACTTGCGCACCGAGGACACCTCGAAGTAGAAATCACCGGTCTCGGCCGCTCGGAAATTGTCGGTTTTGCCCGTCCACGAATTGTCGGTTTTGAACTGTCCACCAAGGGATTGCGTGCCGTGTGAGCATGTCGATCATCCCTTCCCTCGCTGCTTGGTGCAGCGAGTGTGTGATCGGAAGGGCTCAGCTCAGAGCGGTCAGAATTTCCGGAAGAAGGGCGGTCAGAATTTCCGGAACCCGCAGAGGCGCGTGATGGCGGGGCCGGCGGCTGCGCGGGTCCACCGCCTTGCGACCGACTCAGCAGAATCTCCGAAAGACCGGCTGGACGGGCCGGCCCCGGAGGTATCGGTCCACACCGTCGTTCAGGGCGCGCGCATAAACGCGAAGGGCCACGCCGACTGCGTCGACCGTCCGGTCGATGTCCTGATCCGAATGCGAGTAGCTCACTACCAGAGACGGCGCAATCACACCGCCCTGAATCAATTCCTGTAGCAGGAGCGTGCGGAATGCCTGCGAGGCCTTTCCGTTCTGGTCCTTCGTGTAGTAGCTCAAGTTGGCCGGATGACCTTCCACGCCAACATATCCTCGTACGCCGGCCGCCTCTACCTCCCGAACGATTCCATCGGTCAAGCGGCGGCCCTGTCGGCGAAGGTGCTCGACGACCGGCTCCTGCTCGTAGATACACATCGTCTGGAGAGCGGCCGCTAAACAGTGGGTTTCGGCACCGTAGGTTGTCGATAGCAGAAATACCCGCTCACCTCGGTGCCGAATTCCACCAAGTTCCATGATCTCACGCCTTCCCACTAGTGCTGCGACCGAGAAGCCGTTCGCCATTCCCTTTCCGAATGTCGACAGGTCCGGCTCAACCCCATAGACAGCCTGCGCTCCGCCGATGTGCCAGCGAAACCCGGTCACGATTTCATCCAGAACACAGAGCGCGCCGTTGCTTCGGCTGATCTCCATCGCCTTCTGTAGAAAGTTATCGCGTGGCGGCTCGGTTCGCTCGGCTTCCATGACCAGACACGCTATCTGGCCAGGATAACGACGGAACACGTCCTCAACACTTGCGATATCGTTGTAGTGGAATGTGACCGTAAGGTTACGTATCGCCAGTGGAATGCCGGTCGGCATGGCCGTCGTGCCAATGAACCAGTCGTCGACTGAGAAGAAGGGATGGTCTGCACAAATCGCAATGAGGTCCCGACCGGTGTACGCGCGAGCGAGCTTGACGGCAGCTGTAGTGACGTCGGACCCGTTCTTGGCAAACTTGACCATCTCGCCACTATTCACCAGGCCGGCAAGCTTCTCCGCACACTCAATTTCGATGGGCGATGGTCTCGTGAAGTTATTGCCGCGTCTCAATTCATCGTTGACCGCCTCGACGACCGACGGGTAGGCGTGTCCAAGGGTGACGGCGCGCAGGCCCATCCCATATTCGATGAACTCGTTGCCATCAACATCCCACACGTGACAGCCGTCGCCCCTGACTATGAACCCAGGCGAATCGACTGGATACTGATCATCACCCTTGGCGTAGGTATGCGCGCCACCTGGAATGATCGCGTGGCTGCGCTCCTGCAGCTTCCGTGATCTATCGAAACGTAATGAGGCTCTCACGGCAAGGAGGATACGCTATGACCAGTCGGGTGTGAGCCAGTCTGAAGAGTCACGTTGGTGGATTGCGGCAGTCAGCGCAAGTTCAACCTGAGTGGCGTCCTCCGGGGCTGCGGGCGTCCGTGGTATGCCCCCCTTCGCTATCCGCCGTACCCAATCCGTTATCCGCGCTTGCGTTCGGCGAGCAGGAAACCCGGCGGTCCAGCGAAGCGGTCCCATTCTGGACCTGGTCCTCACGGCTCCAACAAGCCACGGCAGGGTGAACGTGGCCTCAGCGGACGATGCGAAGGTTCGACGGCGGCGCGGGGTTCGCAAATGGCCCTGGCGCCGGGAGATTGAGCGAGGCGTCGTCAACCACGAGGACCCAGTCGTTCTGATCCGGAGGCATGAGGACCGTCGGACCAGAGGTCGGAAACGTCCCAACTAATGTTGGAGTACCACTGCGAGGATTGAACCACCAGGCTTTTGCTGAGCTTCCAGCCACCTTTGTCAGATCGATCGTCACGGCTCTTTGTGTGGGGACATAAGCAATGATCGTCGACCCGTTCGTCGTGCGAGCCGTCGCAGCATAAGTGCTGCCTGATTGATAGCCGCTCGTCAGAACCTGGTGAGTTTGGTCCGGCACCAGCTGGTAGAAAGGCCTCGACGTAAACAGACGCCCAACCAACGGCAATGTCTGCGAGCCAGCGGATTCCAACTGCGGCTTCCAAGGACCAGTACAGTACCCACGACTAAACCCCCAAATCTCGCAGTTTCCAAAAATGTGTCCCAGGATTCCGCCTGACAGAACCGTCCAGTACGCCTGACGCCGGAGGCTCAGCGGCGTAGAGCTGTGTTCGTTCTCATAGTAAGTTTCAAGTAGGAAGAAAGGCTTGAATGGCAGGCGATTGAATTGCTGCAATGCAGCCGGATATGCGTCGACGTACGTAAAGATGTTGTTCAAGTTAAGCCAGGGTTCGGAGGGCCACGGGTCGACCGCCGCTTGCTCCGGTGCATTCGCCGCAGAAAACAGATGAACCGTGTCATTCTCTCGGACACCCTCCACAAACTCTCGAACCTTCTCGGCGACGCCATTCGCCACCGGGTCGGTGTCACCACCGACCAGCCACACGATATTGGGAAAGCTCCGATAGCGAGCGCCAAGATAGCGACCGTAGCTCCGCATCGTCGCAAACGAGCTAGCCTTGACTTCCGCACACCACCCGTCAATTCCGCATTCCCATCCCAGGTACAGCGGATCGAGTAGAACGACTAGGCCCTTCTCGGCAGCCTTGGTGAGTACCCAATCCGCGTGGGCAAAGTAGGCTTCATTAGGTGTGCCAAAATTGCCACTCGTGGTGAACGGCTGAACGCCATAGAAATTCCCCGGTGCATTCGTCGAGAACCGATGCTCCACCAGATTAGCCAGGACGAGGTTAAATCCCTTCTGACGACGGTTTTCTAGATAGAACTCGACGTCCTCTCGCGACAACTGCGCTATCAGTGACCAGGCCGACTCGCCGTTCGTGAAGAATGGTCGGCCCTCTTGATCAACTAGATAGAGTCCATCGCTGCTCAACTTCACGGGGTAGGCTGGTGGCCCCGGCTGGGCTCGACCCAAAGAGCCAAGAATCAATAAGCCCAGGTAGAGGAACATGATTGGGGCAAAAGCGACACGCCATCGGCGAAGAGACCATTCCATCTTTGCGACCCAGTTCTTCCCGAGCACCTGATCGGCTTAACGAACTCCGCACGCTCGTCTGATCGGTCCTTCCAATCTTAGTCGCGCACCGTCGCCGGGAACGGCCAGCGCGTTCTGCTCCAGCGCGGTAATATCCGCTCGGGCGTCATCGACGACGCATGACTCGGTGCTACGTGGTAGTTGCTGGCTACAGCGCTTCACTTGCGGAAACGCAATTGCATTGGCTCAACCAGTCGCGAGACGGGGGCGCACGCCACGTCGGAGAAGCAACAGTCGCTCCGCGTTGGCCGTAATCCAGATGGCACAGAATTTCCTTGCAAGGCGTACCAAAACCCTTGGGTGGATTACAGGAGCGCAATTTCAAATTCAAACACTTCGCTGAGCCGAACTGCACAGTCGCGAGCCACGCCCGGACGAGCCCGCATCGTCCCCGACGGTGCCATCAGACGACCTCGACCAGATCGAACCCCAGAGCCTCGGCAATCAGTGAATCGACTTCGCCGCGCCTGGCGGCCCAAAGAAACGAGCTCACGAATCCAGCGCAGTCGTCAGAGCCCTTTACGCAGACGACCGCTGTCAATGACATTCTTATCTTGCCAGGGAGAGATCCGCTGTCGCCGTCGGCGCACACTCTACCTACTTCTTGCTGGCCTTCACGAGGAACGCCGTGCCCAGCTTTCGTAGCGAAGTATGACGTAGCCACTCCAGGCGCGCTGCCGTGGTCGCCGCCACCTTGGGGAACCACCGGTCCAAAGGCGTCAGCCAGATATTGTAGTCATAGTACGCGATCTCACTCACATCCAGCCCGCACCTGCTGAACACACTCACTACTCTTGACACACTTAGCATGTTGAGGGGCTCGGCGTCCCCGCCAACCCGCCTCTCTATCAACGCTCGTCCCATCCGCAGAAGTCGGTGTCGTACCAGTTGCTCGTGCCAATAACGGTACGGGCTGTTCCTATTCAGCATGGAGGCCACGACGATGGCCCCGTTGGCGCACACGCGCGATACCTCCTGTAAAGCCATCAGGACGTCATCAACGTACTCAAGGACGCCCAGGCAGGTGACCAGATCGAAACACTCGCTTTGAAACGGAAGGTGCTCGACTCTTGCGCGCACCAAATGACCCTGATCAGTTTGGCCGATTTGATTGGCTGCCTCCCGTAGCATTGACTCCGACAGATCGATTCCGACGTACAGGTTTTGGAGCCTCAGGAACTGGCTGGCCACAACCGCCGGCCCACATCCACAATCGAGAACTCGACGGCCATGGGCATGTCCGATTAACTCAAACAGCGTCGACAGGCGCGCCTGGTAGAAATGTGACCCTGGTGAATTCCCGTCATAATCGTCACGGTACTTCTTAGCGTCTTCCAGTGTAAGCACCACGGCCGACGGCCGAGCGTTGGGGTCACTCGACATCGTAGTGACCATCGACGTGACGGTGGCCGAGCCGTGTGAGCATTAGGGGGTTGGAGGCAACGACTCTACGGACAGTCGAGTGGGGCGCCGGCAACTGACCGACCAGGAGAGCCCATGAAGCTTGCCGCTCGGACTCATGGACACGTTTTATTCGGCTGCGGCTCGAGATCACTGGCGTCCTCGGCGTCTGTCAAGCCACGAATATCTCCTTATCGCGAGGATTCGGCGATATTGATTCTCAAGCCGTTCGCAGTATCTGACACAAGTCCGCTGAATGTGATCGATCACGCGCTCACTCCGCGCGGCTAGGGACGCGAATTGCGACTTGAGTCGTTCGACGTCAAGAGTCTCTATGTGTTGGCCATAGTCGGCAAGCTGCATCGACGCCATCAGGGCGTCGTTCTTTGCGTGATAACCAATCGACAGCACCGGTCGCATAAGGCTAAGAGCCGTCAGCACATTGTGAAAGCGGGTAGCGACGACGAGATCCACCGCGGCAATCTCTCGACATAGATCGTTGATATCCTTAGTTGGATGCGCACTAACACGGCCCCGCCAGTCCGTCCGCCCAGACGCCTTCACGGACTCAAGCAGCTCCTCCATCGGCCGCTGATCCGTGGGAAGGTCGCCAGTAATGAGCCGCACGCAGTAACCTTTGGCCAAGAGCCAGTGCATGAACCGCGTCAGCTTTCGCACATAAGTCTGGTAGACTAGCTCCCCGCTCGCATGATCGTGACGCCAGCCGTAATACCCGATTACCCCAAGCCCGACAGCCGTCGGTGGCCAGGCGGGCTTCCGAATAGAAGGCGCCCTGATTGGAAGGCTAAATGCGAGATCCGGGTAGACATGGTCCCGCGACGTGTCCACGCCCAGGTTTTTGAGATACTCGAGCGACGGTAGGTCGCGGTACGAGCGGTAGTTCGCAACACGCAGCGCCCTCAGCATCAGAACCCGGCTGACCGGATGTTTGATCGGACCGGCTCCCACACTCAGAAAGATGACCTTGGCGCCGGCCTGCTTTGCGGCGTGACACCACTTGAAGAGGTCGTACGGAGCGTTCCATGGACGAACGGCCATGTCGTCCAGCGCGCCGGTTCCTACCACAATGAATTGGTCCGCCTTACGCAGCCATCGTGTGCCAGCTGTCCAGAAGGCAATCTCATCAGCGCCGCGAATCGCAAGCCGTTGAATCCTGGCCAGAACGCCCAGGCCCCGGCTTCGTGAACCCAGTGTTTCGCCAATATCAACCGGTACCGCCTCGATGCCAAAGCGCGCAGTGACGACCGCGGGCGCTGTACAAACACAGCTGATGCTCGCGGTGGGTTCGAGTCGCTGGATATTCACCAGCGCAGCCTCAAGCGTACTGTCGTTCCCGATGTTGCCGGCACCGAAGTGACCGAACATCACGAGCCTCCGACCACTCACAGCCTACTCCCGCCGCAACACCAGCGCCGACCGCCGCACGAGCTAAGGTCTACGTGTTTCACGAACTTTGCGCGCCAGAGTCGCGCCGGGACGCCCTTATCAGCGCTTGGGATATTGGCGTTTGTCGCAACCGGTCGGCCGCCTTACTGCCGACGAATCTCATGAGGAACCCATAGCATTTCAGTCGCTCGATCGGCGACATCGGCACCTTGCTGACTGCCCCGAAGTAGTTGACGACCCGCTTGAGAGTGGACCTTTCTCGGCCCCAGTCGATACTGGGGTCATAGGCCAGCAACTCCTCGGTTGATACGTTCGGCGCAGTGACAAGGGCACCCCACGCGTTTGGCGACAGACGGTGCAGGAATAGATACTCCGAAATCTCGGCAACCCTGCCGCGTAGGCAAATCTCAGCGAGGACGTTGCGATCTTCGCCGATGTACCCGCTGTAACGTGTGGTGCCTCGCAGAACCTCGGTCCGGATAACTCCGTAGAGCTGAATGCATAAGTGATCGGCGCTCAGGCAGCTGGCCAGTCGCTCGCTGGGGCTTGGTGATGCGGTATCACTTCGAAACTCAACCCGACCTCCCCTGGCGCCAGCGTCATCGATTGTCTGTGCCCGTGCATAGCAGAGTACGACGTTGGGATCACGATCCAGAACGTCAATGCAGCGCTGTAGGAACTGTGGGTTGTACTCGTCGTCATCCGCCGCCCATTTGAAATAGTGACCTGACGAAAGATCCAGGGTTAGATACCAATTGGCCGCCGCGCCGATATTCGCGGAATTACGATGGTAGCGTACGCGTGCGTCCCGCCGCGCATACGCCGCACAGATGTCGGAAGTCGAATCGGTCGACGCGTTGTCAACAATGATCAGCTCGAAGTCTCTGTAGGTCTGCGCGAGCAACGACTCGATCGCCGTTGCGAGATGACGTGCACCGTTGAACACCGGTAACCCGATGCTGAGACGCTGGGACGCTTGACCCGCGCTCACATCGCTATTCCTGCCAGAAGAAGTCTGCATCGATTTGGCGGGTCCGAACCAGGTACTGAAGCTGCTTCAGCCTGGTAAACGTCCGAAACCGGAAGGCTTCAATGGTCAGATCGACGAGACCGAACAGCCGGTGAAGTTGTTCGGCGCCACGCCGGGCCGTCCATTGGCAGCAAAACCCGGGAAGGCTCATTTTGATCTTGTCGAACGAGACCCGGTAGCTGCGATCATCTGACCCGCGCGCACCGACCGATATTTCACAGCCGGCGAAGACCTCCGCCACAGCCCCGGCGATATCCCGCACCCGGTAGTTCTGAGCGGAGTCGCCCACATTGAACACCTGGTTGTGAACAGCTTCGCGTGGCGCCTCCAGCACGGCCGTTACGGCCCGGCACATGTCGAGCACGTGCACCAACGGGCGCCACGGCGTCCCATCACTCCTCATCCTGATGGCACCGGTGGTCCAGGCAAGGCCGGCCAGGTTGTTCAGCACGAGATCGAAGCGCATCCGTGGTGATGCCCCGTACGCAGTTGCGTTACGAAGGAACGTCGGCGAAAATCCAGTTCCGGCCAGCGCCCTCACGTCCCTCTCGACGAGCAGCTTGCACTCCGCGTAGGCCGTCTGCGGCGCCGTCGGCGATGTCTCGTCCACCACGTCCCGGTCGGCGGCACCATACACACTGCAGGAGGATGAGTAGACGAATCGCTTCACACCGGCGTCCCTGGCTAGATGGGCCAGCCTGACTGACCCCCGATGATTGATCGCGTACGTCGTCGCAGGCACAAACTGGCCGGCCGGGTCATTAGACAGCTCCGCCAAGTGCACGACGGCATCGAAGCCGCGAAGGTCTGCCTCCTGCACGTGCCTGATATCCTTGGTGATTGTCAGCGGCGCGGTCGCCCCAGTTCGGAATAGACTCCGCTCCCGGTAATAGCCTGTGTCGAGGCCAACCACCTCGTGGCCCAGCCTGTCGAGTTCGGGCGCCAGCAGCGAGCCCAGGTAGCCATCGCTTCCGGTCAGAAGGACCCGCATCAATCCTGCCCCCACACCGCCCAGGGCGGCCGGCCGGCACTGTAGAGATCATCGAAGAGCTGTTTCTCCTTGAACGTGTCCATGCAGGCCCAGAACCCCCGGAACTTGTGCGCGTAGAGGCGGCGCTCGGCAATGAGCCGCTGAAAGGGCTCTGCCACGAGCTCCTCTCCGTTGCGCAGGTAATCGAAGATCTCGTTGCGAAAAATGAAGTAGCCTCCGTTGCTCCACAGTTGGGTTCTCTCGACACTATCGATGCTCCGAACCAGGTCGTCGCCGTCAGTGGTCACCACGTGGAAGCTGAAGTTCGGCCGGACGCACAAGAAGCCCGCCACGGCGCCGCTCCGCCCGAACGCGGCCGTCATCTCGTCCAGATTGGCGTCACTGAGATTGTCCGTGTAGTTGGCGAGAAAGGTGTCTTCTCCGTTCAGGTACTTGCGCACCGCGAGCAGGCGGCCGCCAATAGTGGTTGTCGCACCCGTGTCGACGAACGTCAGTTGCCAGTCATGAATGTCGCTTCCCAGCAGCTCGACTTTCTTCCCGCCCTCGCTCAAAACGAAGTCGTTCGTCAGGTGCTCTTCGTAGTCCAGGAAATACTTCTTGATGACGTCAGCTCTGTAGCCCAGGCACAAGATGAAGTCCTTGTGGCCATAGTGGGCGTAGTACTTCATGAGGTGCCAAAGGATGGGCCGGTAACCGATCGGCACCATCGGCTTCGGCACCTGTTCGGAGTAGTCCCGAAGCCGCATCCCGAGACCGCCGCAGAACAGTACCACCTTCATAACCATTCACTCCGTTGGGACTGCAACCGATCATCGGGCCGACTATTCGTAGACCTGAACTTCCGGAATCGGCACGACAAACCGGCCTCCCCACTGCCTGATGTACCCCGTCTGGGACATGATCTCCTCCTTGAGGTTCCAGGGAAGGATCAGGAGATAGTCTGGCCTTGCTTCCAGGAGCTTGTCCGGCGCAAATATGGGAATCCTGCTGCCGGGCAGGAACTTTCCCTGCTTGTACGGGTTCCGGTCGACCGTAAAGTCGATGAAGTCGGTCCGAATGCCGCAGTAGTTGAGCAGCGTGTTGCCCTTGCCTGGCGCTCCATAACCGCAGATCCGCCGCCCTTGCCTCTTGGCGGCGATTAGAAATTCGAGTAGCCCCCGCTTCGTCTCCTTCACGCGTTCTTGGAACGATGAATAGACCTCCGGACGGTCGATCCCGTAGTCTCTCTCCACCTGGCGCATCGCGGCGAGGCTTTCATGCTCCGCGACTGCCGAGTCCTCCGCGTGACAGGCGTGAATTCGCAACGACCCACCGTGGGTGGCAAGCGTGTCCACTCGAAAGATCCGCATGCCGTGCGCCCCGAAGACGCGTTCGACCGCGTACAGCGAGAAGTACGAATAGTGTTCGTGATAGATGGTGTCGAATTGATTGCCTTCCATCAGCCGAACAATGTGCGGAAACTCGATCGTGACGACACCCTGGGGCTTCAGGATGCTCTTGATGCCAGCCACGAAGTCGTTCAATCGCGGGACCTGGGCCAGGACATTGTTTCCGCACACAAGATCCGCCATCCGGCCCCCAGCCGCCAGCTCGCGGGCCAACGCGAGGTCGAAGAACCTCACCAGAGTCGGCACCCCCTTCTCGATCGCCACCTTGGCGACGTTGCCGGCTGGTTCGACGCCGAGCACCGGAACGCCGCGCCTGATGAAGTGCTCCAGCAGATAGCCGTCGTTGCTTGCCAGCTCTACGACGAGCGAGCTGGCGTCAAGACGGTACGAGTCGACCATCTCCCCGGCATATCGCTCGGCGTGCTGGACCCAGGTGTCTGAATAGGAGGAGAAGTAGGCGTACTCCGCGAAGATCTCCTCTGCAGGCGCGAACTCTTCGAGCTGCGCCAGGAAGCAGTGCTCGCACACGTAGACATGAAGGGGGAAGAACGGCTCCGGCCGACCGAAGCTCTCCAGGGTGACGTAGCTCTCGCACAGCGGAGACGTCCCCAGATCGACCAGCGAGTGCCGGAGGGGCGAGCCGCAGAAGCGACACTTTGGTACTCCCGGGTTTCGCATCATCGTCTCGAGAGCGCCACACAGGCCCTTGACGAGCGGCCCGGGACGCGACCGCTCCGTCTCATGAAAGGTCTCCGATCACCGTACTCCTACCAGCCGTCATCGACAAACCCGCAGGCGATGGCCCGCCGGCCGCATGAAGAGCCTTCACCGTGTGCCTGATACGGTCCTCGAAGCCCTGTTGCGTGTGAACTGCCGTCCCGGGCTGGTTGAAGGTCCGGCAGCGGAAGACGGAGCCGACGTCATGCATGCGTGCCTTACCGGCGCCGGCATCACTGATCAGCACGAAATCAACCGCTGAGTCGATGCCATGCGCAAGATCCGGGTCCACTCCCAGCAGCTTTCTCGCCTCGCAGTAGCGCTTCACGTGATCCTGCGTGACGGCGTAGGCCTCACACAGAAAATCGGCCTCCAGCTCCATGCTCTCACGGTAGGTCAACGTGTCGCAGTCGGAGTAGAGCATGCCGGCAAGGCCATGGGGCACAGCCGGATTGGCCAGGAGCTGGGTGAACAGCATCGCCAACTGCGCCGGGAACAGCAGAAGGTCATCGTCGACCACGATGAGATATGGGGATGCCAGTTCCTGCGCGACGAGCCACCGATGACCGCACCCTCTGGCGATCGGCTCGCTTCTGAACACGAGCCGGTCGCTTCTGACGCGGGTGGCCTGGTCGAGACGCAGGACTGGATTGTGGCTGGACACGACGAGCCGATCGACGAAGGGACACCTGAGGATGTTGCGAACTTGGGAATCGAGATGCTTGACACGCGCCGGATCGTAGTAAGTAATGAGCACAGTCGCCGATTCCGGCCGGCCAAACGGCAGGCGGCGGCCGACGCGACCACGAAGGACCCAGGATAGGTACTTCAGGTCTCTGGCGAAAGGGACTCTCAAACCCGCTAGCTTCATCGGGCGAGCCCCATTGGGTAATGCCTGCCAGACAGGCTTCCTCGGCGTTCCACGCGACCGACACCCGGCACGGCCCGACGAGTTTGGTTTGCGTGTAACAATTCTGATGACTCTGGGCGTCTCTGTGCCTGGCGTGGCCGGTCGGTCAGGGCTGGAACATGATTGGCATGATCGACAGAGATCGCCTCGAGGTTGACAGCGCCCTTTCCAGGCGGTGCCCGTAGGACGGCGGGACTGACATGCACCAAACCGTGCAATCGGAGGTAATGCTTCGCGCCAGAACGATCGCCGGGGCGGCTGTCGCCTTCCTTGTGGTGATCCTCTCCGCCGCGCAAGTGGCCCTGGCGCAGACGCCCTCGCCGCTCCGCCGCGTAAACGTCCCAGACCTGACCGGTCAGCCCTTTGCCCCAGCCATCTTCTGGCTCGGGCGCGTCGGCATGAACACCAACTACGCCGACGTTCGGGCTTGGTACTACGCTCCATACCTGCGTGTCGTCGTGCACATGACCGATCGTGTCCTTTGGTACGACCCTTCCGGCAACACGTCGCAACTCGCCTCCTGGGACGCCGTCTCGCTTTTCATCGACATCGGTGGCAACGCTGGGGCGGCCCCGCGATCGACCAGCTATCGCTTCATGAAGCAACTCGAAAGCGCTCAGCGCGCCGACCGGGGGGACGGCATCCAATGGACGTCCTCGCCGCTTGGCTTCAGCACAGCGAGCAGCTGGAGGGGAAACTACCCGAACGACGATGTCTGGGATATGGGGTGGGTGGCGGAGTTCCAGATTCCCTTCTCCAGCCTTGGGCTGAGCGGTCCTCCGCCCACCGGCACGGTCTGGGGACTGGGCCTTGTCGTCCACGATCGGGACGACCTCGCCGGAACGCCCATCCCCGATCAGCTTTGGCCCGAAAGCCTCAACGCGAATCGGCCGGACTCGTGGGGTCAACTGCGGTTCGGGCTGCCAATCCACACACCCCAGACGCAGGTCGTGGCCGGCACGACGGTTGTCCGACAGGGACTGAATGGGGCAGCGGTGCCCGACGCAGCGGTAGGAGGCCACACAATCTGCGGCGACCCGATGAACGCCTGGACAGAGTGGGGCAACGCCAACTATGCCGGCTTCGAGCAATTCAACATCCAGAATCAATGGGATATCGCCGACTTCATGTGCTTCTCGAAGTACTTCGTCACCTTTCCCCTGACGGCCGTTCCTCCAGGCAAGGTCATCGTCTCGGCCCGCGTGACGCTCAGCCTGTTCGGCAACAGCGGCTACAACCCCGGCGATGCGATGCCCTCGGCCATCCACACGCTGACGGTATCGGCCGACTGGAACGAGAACGCCATCACCTGGAACAACGCGCCCTACGCGGAGCAGAACACGTCGGTCACGTGGGTGCACCCGGTGGATGCAGACCATCACGCAGGGCCGTACGCTTGGGACGTGAGCTACGCGCTCGCAGAGGCCTACCACCTGGGCCGTCCGCTCCAACTTGCCTTCTACTCGACCGATGGCGACTACCACAGCGGCAAGTACTTCTG
>Ga0137829_10370168_pt1 | contig 16303 bp, 17 predicted proteins | sample OV2TP2_FD_97737 | JGI IMG/M metagenome (GOLD analysis project Ga0137829, IMG submission 97737) | reverse complement strand
GTCTCCGACAAACAAAAGGCGCACGGCTACTCCTCGAACCGCCGCGCGCCCGACTGGGTGAGGATCCAGTCGAGCGTTTGGTCGTGATCACCAGCGCCCCAGGCTGCCGTTTCCTGCTCGTCGAATGCGACGCCGACCGCAACCACGTGGCCCGCGGCGCGCAGGGCGTGAAGCGTTCGGTCATAATAGCCGCCGCCATATCCAAGCCGGTGACCGGCGCCGTCGAAGGCGAGCAGCGGCACGAGGATCACGTCGAGGATGGCGATCAGCCGCGCCTCGGTGCCCGGCTCCTTCACGCCGAAGCGCCCAGCGGCCAGGCGATCTTCCGGGGCCCATAGCCGGAAACCGAGCGGCGCATCGTGCGCAGGCGTCACGGGCAGGGCGATAACGCAACCAACCTCACGCAGTTCTTCAAGCAGGGGGAGCACGTCGAGTTCGTTGCCGATCGGATGGTAGCCTGCAATCACCTTGGCACCCAACTTGACCACCAGCTCCACGCCGGCGGTCCTGACGCATTGGGCCGCACGCAACCTAAGCTCGGCATCCAATCCGTCACGGAGGTTCTTAGCTGCCTTACGCAAGGCGGGCTTGGCACCGCTGGAACCGGGCGATGATTTCATGGGCCGTCAGCAGGGAAGGGTTGGACCATGCTCGCTGCCAATCGTCGGCACGGGGTCTAGGGGGCGACTTGACGACATAAGAGCGCTGGTCGTGACAGCGCCAGACATGACAGGGCCGCACGGGCCGTCGAGGCGTTCGATCCCTCTGGGTCCCTACTTGCGTAGGTGGGCGCCGAGTGATTGGGACCACGGTCCCAGTCAGGGTCAGCTCCCTTGAGGAAACAATCGGCCCCGGGGATTGTTGCCTCTAACGCACCTGGCAGCCCTGTCGACGGCACTCTAGATCACAAACGTTAAGAGTCCAGCGCAATGCATCAGGACTTGGAGGCATCTTCCGCCAGCTGCATGCTCAAGGATTGAATGCGTTCGGCCGCCTCATTGATCATGCCCGCGAGCTCCTCCTGGGCCGAGACGACGAGCTCATCGGCGGCGGCATGGTCTTCCCGGATCTTCGCCAATTTGGCGTTCAAGTCGTCGAGCTGCCTGCGCGCCTCCGACAGTTCGTCGGCCACAAGTAATCCCGCCATCAGGATCAAACGATCATCGCCCGCCTGACCGAACCGCCCCGTCAGGTTGTCGACGTGCTTGCGTACGTGCTCAGCCAGCATTTGCAGATGGCGTTCCTCGCCATCGTCGCATTCGAGCCGATAGGTTCTGCTGTTCAGGGTAATCGTCACTTGCCCCATCGCTCCCCGTCTCCCGCTTGCTTGGTGGCATCCCTAACCGGTCTTCACGATTGTCTTGATGGAATCGATGACGTTTTCGAGCCGGTGCGAGACCTCGTCATTCGCCGTTTCGAGCCGTTCGGCGCGCTGGCGTGCGACGCTGAGGCTTGCGGTCAAGCGCTCCTGCTCCGCGTTCAAAGACTGTATGTGTTGTTCGAGATCCTCGACTCTTTTCTCTTCAGCCAGTCTCTGGGCTACTGCGTCTTCGAATGTTTTTAGGGCCTTTGTGAGTCGGGTGGTGGCCTCTTGCAGGATCTTCGGCTTGACTGCGCTACTACTCAACTTCATCTCCCCTGGCCGCTTTTTTCAACGCAATACGAAAACAGCTCTCAGTCCGCCAATGAAACTTTAGGCGCCCGCCAAATGAAGCGTCAACCATTTGCCGAAAGTTCAAGCCCCAAGTTTTCGTCAGAATGTTGACTCCGATCATCCATCCCATCATTTTGGGCCGCTACTTAACGGCCCTGCATGCAAAATAGGCGAGGAATTGGACATATTTCCGCCGCTCGTGTGGCTGGGCCGCCAGCCTGCCTGACCGATTGCAACCTAGAACAGCGTTGACCTGGGCAGCTTCTTTTCACGGGAATCGCCGACGCGGTTCCTGAACCTGATTGGTGATGCAACGTGGTGGAGACATGCAATGGCGACTCGAGTGGCAATCAACGGATTTGGTCGTATCGGACGCAATGTGCTGCGCGCGATTGCCGAAGCCAACCGCAAGGACATCGAAGTGGTCGCCATCAACGATCTGATTTCGACCGAGGTCGGCGCCCACCTGTTCAGATATGACTCGGTTCACGGTCCATTCAACGGATCGGTCAATGTGACCCAGGACACCATGGATGTGGGCTTCGGTCCCATCAAGGTCACCGCCGAGCGCGATCCCGCCGATCTGCCGTGGAAGGATCTGGAGGTCGATATCGCGCTCGAATGCACCGGCCTATTCACCGATCGCGACAAGGCGGCGTCCCACCTCAAGGCAGGGGCCAAGCGCGTGCTCATATCGGCACCCGCAAAGGGCGCTGACCTGACCGTCGTCTATGGCGTCAACCACGACAAATTGGAGCCGTCCCACGAGGTGGTCTCGAATGCCTCGTGCACGACCAACTGTCTGGCGCCGGTCGCGAAGGTTCTGCATGAGCTTTGCGGCATCGAGCGCGGTTATATGACGACGATCCACGCCTATACGGGGGACCAGCGGCTGCTCGATGCCCCCCACAAGGATTTACGCCGCGCGCGCGCGGCGGCCACTTCGATAATTCCGACCTCGACCGGCGCGGCGAAGGCCGTGGGCCTGGTGCTCCCCGAACTCAACGGGAAGCTCGACGGCACGGCGGTGCGCGTTCCCACCCCGAACGTCTCGCTGATCGACCTTACCTTCTCGCCGCAGCGCGACACATCGACCGATGCAATCAATGAGTCGATGGCACGAGCAGCTGAACAGGAACTCAAGGGCGTGCTCGGCGTCACCGAGGAGGCTCTGGTTTCCATCGATTTCAACCACAATCCCAACTCATCCACCTTCGATCTGACGCAAACCCAGATCGTGGACGGCAAGCTCGTGCGCGTGCTTTCCTGGTACGACAATGAGTGGGGATTCTCGAACCGGATGTGCGACACCGCCGCGATCATGGGCAAGCTCGGATAACGGGCGCCCGATGGTCACGTCGGGTAAGTTTCGTCTTTGCGGTAGATCGGCCTTGACCTGCGCCGGCGGGGGCGTTGCACTTGCGGTCGGGAGCTGAGATGAGTTGAATGGAATTGGAGTGTTGACAATGAACGAGCAACTCGAGCGCACCGCCCAGGCGATGGTTGCTGATGGCAAGGGCATTCTCGCCGCCGATGAGAGCACCGGAACCATCAAGAAGCGGTTTGATTCGATTGGTGCTGAGTCGACGGAATCAAGCCGTCGCGACTATCGCGAGATGCTGTTCCGTGCGAGCGACGCCATGCACGACTGCATCTCGGGCGTCATCCTGTACGACGAGACGCTGCGCCAAAATGCCAAGGACGGAACGCCGCTAGTGAGGATTATCACCAACACCGGCGCGATACCCGGCATCAAGGTGGACATGGGTGCCAAGCCGCTTGCCGCGGCGGCAAACGAAAAGGTCACGGAGGGCCTCGACGGCCTGCGCGACCGCTTGGCCGAGTATTACGAGCTCGGCGCCCGTTTCGCCAAATGGCGCGCCGTCATTACCATCGGCGACCACATTCCTTCGCGGTACTGCATCGGCGCGAACGCCCACGCGCTCGCGCGCTACGCCGCGCTTTGCCAGGAGGCCGGCATCGTGCCGATCGTGGAACCCGAAGTGCTGATGGACGGTCCCCACGATATCGACCGGTGCTTCGATGTCACCGAGGAGACGCTCAATACCGTCTACGACGCCCTCCATGAGCAACGCATTCATCTCGAAGGCACCATATTGAAGCCCAACATGGTCGTCTCCGGAACCGAATGCAAAACCCAGGCGGGGGTCGAAGAGGTCGCCGAAAAAACGGTCGCGTGCCTGAAACGCACCGTCCCGGCCGCGGTTCCGGGCCTTTGCTTCCTCTCGGGCGGCCAGTCGGACGAAGACGCCACCGCCCATCTCTCCGCGATGAATGCGATGTTCGATACTCCTTGGAAGCTTTCCTTCTCCTACGGCCGGGCGCTGCAGGCTGCGGCGCTCAAGGCGTGGGCCGGAAAGTCCGAGAACGAGGCCTCCGCGCAGGCCGCGTTCAGCCATCGCGCGAGGATGAATGCGCTGGCCGCGTCGGGACGCTGGAAGGTAGAGCTCGAGAAGGCCGCCTGAGGCGGGGGCCGTCCGCATGATCGCTGGCTCCGACCGCAGCGAGGCTGCGAGGAGAGCCAGGCACGGGGTCGTGGCGTGCCCGGCTCCCAAGCCCTTCAAGGTCCGACACCGATGTCTTCAGCGCGACAAGGCAGCCGCTGCTATCTGATCGCCCGCGCGGAACGACCCGGCCTCACGCCGGAGGCGATTGAGCGGACTTTCGCCAGCCTCGAAGTCTCCTGCATGTTGCTGACCCAGGGCCGGCAATCGCCGATCGACCTCGACTGCGCGCGCCCCATGATTGACGCCGTTCACGGCCATGACGTCGCCTGTTTCATCGAGAATGACGTGCAGGCGGTGTTGAAACTCGGAGCGGATGGTCTGCATATCGATGCCGACCTCGAAACCTATCACGCCGCACGGAGAGCGCTGGGGCCCGACAGGCAGATCGGCGTTGCTTGCGGCCATTCCCGTCACCGGGCCATGGTGTTGGCCGAGAACGGGGCCGACTACGTGGCATTCGGAAACGGCGCCGAGCTCCTGCGGCCATCATGGGAAACCGCGGAGTTGATCGAGTGGTGGTCGCAGCTGTTCGAGGTCCCGTGTGTGGCCTGGCGACCGTCGGGCGTCGAGGAGGCGCACCTCTATGCGGAGCGCGGCGCGGACTTCGTCGCGCTGGACGACGAACTTTGGTTGCGGGACGATGACGAGAGCGGCGTCGATGCCGGTCTAGGGGCGATCTTTTCAGGAGCTGGCGGCGTTCTTGGCAAATGACTTATCGCTCTGCAGCAACACTGAAATACATGCTGGCGGCCATGGTGCTCGCGGCGGCCGCGGGTTCACCAGCGGGCGCGGTTTCCGATCCCGCCTTCGATGCGTTCCAACGCGGTCATTATCTCACCGCGCTCAAGGAGGCCGAGAAAGCCGCCTCCCGCGGCGAGGCGTCCGCATACACGCTGATGGGACGCATCTACTCCGAAGGCTTGGGCGTTGCCCGCGACTACCGCAAGGCCACGCAAGCCTATGAAAAGGGCGCCAAACTCGGCGATGTCGAGGCCGAGTTCGCCCTCGGCATGCTGCTCGCGGAGGGACGTGGCCAGAAAAAGGACCTCAAACGCGCCGCCGATCTGTTCGAGAAGGCGGCAAATGCGGGCCACAGCAACGCGCAATACAACCTTGCCTTGATCTACATCGAAGGAAAGACCCGTGGACAAGATCTGAAGCGAGCGGCGTCACTGCTGCGGGGTGCCGCTGAAAAGGGACACGTCCACGCTCAATATGATCTCGCCAATCTCTATTCGTTGGGCCGGGGAGTGGCGAGGAACGATGCCGTGGCCGCCAAATGGACCGAACGGGCAGCCGATGCGGGACTGGCCGACGCCGAGCTCGAATACGGAATCATGTTGCTCAATGGCCGCGGCGTGACCAAGGACGCGGCGCGCGGCGCCCACTATCTCCTGTCGGCGGCGAGCAAAGGCAATCCGGTGGCGCAAAACCGCTTGGCGAACCTCTATGCGCGCGGAATCGGTGTCAAGATCGACGCCGGCGAAGCCATCAAATGGCATCTTCTGGCGCGTGAGGCGGGCGTGAGCGATTTCAATTTGGATTTGCTGCTGGGGAGTGTGAGCGAGCCCGAGCGGGAAAAGGCGCAAAGGGCTGCGGCCAAGTGGCGCGCCAACAACATCCAGTGAACGCCGGCCGTTTGGTTGCCCTTCACGCGCAGCCGCAATTTTGGTTCTTCACCATACCCCACAAATGGGGAGCGCTTGCGGGAGGGCGCATCATGATCTATTCCCTGCCCCGGTCGACCCGGTGGCGAACGCTACGGTTGCCCGGCCGGGCCGTCCAACATCCTTAGCGGTTTCCTCAACAACGGATCGGGGCACGAGCCCATGAAGATCAACGGCAATGAAATTCGTCCTGGCAACGTGCTCCAGCACAAGGGCTCCCTGTGGATCGCGGTCAAGACCCAGCACGTCAAGCCCGGCAAGGGTCCGGCCTACGCCCAGGTCGAGCTCAAGAACGCGTTGGACGGGACCAAGCTCAACGAGCGGTTTCGTTCGTCCGAGACGGTCGAGCGCGTGCGCCTCGAGCAGAAGGAGTACCAATTTCTTTATGCCGAGGGGGACAACCTGGTCTTCATGGATCTCGAGACCTATGAGCAAATTCAAATTCCCAAGGATTTTCTGGGGGAACGGGCCGCCTTCCTGCAGGATGGGATGCAGGTCACCGTCGAGAGCCACGAGTCGACGCCCATCGGCGTCACGCTGCCCGATCACGTGACGCTCGAGGTCGTCGAGGCCGAGCCGGTGGTCAAGGGACAAACGGCGGCTTCGTCCAACAAGCCGGCAATTCTGGATAACGGCGTGCGCGTCATGGTTCCACCCTTCATAGAGACGGGTGAAAGAATCGTGGTCGACACGACCGACCTCACCTATGTGCGGCGCGCCGACTGATCGGCGCCAGGGCACCTAGGCGGGCAAGGAAACGACAGGTCATTCATGCCCGCATCCGCGCTGATGAACGTCATGACCGCAGCCGCCCGCAAGGCGGGGCGCGCGCTGGCGCGCGACTTCGGGGAGGTCGAGCAGCTCCAAGTTTCGCAGAAAGGTCCCGCCAACTTCGTGAGCGCCGCGGACCGCCGCTCGGAAGAAATTCTGCATCGGGAGCTTGCGCGGGCACGTCCAGGTTATGGATTTCTGTTCGAGGAGCGCGGTGTCGTCGAGGGTGCGGACAAGTCCCACCGCTGGATCATAGACCCGCTCGACGGGACGACGAATTTTCTTCACGGCATTCCATTGTTTGCCATATCGATCGCCCTTGAACGCGAGGGCGAACTGGTCGCGGCTCTGATCTACAATCCGGCGTCGGGCGAAACGTTCTCGGCCGAAAAGGGGAGCGGAGCGTTTCTCAACGACCGCAGGATCCGGGTGGCGGCGCGGCGGGACATCGGCGAATGCGTGATCGCGACCGGTATCCCGCATCGCGGACGAGCCGGGCATGAGCAATTTCTGCGGGAATGCGGCGCAGTCATGAAACTCTCGGCAGGGGTGCGCCGGTGCGGTGCGGCGGCGCTCGATTTGGCATGGGTCGCGGCCGGACGCTTCGATGGCTTTTGGGAACGCAACCTCAATCCATGGGATATTGCCGCTGGCGCCGTTCTGGTGCGCGAGGCGGGCGGTTTCGTCTCCGATATCAAGGGCGGCCGAACCTGGCTGGAAACCGGCGACATATTGGCTGGAAACGAGACCATCAACAGGGAATTGACCAAAATCCTGGCGACATGCGAAGGAGCGGACTGAAAACCGCTGCGCACGCGCGCCGATTTATGCCGTGATCATGTCAAACTGATCTCGTAATTGTTGCCAGGAGACGTCAGGCGCCAGCGGGGGCATGCGCCAAAAGCCGCAGGAGTTCACCTCGCTCATGGCCGATCGAAAAGTAAATTCCACTTTGTCGCGGCCTCGGGTCGCCCTGGAGTGGATGACAATCAGCCTCATTCTCGTGGCCTTCCTCTGCGCTATTTTGTACGAGCAGATCCTACGGGCATTTCTCGCCAATCCCTGGCTCAACGGCCTCATCCTCTTCGTTCTGCTATGCGGCATCGTCTACGCCTACGTTCAGGTGTTCGGGCTCTATCGCGAGATACGATGGGTCAACGGTTTCCGCAGCGGCGACCGCGACCCCAAGACCCAACGCGCGCCCATTCTGCTCGCCCCGATGGCGGCCATGCTGGGCAAGCGGAGCGGGATGATTTCCCTGACCGCGACGTCCACGCGGTCGATCCTGGACTCGGTCGCCACGCGCCTGGACGAGGTGCGCGACACGTCGCGTTATCTGGTCGGATTGCTGGTGTTTCTCGGTCTGCTCGGCACCTTCTGGGGACTGCTCGAGACCATCGGTTCGGTCGGCCAGACGATCTCAGCCCTCGATACCAAGGCCAGCGACAGCCTGGTCATCTTCGAAGAGCTCAAGGCCGGATTGGAGGCACCGCTTTCGGGAATGGGAATCGCGTTCTCGTCGTCGCTCTTCGGCCTTGCCGGATCGCTGGTGTTGGGGTTCCTCGATCTGCAGGCCGGGAAGGCGCAAAACAGATTCTACACGGAACTTGAGAATTGGCTGGCCGGCGCGACCGATCTCGGCGTCGGGGAGCGGAGCGACCAGGACTCGGAGCCCGAAATCAGATTCGCGCTGCTCGACGTGCAGCGCTCCATCACCGATCTCGGCGAAAAGATCGGCAGCAACGGTGCAAACGACAATTCGATGCAGGACATCAGGAATCTCGCCAAGGGAATCGAGCAACTGGTCGAGCAAATGCGCGACGAGCAGGCTGTCATCCGCCAGTGGGCCGACGAACAGTCTGATCAAAATCAGCAGCTTACGAGCGTGATCAAGGAATTGGGCGAAAGCGCCAAGGCCTTGAGCGCGGCGCAGGTGAAGGACAAGTAGCCGTGGCCCTGTCACGCACGCGACGCCGCAGCCTTGGCGCCGATCACTGGCCCGGCTTTGTCGACGCCATGGCGACCTTGCTGCTGGTCGTAACGTTCCTGCTCTCCCTCTTCATGCTGGCCCAGTATTTCATCACCCAAGAGGCCAGCGGCAAGGACACGGTGCTGCGGCGCCTGAACGCTCAAATCGCGCAATTGACGGAACTCCTGGCGCTGGAAAAGTCTGGCAATAAATCCGCCGAGGACAGCTTGGCCTCGCTGACGGCGACGCTCGCCGCCAGCGAGGCCGAGAACACGCGGCTGCGGGGCCTGCTCGATGCGCGGAATGGTGGTTCGGACGGGAGCGGAGCGGGTTCGGCGTCGCTTGGAGACGAACTCAAGGAACAGAAATCGATCAGCGCCAACGCGCTTGCCCGCGTCGAGCTGCTCAACCAGCAGATCGCGGCCCTGAGGCGCCAAATCGGCGCCCTCGAGCAGGCACTGGAGGCTTCGGAGAAACGGGATAAGGAGAGCCAGTCCAAAATTGCCGATCTGGGCAAGCGGCTCAACGTGGCGCTGGCTAAACGGGTTCAGGAGCTCGCCCGCTATCGGTCCGATTTTTTCGGCAAGCTGCGCGAGGTCCTGGGCGAGCGGCAGGACATACGAATCGTCGGCGACCGCTTCGTATTTCAAGCCGAAGTTCTGTTCGCCTCCGGCTCCGCCGAGATCAACTCGGTCGGGCGCGCCCAGCTCGAAAAATTGGCCGCGGCACTTATCCAACTCGAGGACACGATTCCAAAGGAGATCAACTGGGTGCTCCGCATCGACGGCCATACCGACGTCAATCCGATCTCCACCGAGCAGTTTCCCTCCAACTGGGAGCTGTCGAGCGCCCGGGCACTTTCAGTGGTGCAATATCTCATCGAGCAGGGTGTCGCGCCGAAACGGCTCGTGGCGGCGGGCTTCGGCGAATTCCAACCATTGGACACCGCCAATACCGCCGAGGCCTATCGCCGCAACCGGCGCATCGAGCTCAAGCTCACCGAACGCTGACGGATCGCCTGCGTGCGGCGCCCCAGTCACGGCTAAACCCATGGCTGGGGACAGGCGGCGGACTTATTCCGCGGCGCGAATATCGAACTGCAATTTCGCCAATCGCGCGTAGGGTCCGTTCTTTTTGACGAGCGCTTGGTGGTCGCCTTCCTCGACGATCCGGCCCTCCTGCAAGACCAGTATGCGGTCGGCTCTAAGAACGGTGGCCAAACGGTGGGCGATCACCAATGTGGTGCGCCCCTCCATGACGTGATCCAGCGCGGTTTGGACAAGTTTCTCGCTTTCCGCATCGAGGGCGCTTGTCGCCTCGTCGAGGAGCAGGATGGGAGCGTCGCGCAACAGCGCGCGGGCGATCGCGATGCGTTGGCGTTGTCCGCCTGAAAGCGTCACGCCGCGCTCGCCGATGTGGGTATCGAAGCCCTCCGGCAAGGCGGCGATGAAGTTGCTCGCAAACGCCGCCTCGGCGGCTGCGCGGACGTCCTGGTCGCGTGCTTCCGGCGCACCGTATCGAATATTCTCTGTGATGGTGTCGGCGAAAAGCGCCGTTTCCTGCGGAACGGTCGCGATGCGCCGCCGCAGCTCCCTTAGGTCGGCACGGTCCACCGGCACGCCATCGAGCCGCACGCTCCCCGACTGCGGATCGTAAAACCGCAGCAGGAGCGCGAAGATCGTGCTCTTTCCGGCACCTGACGGACCCACGATGGCGATGCGCTCGCCGGGCTCGGCGGTGAACGACACCCCATCGAGCGCCTTGATGTCGGGACGGGCGGGATAGTTGAACGTGACCGACTCCATTTCCACCCTCCCAAGTGCCGGGTCCGGAAAGGCGATCGGCCGTGGCGGCGAGAGAATCTGCGGTTCGGCCTCCAGCAGTTCCGCCAACCGTTCGGCCGCGCCGGCGGCCTGCTGCATTTCACCCCAGATTTCGCTCAGCACGCCCATGGCGCTGGCGGCAAGCGCGGCGTAAAGCACGAACTGCCCGAGCCGCCCGCCGGTCATGGCGCCGGTGATCACTTCGCGCGCGCCGAACCACAGCACGCCGACGACGCTGGCGAACACCAGGAAGATCGCCAGCGCGGTGAGGCCGGCGCGCGCCTTGGTGCGTGCGTTGGCGGCGTCGAAGGAGCGTTCGACGGCGCCGGCGAAGCGTTTGGTCGCGTTGGTCTCGTTGGTGAACGCCTGCAAGGTTCGGATGGCGGATAGGCTCTCGCTCGCATAAGCCGAGGCCTCGGCCAGAGTGTCCTGCGCGCTTCGCGAGAGCTTGCGGACGAGACGCCCGTAGCCGACCAGCGGAACGACGATGAGCGGAATGGCGATCAGCACCAGGGCGGACAGCTTCAGGCTCGTCACAACCATCATGATGACGGCGCCCACCATCAGCACGAAATTGCGCAGCGCCATCGAGGCCGTCGCCCCCAGAGCGGACTTGACCTGGGTCGTGTCGGCCGTCAGGCGCGACATGATTTCCCCCGATTGGGTTTTCTCGAAGAATGCCGGGCTAAGCATCGTCAAGTGATCGAAGACATCGGACCGCACGTCCGCGACGACGCGTTCGCCGAGCCACATAACGCAGAAGAATCGCGCCGCGCTCGACAGCGCCAGCACCAGCCCCACGACGATCATCATGGCGAAGTACTGATTTATGAGGCTGATATTGTCGCCCGAGAATCCCATGTCGATCATGCGCCTGACGCCCATCGGCACGGCGAGGGTGGCGGCCGCGGCGCCGGTGAGGGCGAAGAGAGCGAGCACGATCATGGCGCGATGCCGCGCCAGATAGGGCCAGAAGGTCAGGAGAGGACGCAGCGAGCGCCTGCGTCGAGCGGCTTCAATTTTGGCTTCGGCTTCTTCGTCGGACAACTCGCCCGTCGCCGTCGACTCGCTGGGAGTGGATGAGTTCAAAACTGTCGTTCCGTCGAACCTTGGGTCGGGCCTGCCGCCTTGACAATGACGAGAAGCGCCCGGACAAGCAAGCCTCCGCCCGGCCGCTGGGCCCTTTCACACTACCATAGTCGAAGCGGAGAAGGACGACCGCCTTGTGCCGCGATGTCTGTTCCGATATTAGGAGGTGCAAATCAACCGATGGTGGCTTCGATGAAGAAAGAAATCCATCCCGACTATCACAAGATCAAGGTCGTGATGACCGACGGGACCGAGTTCGAGACCTATTCGACCTACGGCTCCGAAGGCGACGTGCTGACGCTCGACATCGACCCGAAAACCCATCCGGCCTGGACCGGCGGTGGCCAACATTTGGTCGATCGCGGCGGCCGGGTGAGCCGGTTCAAGAAGAAGTACGAAGGATTCATAAAATAGCGTCGCGGCATTCCGCCTCGCGCGGCTTCATGCTGCGAGCGGCGGCAGTCGGGACCCGTGGTCAAGCGTCGCCGTCGAAGGCGGCCGCGAGACGGGCCATATGATCGCTCAGCGGGTTTTGGCCGGCGATCTCCTCCAGCTTGCGCTCCTCGCTCAGCATTCGGTCGATTTTGATGACGCGGGTCAGCAGGCGATTGGTTGACTCGACAAGCTCCTTGAGTCCGCTGGGCAGAGTCTCGAAATCCGCGGACCGTTCGGATTTGTCCATCGTCTTCAGCTGTACGCGTCTGCCCTGCTCGAGCGCCTCCTTCGGCGTCATCTCGCCCTCGGTGACCGCGCGGCGAATGAGCAGCCAGGATGCCAACTGCATCAACCGCGTCGTCAGCCGCATGCTTTCGCTCGCATAGGCCAACGCGACATTCTGCGCGAGCGTCTTTGCCTCGCATCGGCCATCGCCGTCGAGATAGGCGGCCGTCGCCTCGACGAGCGCCATGCCTTCGCGGAAGATGGCGTTGAACTGTTCCGACTGGGCGTATTTCTGTGCAAAATCTATGGTCACTGCGGCTTCGCGCGCACGACCATCATCGCCTGATTTCCCTGACACTTACTCACTCGCCTTTTGTACCGACGCCCCAGTATTGATAGCACCGCAACTTCGGTGCAACCCCATACGGGCATGCTAGCATAGGCGATGAGACTTAATGTCCGGCTTACGCGTCGCGCTCGTGGTTAAGGAGCTAGGAGCCGTAGTTAAAAAAAGAGCCGCGCGAGCGGCTCTGGAAGTTAACAGGGAGGCGTCAAACAGAGTGGCTAGAGCCACTCAGCATCCAGATGACTGGATGACTTAACCTTAACCCTTAACTTGCTAACAAAAGGTTAAAGCATACAAATTATTAGGCTAACCAAATTCTCAATGGGTGCCGCCCGCGCAAACCACCCCAAATCTCTTTTCGACGGCGGCCGCGCTTGGCCTAGGACTTGAAAAACGAGTCCGCGGCGCTGCGCTGGGATTCCTTTTCATTAATCGCCTTTTCGATCCGCGCGACCTCGTCCCTCAGCATGTCGACAAGGGCCCTCAGCTCATCGACGGAAAGCTTCGACAGATCGGATCCAACGGCGTAGGCAGTTGAGGCGGTTGACTTGGTCGGCTCCAATTCGTCGAGGTCCATTTCAAGCTCCTCATGGGACTGATCGAGCAATCGTCCGTTCGGCAGATTAACAGCCTTTGGCGGGATGCAAAGCAGCTCCGGGCCTATCCAGCCTTGTCGGTTTTCGTTCCAGCGTTTATGTGACGGCACCATTCCACTTCACTTGGGGAAAATTGGTCGGGCGACATGATCCCAAAAGAAATGACCGCCATACGGATTTCACGTCCCGGTGGGCCGGAAGTGCTCGAAGCGATTTCGCAGCCGGTGCCCCACCCCGCGGCCGACGAGATTCTCATCAAGGTCGAGGCGGCGGGCGTCAACCGCCCGGACGTTCTCCAGCGCATGGGGGTCTATCCTCCTCCCAAGGGAGCCTCGGAACTTCCCGGGCTGGAAGTCGCGGGCGAAGTCGTCGCCGCGGGTGCCGAAGCGAAGTTCCATCGGATCGGCGATAGAGTCTGCGCGCTGGTCAACGGTGGCGGCTATGCCGAATATTGCGTCGCGCCCGATGTCTCCGCCATGTCGGTGCCGGAGGGATTGAGCATGGCGGAAGCCGCCGCGCTGCCCGAAACCTATTTCACCGTTTGGCATAACGTGTTCGAGCGCGGCGGCCTGAAATCAGGCGAATGGTTGTTGGTGCATGGGGGGTCGAGCGGCATCGGCACGACCGCGATTCAGCTCGCCGTCGCTTTCGGCGCGCGGGTGCTGGCGACCGCCGGCAACGCGGAGAAATGCGCCGCCTGCGAAAGGCTTGGGGCCGCGCACGCCATCAACTACAGCGAAACCGACTTCGTCGAAGCCGTCCAAGCCGCGACCGACGGCAAGGGTGCCGACGTCATTCTCGACATGGTCGGTGGCGACTATATCGAGCGCAATTTCCGGGCGGCCGCGCTCGACGGGCGCATCGTCCAGATCGCCTTTCTGGGCGGGTCCAAGGCGGAGGTCGATTTCGCGCTGCTGATGATGAAGCGTCTCGTCTACACCGGCTCGACGCTGCGGGCCCGCCCCGACGCCTTCAAGGGCCAGTTGGCGCGGGCGATGGAGGAGAAGGTCTGGCCGCTGATCGCCGATGGCAAGATCAAGCCCGTCATGTATGCGACGTTTCCCCTGGGCGAGGCGGTCGAGGCGCACCGGCTGATGGATTCGAGCGCTCACATCGGGAAGATCGTTCTGACGGTTTCCTGAGATCGGAGATCTGCAGAATTCCGCTCGATGTTCGAGGGACGGCGATTGCCTCGTGGCGGCCAGCGCCCTATATTGGGTGCATTCCCCACTGTTTCGATGAGGATGACCTCTCTGACCCTTGAGGGTTCGGGAGCGCAGGAGAAGCCTTTATGACTCGCGTGCCACTCATGCCGAAAGCGACAGCCGTTTGGCTGGTCGACAACACCTCGTTGACCTTTGAGCAAATCGCCGAGTTTTGCGGACTGCATGTCCTTGAGGTGAAGGGCATTGCCGACGGCGATGTGGCGCACGGCATCAAGGGCATGGATCCGATCTCCTCGGGACAGCTTACCCGCGATGAGATCAGGCGCGGACAGGAAGATAGCAAATACCGCTTGGTGATGTCCGAGCCCAAGGTCGAAATCCCCGAGGTCAAGACCAAGCGCGGGCCGCGTTACACGCCCGTCTCGCGGCGCCAGGACAGGCCGAACGCGATCCTCTGGCTCGTGCGCAACCATCCCGAATTGAAGGATTCTCAGATCATGCGCCTGGTCGGCACCACCAAGCCGACGATACAGGCGATCCGCGAGCGCACCCACTGGAACTCGGCCAACCTGCAGCCCGTCGATCCGGTCACGCTCGGTCTGTGCCTACAAACGGATCTCGACAGCGCCGTGCAACGGGCGGCGCGCCGGCTTGAACGCGAGCGCAAGGAAGCCGAAAAGGCGATGGCCAAGGCCGGAACCCTGTTGCCGGCGGAGGAGACGAGTCAGCCGACCGCGGGCACGCCCGGCGCCGCGACTGGAAGCGAGGCCGCGCCGCCCCCTCCCAAGCCGAAGCCGGACGTCGCAACCTTGGTGACGGCGGAGGAACATGCCGCGTACAAGGCTGCCGGAGAGGCCGCCGCCATGGCGATGAAACGAGCGGAGTTGGCGCGCCAGAAACCGGGCGACCGCACCTTGGCGGACCACGCCCAGGATGCCCGGGAGGAGGCGGAATCCGTTTTCGCCAAGCTCAAGGAACTCAAGCTCGACGAGGACGAAGCCAAGAAAGACTAAGGTCTTCGCGCTGCGGACCTGACCCGGGTGCCGGCGTCAGGCCGGGATACCCCTGCTCTTCAGCGAATCCGTGATTTCGTTCAATATCGCCGGGTCGTCGATGGTCGCGGGTGTTTTGTATTCCTCGCCGTCGGCGATCTTGCGCATGGTCCCCCGCAGGATTTTCCCCGAACGCGTTTTGGGAAGCCGCGCCACGGCCATGGCGAGCTTGAACGCCGCCACCGGGCCGATCTGCTCGCGCACCATCTGAACGACTTCGCGCTCGATCTCGCCGGGATCGCGCGTGACGCCGGCATTGAGCACCAGGAACCCCGCTGGCACCTGCCCCTTCAACTGGTCGGCGATGCCGATGACGGCACACTCGGCGACGTCGGGATGGGAAGCCACCACCTCCTCCATGGCGCCGGTCGAAAGCCTGTGGCCGGCCACGTTGATGATGTCGTCGGTGCGCGACATCACATAGACGTAGCCCTCCTCGTCGACATAGCCCGCATCGGCCGTCTTGTAATAGCCGGGATACTCCTCGAGATAGCTTTCCCGGAACCGCTCGTCGTCGTTCCAGAGCGTCGGGAAGCATCCCGGCGGCAGCGGGAGCTTGACCGAGATCGCCCCCGTTCGACCGGCTGCGACCTCCTTGCACCGCTCGTCCAGGATCCGCACGTCATAGCCCGGCATCGCCACCGTCGGCGAGCCGTGCTTGACCGGCAGCATGCCGAGCCCCAGCGGATTGGCGGCGATGGCCCATGCCGTTTCGGTCTGCCACCAATGGTCGATGACCGGGACGCCCAATTGGGTTTCGGCCCATTGCAGGGTGTCGGGATCGGCCCGTTCGCCCGCCAGGAACAGCGACCGGAACGCGGAGAGGTCGTAATTCTTGATGAGCTCGCCGCGCGGGTCCTCTTTCTTGATTGCCCGGAAAGCCGTCGGCGCGGTGAACATCGAGACCACCTTGTGCTCGGCTATGACCCGCCAGAACACGCCGGCGTCGGGCGTGCCCACGGGCTTGCCCTCGAACATGACC
>Ga0137829_12191551_pt1 | contig 16368 bp, 15 predicted proteins | sample OV2TP2_FD_97737 | JGI IMG/M metagenome (GOLD analysis project Ga0137829, IMG submission 97737) | reverse complement strand
CCCATGAGGTGTACTTCGGGGGACACCCCCGTGCCCCCGCCAGTCCCGACTAGTCGGGACTGCACTCTACCAGGAACATGATTTCAAGAAGGCCTAACCTGTTGACACAAAAGTAGAGGCACCCTAAGTGCGGGTGCCTCTACTTTCAGGAGGTTTAGGTTGAATCTATTCCCTGAAGCGGTAGCCTACGTTCCTGATGGTGTCGACGAAGATGTGCTTGGCATCCTCGATCTTGCTGCGCAGACGCCTAATGTGCACGTCCACAGTCCTTGTCCCGCCAAAATAGTCGTAGCCCCATACCCGCTTCAACAACGCCTCCCGCGTGAAAACCCTGCCAGGATTAGAGGCCAAGAATCGCAAGAGCTCGTACTCCTTGAAGGTAAGCTCTATCTTCTTCCCTGCCATATAGACCTCATATCTAGAGAGGTCCAAAACCAGGTCCCCTGCCTTCAGGACCTCACTAATATCCGGGCCTAAGGTTTTCCAGAGGAGATGCTTCAGACGAGAGGCTACCTCTAATGGCTGGTAAGGAGACAGGACAAAATCGTCCATCCCCAGATTGGGATCGAAAGCCTTGAGCTGGCTGATGCTTAATAGCCCTACTATCAAGGGCTGTGTAGCGCTTTTGCAAGCCGAGACGAGCTCTTTAAGGCCGGTGGGATCCAATATCCCGAACTCCATGAGAAGCACATCGGGGCGTTCTTCCATTACCCTATCCAACAGCGACTCTGGAGCTGAAACAAGAGTCGGGTAATAACCCAGCTCTTCTAAGGAAGAGACCAGGCGGGAGATGCCCTCGTTATGGTTGGCCAGAACCAGAACCCTGTTCATAAACCGTCACCGCTGACCTCAGCCGCTACCACCAGATCTTGCCCTCTACATCAGGGCGCAGGGAGTCATACTCCCGGGTCCATAGCCCGGTGCTCAAGTACTTCCATCCGCCGTCGGCCAGCAGGCACACCATGTTACCTTCGGTCATACGCTGAGCCACCTTCATAGCAGCGTAGACTACTGCTCCGGAAGAGATGCCGCTAAAGATGGCTTCCCGCTCCATGAGCTCACGGGTAGCCCAAAAGGCATCCTTGCCTTGCACCATAATGCGGGAATCAAGGAGGGTCACATCCAGAATGGGCGGAATGAAGCCCTCATCCAGGCTTCTGAGTCCCTGAATAACATCATCGGGATGAGGGACCACGGCAATAATCTTGGTTTCTCGGTTATGCTCCTTGAGGCGGCGCCCGACCCCCATGAGGGTCCCCCCAGTGCCCAGGCCGGCTATAAAGATGTCCACCCTCGGGAGCTCCCTCAGGATCTCTACGGCCGTAGTCTCGTAGTGTGCTAAAGGATTGGCCTCGTTCCCGTACTGGTATGGCATGAAGTACTGCTCATCCGTGGCCAGCTCTTTTGCCACCTGGATGGAGCCGTTGGTGCCCAGCCGACCATCGCTCAGAAGGACCTCGGCACCGTATATCTCCAGCAGTTGGCGCCGCTCTACGCTCACGCTTTCGGGCATCACTACCTTCAGCCGATAGCCTTTTCGACGGGCGATCATGGCCAGACTGATGCCGGTGTTGCCGCTGGTGGGCTCCAGGATGATGTGGGCCTTGGTGAGTTTCCCTTCGGCCTCGGCCTTCTCGATCATGTACTTGGCTATCCGGTCCTTCAGGCTGCCAGTGGGGTTCTGTCCTTCCAGCTTGGCATAAATGCGCACACCCTCGTGGGGAGACATCCTTTGGATCTCCACCAAGGGGGTGTTGCCGATGGTCTTGACGATGTCCTTGCTTGGCATAAGCCTTACGGCACGGCTATTGCTCAGCTATGGGTGCCCCACAAAAGGCCTCGTAGTCTATTAGCTCCTTAACAGTAGGCTCATCGCCGCAGAGGGGGCACCGGGGATTCCGCCTGGCCCTGACTATGCGGAAGTCCATGGAGAGGGCATCAAAGAGGAGGAGCCGGTTTACCAGAGGCTCTCCCAGGCCCAGGATCAGCTTTATGGTCTCTACCGCCTGAATGGACCCAATTATTCCTGGCAGGACCCCGAAGACTCCTGCCTCGGCGCAGCTAGGCACCATTCCGGGAGGAGGTGGAGATGGATACAAGCACCTGTAGCATCCCTTTCCAGGCATGAAGACAGTTGCCTGTCCTTCAAAGAGAAAGATGCTGCCGTGCACAGTCGGCTTGTTGGCAAAGTAGGTGGCGTCATTTACCAGGTAGCGGGTAGGGAAGTTATCGCTGCCATCCACCACAACGTCATAGCCTTCCAGGAGCTCCATAACATTCTCCGAGTTCAACATGAGCCGATGAGGGACCACCTCAACATCAGGATTGATATCAGCGATGGTGTCGCGGGCCGACTCAACCTTCAGCCTACCCAAAGTACTGTTGCGGTGGAGGATCTGCCGCTGGAGGTTGCTGAGATCAACCACGTCAAAATCGACTATGCCCAACTTTCCGACGCCTGCTGCAGCCAGATAGAGGGCCGTGGGCGAGCCAAGCCCTCCCGCTCCGATGAGCAATACACTGGCATCCAGCAGCTTCCTCTGCCCTACTCCCCCCACCTGGGGCATGATGATGTGGCGGCTGTAACGTTTGATCTGCTCAGGGGTGAACCTTATTACCGACTTCATAAAAGCCTCCTAGGAACCCTTCAGTTGTATTGTATCATTCTCAGAAGGCTGCCTAAAACAAAGGGAGCACTACCCTGTTGGCAAGTGCTCCGCTGGTCAGCCTTCCGTTGCTACAGAGATTTTATATCTGATAAGCGATGCGGATGCGCCTTTGAGTCTGGCGGGCGACCAGCTCGGCTATACTGGTGGCTTCCAGGAACTTATGAGTGATCCTGTCCACATCCCTCCAAATGTCCTGCTGGGCGCAACAGTCCAACATGGGGCAGTCAAGAGTGCCGTCCATACAGTCTATAGGTGGTGAAATGCCCTCCAAGGCGTCCACTACAGCGCCCACGCTAACCTCCTGAGGCTCTCGTGCCAAGTAGTGGCCACCCAGCGGACCGCGCCGACTTCGGACAAAACCCGCTTTCCTCAAAGAGGAGAGGACCTGATCTAGATAAGGCTCCGGGATGCTCTGGCGAGCCGCAATCTCGGCGGTCTGGACTGCACCTTCACCAAAATGCTGACCAAGGTCAATGAGCGCCCTTACGGCGTAGTCCACCTTCATTGAGACTCGCATCGCAACTCCCTCACACTGATTATTATGTTATCAAATGGAGGGACATCCTGCAACCTCCGTCCCAAGAGAGACCGTTTAATATCCTTTTGAACCGTCTCCCCACCCCCTTCCCTTCGGCAAGTCCGAGCAGGACTCGCGACTCCCTTCGACAGACTCAGGACACGCCTGTCAGAGCTCAGGGGAGGCTCTTTCCTGGAAGGGGGCCGTCTTTAGATTGGCCTCTGTAGGGCAGGTTTCCGAACCTGCCCGCGGGGGACAGTCGGGTTGGGAAACCCGACCTACAGATTGAATCCCTACTTTAGGGTTCCAGGGCCTTTTCATTTTCGAGGATTTGCTTTCAGAACCCTTCCCTTCACCCCCATCCTTCCGAGGAAGGACCGCCAGTCCCGACTAGTCGGGACTGAACTCCCCTACGCTAGAGTTTTGAGATAGTTTCTTGGGGCCTCGGCTTAAAGAGGTATGGGAGCGGCTACAAGGTAGATAGTTTTCCCCCGCTCGTGCTGCGCTTGTCGAAGGACAAGCGCAGCAATACCTGCAGTATCTCTGGGCCAAGCAGCAGGTATTGGACGGCTTAAGGGAGGATAAGGCGAGCGATACCTGCAGACCACGTACTGTTAACGTCCGGGGCAGTTCTGTCCACTATGAGTCTCGTGGCAGGGCACCTCAGCGCGCAAGCATACGCAAAATTGGGTAAACACGTCGTAAAATTGCCCCAAAGCCCCTTGACAAATACTAAACATACGGTAATATATGGGTAACTCAAATACCCATGAACCTATGGGAGAAAGGAACTAGTGAGAGTCGGCAGGTTCCCCCGTTTTGGGAGAACAGGAAACCCCTAGACCGGGGAACAGAGTAAAACTTAGATAGTTCACGTTTAGGTAGGGCAGGACCGGTTGAAATAGGAAATCCCGGCTATAAACTCAATAACAACTCGTTACATGAATTACCGGGCGATGACGTTCAGGTATCGCCGGTTGGAGTTGAGTTGGTGCGGGTGTCTTACAAGCGGGGCACGATATGATGGCTGACGCGATCCTTGGTGTCGCCCTGGCTGTGGTCAGCGCCATGGTCGTAATCACCGGCTGGCTGGCGTTCCATCTTCTGCAGTCCACGGGACGGATCCTCATACGCCTCGAGGAGGTCGAGGAACGAGTCAGCAAGCGTAGCAATGATGACCCCGTACCCAGTGGCTTTCCGGTAGGAACAATCGCCTCAGACTTTGAGTTGCCTAACCTGTCGGGCAGCCATATGACGCTTTCCCAATGGCAAGGGCACCGCCTCCTGCTCATTTTTTTCAGTCCCGACTGCCCCTACTCCCGCGAGCTGTTGCCAGCCCTCGCTTCGCTCTCTACTGACTCGGCGGACTCTCGCCCCATCCCCGTGATCGTCACCACTGGTGATGCGCAGGAAAACGGCCTCTTGGTGGACAGGTATGCCCTGCGTGGCCCAGTCTTGCTCCAAGAAGATTGGGAGGTCGGTGCACGTTACCAGGTAACCGGGACTCCAATGGGATACCTGATCGACGAGCGCGGAGCCACTGTGAGCGATCTAGTGGTGGGGCCCGATGCGCTGTTGACGCTGCTGGCCTCGTCGGCCATAATAACCAACGGTGTCGTGCCATTACGATTTGGCGCTGGCAGGACGACACCGCGGCCGTCAAGATTTTGGCCGGACCGGCCGTATGCGGAGCCCTGGCCGACAGATACCGGTCTAGCTGCCGGGACTGCTGCACCAGATTTTCACCTACCTCGGGTGGATGGTAGCGACGAAATCTCGATCCGAGATTACCGGGGCCGCCGGGTGCTCCTGGTCTTTTCCGACCCAGCCTGCCAGCCATGCAATGAGCTTGCGCCGGAGCTGGAGCAGCGGCACCGGGCTGCTTCAGACCCCCAGGTCCTGATGGTCAGCCGCCGGGACTTGGAGGGGAACCGGGCTATGATTGCCCACCACAACCTTACATTTCCTGTCGTACTCCAGCGCCACTGGGAGGTCTCCAGGGACTACGGCTTGTTGGCCACCCCGGTGGCTTACCTCATCGATGAAGCGGGGGTCGTCGCGGCGAACGCGGCTATTGGCTCTGAGGCCATACTGGCGCTCCAGGCCAGTCTGGCGGGGCGACGGCCCGGACCGAAGGAGGTGGTGCCTAATAAGAATTAGGTGGTCGAAACCTTGTATGCCCAATGTATGAAGGAGGTTATCACATATGGCCAAGTCGTTTGATGAGTTGGCAAAATCCACGGCCAGCGGAGTGGGATCGCGGAAAGCGTTCGTGTCTCTCATGCTGGCGCTGTTCGCAGTGCTGATGCCCTTCGGCCCCTGGGCGAGTGTGGCAGACGCAAAAGGACCGCCTGGTAGGTGCCTGGTGCTCCCGGTGATTCTCCCGGATCAGGCGCAGCAGCACATCCCGTTTTGCGTTAATTAGCGCAGGGTAAGCACCACATTTTTGGTGCACCCGGCTCTGCTCTGGCTGCCGCCAGAGCAGAGCCGAAGCCTCATTGCTCAGAACGTAAGAAGGAAGCCTGTTAGTGGGGGACAATGGCGAGCCCAAGCAGTGTTAAAAAGCACCCACTGATTTCGGTGATCCTAACGACGCGGGAACGGCCGCGGTTTCTTCCCCTCGCGCTTGCCTGCTATCAGCATCAGACGTATCCGAACCGTGAGCTACTGGTGGTTGACGACGGGGAGCGTTTTCCGGCCAGCGAGGAAGCTGTGACGGCAGTGGGTGGCAGACTGATACGCGTCGATCCAGGTACCCCCCTTGGCACCAAGCTGAACGAAGGCGCGGGCGCCGCGGGTGGTATTCTTTGCCAAAAAATGGACGACGACGACTGGTACGCTCCGCAGTTTCTGGAAACGATGGTCGCGGCGCTGTTGGACCACCAGGAGAAGGTTTGCCAACCGGTTGTAGTGTCGTTGATGCCGTTTCTATTCTTCGATCTGGCGCGTTGGGAGATCCGAGAGTCAACTCAGACCAACATCCCAGGTGCAACCCTCCTGTTCGACCGCGCCGATTGGGGGGAGCATCCCTTCCGTGCCCTTCGTCGGGATGAAGATGTCTGGTTTCTGCATGACCAGATCTGGGCAGGCCGAAAACTACTCCCGGTGAAGGCCGTCGAAACCTTTCTAGCGGTCCGGCATCAAGGAACGCAGCAGTCGCGTGAGCATACTTGGATAACAAAGGAAGGGAAAGCGCTGGAGGACTATATTCAGGACCGCCCCATTTACGAGCGTCGTCCGGAGACACTGCTGCCGGACTGGGCCCTCAAGGTTTACCTGGAGTTCCATCAAGAACTCATTTCCAGAGGGGACGGCCGGTCGGGCGAGAATAACCCCTCAGCAAACGGCGGACGGTTATGGGGAGGCTGGTCGCAAGATAGCGCTCCACGTGGAGTCATGGGGGTCAGCAGGGACGGCACCTCGCCTGGTCCGAGTTCACAGGCAAACGGTGGACTGAACCGCCCGACCGATAAGGTGCTGATCCTCACTCCCTTGAAGAACGCAGCCGATTGCATCGAAGGCTACTGTGAGCGTCTCTTCGGACTGACTTACCCGCATAACCTCATCTCCGTCGGCTTCTTGGAAGGCGACAGCACTGATAAGACTTACGAATTAACCGAGGACCGGCTTCCGGCGTTGAACGCGGCCTTCCGGCGGGCTCAGCTCTGGAAAAAGGACTATGGGTATCAGGTTCCTCAGGGTATTCACCGTGGCACACCGGCGATACAGGTGGAGCGGCGGACGGTATTGGCCAAGAGCCGTAACCAATTGCTCTTTCATGCCCTGGACGACGAGGAATGGGTACTCTGGCTGGATGTGGACGTGATAGAGTACCCGCCCGATCTGATCGAGCGGCTCCTGGCTACCGGCAAGGACATTGTCCAGCCGCACTGTGTCCTGGAATATGGCGGGCGAACTTTCGACCAGAACGGTTGGCGAGACCAGGGCCGATTGAACCTGGACGCGTTCCGTGGTCAAGACGAGCTGGTGGAACTGCATGCGGTGGGTGGGACTATCCTTCTTGTGCGGGCCGACGTGCATCGGGAAGGGCTTATCTTCCCGGCGTTTCTCTACGGCCGCGAAAATCCTCGCATCAGGAAATTCCGTGGTGAACTTGAAACGGAAGGTCTTGGCATTATGGCGTACGATATGGGGTACCGGTGCTGGGGTATGCCGAACTTCGAGGTCATTCACCAGAGGAAGTAGGAGCCACGTCACTAAGACCGTTCTCTATATCGTCCCTGTCATCCCCGCGAGCACCGGAAACGGCCTGGCGATGCGCGCCGCCATGGTGCTTCAAGTCCTGGCCTCCAGGTACCAAGTTTTCCTCCTCGTAGTCCCCCTCTACCCTTCGCCGGCAGGCCCACTCCCACCGGCGCTGGCTGCCCTCTGCCACGAGACGGCCATCGTTCCCCCACCGTCCCCGTCCCACCGGCTCCGATCAGCGGGGAATGGCGGCGCCAGAGAAGACCTGAACAGGCAGGGGTGGATCGACGCGGCTGGGGACGCGTTCCGGGACACTCGATTTGACGTGGTTCATGTGTTCCGGCTGGCGACGCTCCCCTTTGCCGAGCCTTATCTCAAGCGGCATGGCCTGCACCGGCCTAAGAGGCACCTGGACCTGGATGACATCGAGTCGGTCACCCGCCGACGTATCGGGGCCCTCTATGCGCTGAATGGCAATCCCGAGATGGCTGAAGTCGAGGAGGTCGAAGCGAAACGCAGCGAAACCCGGGAAGATGCAGTGCTCCGCAACTTCCACCGTGTCTATGTTTGTTCGGAAGAGGATCGAGCCGCACTCAGGCCCCGCGCTAAAGCGGAGCTGTGCGTTCTGCCCAACGCCGTTCGGTTGCCGGAGCCTCCGGCGGCAAGTCCCCGTCCGCCTCCATTTACTTTCCTTTTTGTTGGGACGCTGGGATATTATCCCAATGAGGACGCAGCCATCTACTTTTGCCGAGAAGTACTTCCGCTTGTCCGCGCCCAGGCACGTCGCCCCTTCCACTGCGTCATAGTGGGAACCGGCGCTAAGGAGGCTGTAATTGCCCTGGGGCAGCTACCAGAGGTGGAGGTGGCCGGAGCGGTGCCGGACCTGGCTCCCTGGTACCGGGAGGCGGACGCCGTGGTCGTGCCCATCCGCGCTGGGGGAGGCACCCGAATTAAGATCCTGGAAGCCTTCAGCTACCGGAGGCCGGTGGTGGCCACCTCGGTAGGCATTGAGGGTATAGATGCCGACGACGGAGTACATGTTCTCATCGCTGACACGCCCGCTGATTTGGCCGACCGATGCTTGGCGCTTATGGACGATCAAGACCTCAGAGACCGTTTGACCTCTAACGCGCTCTCGCTGCTCGAGCGAGCCTACACTATCGAGGCGGTAACGAGACAGTTTTTGGCTTCTTCTGGCAAGCCTGGGGAATAAGCCTTAATCCGTGAGTTGTGGGGGAGCCGGGGGGCCTTTTCATTTTCGAGGATTTGCTTTCAGAACCCTTCCCTTCACCCCCATCCTGGCCTTCCCCCATCTAGGGGGAAGGGAAACTCTCTCCCCCTTTGAGGGGGGAGAGTCAGAGAGGGGGTGACAATGAAAAGACCCTGTTTAGGGTTCACGCTGACCTTTGAAGTGAGACGTTGGACAGGCTATAATATTCATTTTGGAGGGGAGCATGGAGCAGATTCGCATAGAAGCCAAAGTACGAGACACCCTTGGAAAAAAGACTAGATTCCTGAGAAGACAGGGCATAACCCCTGCCAGCATCTACGGGGCTGGAATGTCTTCCAGGTCTATCCAAGTAGATACCCCAAAGCTAAAAAGGGTCCTGATGCGGGCTGGCAGGAACGTCCTGGTCAACGTGGAGGTGGCTGAGGAGCCAGCTCCCTACACTACCTTTGTTCGGGAGACCCAACGCCACCCGGTATCGGGAGAAATCCTTCACGTTAACTTCTACAAAGTGGACCTTACCCAAGCCATAGTCTCAGATGTCCCCATCGTCCTAACGGGTGAGGCCCCAGCCGAAAGGCTGGGAGTCGGCATGGTGATCCAGTATTTGAACCAACTCCAGGTAGAGTGTCTTCCTACCGACATGCCTCGGGAAATCACTGCGGATGTATCGGTGCTGCAAGAAGTGGACCAGGCCCTCCACGTGCGAGATCTTCCAGTCGGCCCTGCGGTAAAGGTCCTTACGGATCCAGAGCAGCTGGTGGTCCGCGTGAACCCGCCCAGGGCTGAGGAAGAGGAAGAGAAGCCCGCAGCAGAAGTGGTTGAGGAGGAAGAAGAGGCGAAGGCCGAGGCAGAGACGGAACAGGAGCCAGAGCAGTAAGCCCTGGGATATCGCCCGGGGAGTCCAGAGGGGTCTTCCCCTCTGGCGGGGGTCTGGGGGTGTCCCCCATTTTTATTTGGTCCCCCTCTCCATGGGGCACGGAGAGGGGGATACGGCGGGTGAGGTTTTCCCAAACAGTTTAGGCTTTTCGAAGAACCTTACCACCGCTTTCGAGAGCGGTTCACTTATTTTCCCAGGGTGGATCCCAGAAAGTCCCTCTGGCCTCTGAGATAATCCGCTAAGGGCATAGGTCGTCGCCCCTCTAGCTGAACGCTCTTAAGCTCCAGGACACCCTCGCCGCAGGCAACCCCTGCTCTATCCTGGCCCAGCGGCATCACCTTGCCGGGTGTTCCCGCCGCCAGGGATAAAGGATAGGCCTCAAGGATTTTGATCACCTTGGCCCTGAAATGCGTGTAGGCTGTAGGCCAAGGGTTGAAGGCCCTCACCTGCCGCCATATCACTTCGGCGGGTAGCCCCCAATCTATGACCCCCTCCTCCTTTTGTATAAGATGGGAGTACGAGGCATTGCCTTCGTTTTGTGGCTCAGCCTGAATCTTCCCCTCTACCCATCCCTGAAGAACCTCCGGTAGAAGCTCTGAACCTAGGATAGCAAGCCTATCGGCAAGGGTTCCGCCTGTGTCATCGGGACCGATGGAAACCTTTATCTGCGCTAGCACTGGGCCAGTATCCATCCCCACGTCCATCTTCATGATGCTGACGCCAGTTTCCTGGTCGCCGGCCAGGATAGCCGCCTGAATAGGCGAAGGCCCTCTATGTCTCGGCAAAAGAGAGGGATGCACATTAAGGCAGCCATGAGGAGGCACCTCTAGGATCGCTGGGGGCAGAATCCTTCCGTAAGCGGATACGATAATGACATCCGGCTCCAGTTTCCGCATCTCCTCCAAAGCCTGTGGGCTCCTAAGAGAACGGGGTTGAAAGACAGGCAGTTGATGTTGAAGGGCTATCCCTTTTACTGACGAAATAGAGAGCCCGCGCCCCCTACCTGCGGGTTTATCAGGTTGGGTGTAGACTCCGACGATAGAGTGTCCCCCTTTGACTAGTGCCTGAAGCACAGGCACGGCAAAGGATGGCGTTCCCATGAAAATGATCCGCATACCAAATCCTCTTCACCTTTGGCGATGGAGCGCCCTATATCTGAGTATAGAGAAAACAAGAGGATTGAGGCAACTTACAGCATCGAGATTAACGTGCCCCTCTCCCCCTTCTGCCTTAAAAGGTGGCAAGGATGTTCTTGACGCCTCTTAACAGCCAGCGTAATATGCTTCCCGAACTATTGACCATGTCGGTCTGAATCTTCGGTAACTCTCGAGGCCAGTTTCGTTTCGAGCAGATCCCATTCGCTATAGGCGTTTTTGTGCTTTTTCCATATGAGTATAATTGAGGAAGATAAGTCCAGGAAGGATGCTGACCGAATCTGGCAGGAAGCCCTAGGGCAGTTACAACTGCAGGTTAGCCGCAGCTATTACGATACCTGGCTTAAAAACACGGTCGCTCTAGGTATAGATGGTGATACTTTAGCCATCGGGGCACTCTCTACCTTTCATGTAGAGCACCTGGAGAAACGCCTCTATCGTCTGGTAGAAGGGGTAGTGCTAACTGTGTCCAGGCGACCTCTTACCCTCAAGTTTCAGGTGTTCAGACCGCCGTCTACCAGGGCTGAGCTGGTAGAGTTTCAATATCCTGGCCTCAGTGAGGGTCAATTTGAGAACGGCGCAGAATCCGGGAGTAGCAGTCAACATCCTTCATCGCTCAATCCCAGGTATACTTTTGAACGGTTTGTAGTGGGGAGGTCCAATAACTTCGCCTATGCCTCAGCCACCGCAGCCTCCGAGAATCCTGGTGTCCTCTACAATCCGCTGTACCTCTACTCGCCCGTAGGCCTGGGAAAGACTCATCTGCTTCATGCCATTGGCCACCGCTTAGCACAAAAGGGCCTGAGGGTTCTTTTTGTTAGCGCTGAGCAGTTCACTAACGACTTTGTCCAATCTATTCAGGAGCGAAGGACCCGCGAGTTCCGAGACAAGTACAGGGAACTAGACGTACTCTTGCTAGATGATATCCAGTTTTTCAGGGGCAAGGAGGAGACTGAGCGCGGCTTCTTCCATGTGTTTAACGACCTCCACGGCAAAGATCGTCAAGTAGTAGTAGCTAGCGACCGCCCTCCGAAGGCGTTAACCCTAGTGGAGGAGCGGTTGCGCTCGCGCTTTGAGGGAGGTCTAAAAGCAGACATTCACCCCCCTGACTTCGAAACCCGCGTGGCTATCATCAAGACCAAAGCCGAAGAGCTGAAGGTGATTCTAGATACTGCCTCAGCTGGGCTTATCGCTAGGAGAAGTGAGAGTAACATCCGCGACCTCGAAGGAGCATTAAAAAGAGTCATAATCTATGCACAGCTTGCCAAAACCTCAATTACAAAAGAGCTCTGCCAAAAAGCTCTTGCGGATACTCCATCTGACAGTCCGGAGCAGATGCAACCCTCCGATATTATAAAAACTATTGCATCCTTCTATGGGCTGTCTCCTAGAGCTATAACGGGGGCAAGCCGAGTGAAAAAGATAGCTCGCGCGCGGCAGATAGCAATGTACGTCCTGCGGGAAGAGTTGCACCTATCCCTTCAAGCCATTGGTAGGGAGTTTAGTGATAGAGATCACTCCAGTGTGGCAGAAGCACAAGCTCACATAGATTTGCTCATTCAAAATGACCCACTGATCCGCGAAGAGCTACTGAGTCTTCATGAGCATATGGCTCCCACTCTCAAAACCTGAGGGCTTCCATTTCTATTCTCTCTACTTAGTACTATATCTGCTTCCCCCAGAAACCCCCATTGCCCAATATCTGGGTAACTACTAGTATTAGTAATATTGTTATTCATCTGTACATGTGCTCCAATGTACTCTTACTCAAGTACAAATGGCTAATCCAAAGCTTCAGAAGCTCGGAGTGATAGGGGGAACCTTTGATCCTATTCATATAGGGCATCTTCTTATCGCGCAGGAGGCTATTATTCAAGAGTCTTTAGATAGAGTTCTCTTTGTTCCGGCATCAGAGCCTTGGATGAAATCGGGGATAGAGATTACATCTGCAGAGCAACGGCTGGAGATGGTAAGGCTTGCTATTGAAGGGAATTTGCTATTTGAGATATCTGAGGTCGATATCAGAAGGCCTGGCCCAACTTACACTGTTGATACTCTTAGAGAATTGGCAACTGAGTTAAAATCTGGCACAGAGCTCTTCTTCATTATGGGGTTCGACTCTCTTGCTGAATTCCCGAAATGGAAGCAGCCTTTGGAGGTCCTTAAACTTGCCCGGCTCCTGGTATTCCCCCGTGCCGAGGGAGAAGCAAAGGAGCTAGAAAGGCTATATCGAGCTATCCCTCAGTTGAGGGATAGGATGCAGTTGTTTAAGACCCCAGTGGTGCCAATAGGGTCAACAGAGTTGAGGAAGCGGCTTAGCGAAGGGGAATCTGTTCGCTATTGGATTCCTGATACGGTGCTTACCTACATACATGAGAAGAGGCTGTATCAAAAAACCTAGATATCCAAGTTACGGACTTTCTTGGCATGGTCCTCAATAAACTTGCGACGCTCAGCAACTTCTGTTCCCATGAGGCGGTTGAACTCCAACTCAGCCTCTTTAGCATCCCTCATAGCCACTCGTAGAAGCGTCCTCACCTCTGGATTCATAGTAGTTCCCCAGAGTTGGTCAGGATTCATCTCCCCAAGGCCTTTGTATCGCTGGATATCGACCTTCTTGCTAGTGTCGAGCTTAGCCAGCGTTGTCTCCTTTTCTAACTCCGAGTAGACCCAGAACTGCTCTTTTCCCCCTTGGATCTTGTATAAGGGGGGTTGAGCTATATAAAGGTAGCCATCTGAAATTAGCTCCGGCATGTAGCGGAAGAAGAAGGTTAGTAGCAGGGTGCGGATGTGGGAGCCATCGACATCGGCATCGGTCATAATTATGACCTTATGGTAACGAAGTCTCTCCAGGTCTAACTCTTCTCCCACGTTAGTGCCCAGGGCGGCGATGATGGCCCTGATCTCTTCGTGGGCAAGCATTCGACCCTGCCCTGCCTTTATCCGGGCTAACCGCTCCCTCTCTGCTTCCTGTGACAAAGAGCTGTCCTCCTGAGGTTCTACCTGGCCTTCCTCTAAAACCGAGGGGTCGGTTGAGGGCTCAAGCCCGTGGTTCTCTGAGGGGGAGGCTCCATTAGTGGAACTCTTTTTGAGTGAAGGAAGTATCTTCTCGACGTTCAGGATCTTGCCTTTGAGAGGAAGTATCGCCTGGTAGCGGCGGTCCCTTCCCATCTTGGCGGATCCGCCCGCAGATTCGCCCTCTACCAGGTAGAGCTCACAGAGGCGTGGGTCCCGCTCTGAGCAATCAGCCAGCTTTCCCGGGAGGATACCGCCATCCAGGGCGGTCTTTCTAAGAACTAGCTCTCTAGCTTTGCGAGCGGCTTCCCTGGCTTTGGCAGCGGTTATGCACTTCTCTACGATGGCCCTGGCTTCCGTGGGATGCTCCTCCAGGTAGGCGGTCATTCCCTCGAATATGGCGGAGTCTACCTGCGGTCTGACCTCTTGGTTCCCAAGCTTTCCCTTGGTTTGGCCTTCAAATTGAGGGTCCATCAGCTTGACGCTGATTACTGCCGTAAGGCCCTCCCTGGTATCCTCGCCCGCCAGATTGGGCTGGTCCTCTTTTAGTAGGGAGTATTTTCTGGCGTATTCGTTGAGGGCTCGGGTCAAGCCTGCTCGGAAGCCAGCCAGATGAGTCCCGCCATCCACGGTATGGATGCAATTGGCAAAGCTCAGGATGTTCTCCCCAAAGCCCAGGTTGTACTGGATGGCTGATTCGATTGAAGTAGCGCCTACGTCCGATGAGAGGTAGATGGGACTGGGGTAAAGAGCTCCTAAGGTGCTATTCAGGTCTTGAACATAACTGGCTATGCCTCCGGCAAACAGGAAGCTACTCTCACGCGCCTCATTGCTATTGGCAGTTGGCCGCACATCTCTAAAGTTGATCTCGGTCCCCTTGTTAAGGTAGGCCATCTGTCTTAGGTGCTGTTGAATGATCTCGAAATCGTAGTCCAGAGCATCGAAGATCTGGCTATCAGGTAGGAAGGTAATGATGGTACCTATGTCTTCGGCTGGGCCAGTTTCCTGAATTGGGCCTAGTGGGATTCCGTGCTGGAACGCTTGGACATAGCGTTTGCCATCGCGGTGTACTTCAGCCTTGAGCCAATCGGAGAGGGCGTTGACCACCGAGGCCCCAACGCCGTGAAGCCCACCCGAAACCCTATAGGCACTTCCGCCAAACTTCCCACCTGCGTGGAGGGTTGTCAGGACGGTCTCAAGGGCACTCTTCCCTGTGGCGGGATGGATGTCTACCGGTATCCCCCGGCCGTCGTCCCTAACGAGGACAGAGCCGTCGGCGTTGATTATCACCTGAATATGACTACAAAATCCCGCCATTGCCTCATCGATGCTGTTGTCTACTATCTCGTAGATGAGATGGTGGAGGCCGCGCTGATCGGTGCTGCCTATGTACATTCCCGGGCGACGGCGAACCGCCTCTCTACCCTCCAGGACCTGGATATCTTCGGCGGTGTAGTGGTTGTTGATGGGATTTTCAGAAGGTCTCTTGCTTTCCATATGGCTTCCCTATGCGCTTTCCGCGGCTTTAGCGATTAAAAGATGGGAACGATCCTGATAGAAGGCCATGGCTCCGGCTGTAAGACCAGTGGCGATATATGCGTTGCCGAGAATGGCGGCGACCATCCCTAGGGGGTTCTGCATGACCAGTGTCCATATGATGCGCGTCCCCAGCACAAGCAGGTTTACTAGAAGGATCAGGAAAAGGGAAGGCCAGAAGTTCTGGCGGATTACGCTAAAACTCAAGCGCATGGCTTGAAGGGCGCTTGCCTCACTAACGAAGATGGCTGCTTGGGCAAAGAATAGATAGAACAGCACCCAAATGATCAGGGCTGAGAAAGCGAAGACGACTACTTGCCCCAGCGCTGGGCTCACCATAGAGGTAAGGAAAGTTAGGATAAGGAGAGGTAGTAGGGATACTAAGCCAAGTCCTATTAGTATGCCAAAGAAGGAGACTAGCCTTCTCCAGCCGGTTTGCACACGATGCATGAGAAGAGATGATCCATCGGTAGAGCTTTTTAACAGGGCGAGGGCTAGAGGAGTTAAGTAAAGGCTGGTCAGAAAAAGACCTCCTAAAGAGAGGAGAGCGCCCAAAAAGACCAGGTCACCCCATCCATGAATAGCTCCAGAGAGCCATTGATCAGTGTTCTGGATACCATCCTTTATCAGGCTTGGGAGCTGAAAGCCCAGAAGGGTAAGTATGTTGGAGTCCTTCCACACATTTGCGGCCAACTCCACCTGTTGGTAAAGCTGCTGAGCCTGGACGGGGTTTAATCCGGCTGGAGTCGCTTCGCTGCCTAACAGGAGGTCCCTATACCCCATTAACCCTTGCTCTATTAGCGGACCAGGAGATAGCCTTGCTATTTTCCAAAGAAAGAAGTCCAAAATAATAGGCAAAGCGATAAGGGGCAGGTGCTGGTTCAAGGTACTGAATCCCGATGTAAGAGAATCGATAACACCCTTTGGCTTAACGGGATTCATTTGTACTATTTTATCACATAGTCCCTCTGAGGACAATGTGATTCCCTATCTGCGCCCCTATGTTCATTGAACTTGGTCTAAGACTCACGCAATAGTTTACCTGCCTATCCGCGAAAAATCAAGTGGTCTGGACGAAAAGTTGACATTATATTCAAGGGAGTGTCCAGGGAGGGCGAAGCCCTCGCTGGCGGGGGTATTGGGGGTGCCCCCCAAGTACAAAT
>Ga0137829_12279292_pt1 | contig 16382 bp, 14 predicted proteins | sample OV2TP2_FD_97737 | JGI IMG/M metagenome (GOLD analysis project Ga0137829, IMG submission 97737) | reverse complement strand
CCGCTGAAAGGGCCGACGAGATAGACCTGTCCCGCGCAGAGGCGGCTATGAAACGGGCGCAGGAGAGCTTGAAAACACAGCCCAAAGACGTGGACCTGCAGCAGGCGATGGCGTCGTTGAGGCGCTCCTTTGCTCGCCTCAAAGTGGCACAGCGGCGCCGCAGGGCAGGCAGCCCACCCGGAGAAGGCAGGTAAATCCCGCTCGTAACGCTCTGGGTCCCAGGAAAACATCCTATGCCAGAATCAATTCGAGTTTCAGCCATCATACCCACTACCCCCAAGCGCCTCTACGAGGCCTGGCTCGATAGCGCGGAGCACAGTGCCTTTACAGGTGCCGGGGCTTCAGTGGATTCCAGCGTTGGGGGGAAGTTTAAAGCCTGGGACGGCTACATTCAGGGCATGAACGAGGTGCTGGAGCCGTACCGACGCATCGTTCAGCAATGGCGGACACCCGACTTTCCCGCCGAATCCCCTGACTCGAGGCTAGAGATTCTCCTGGAAGAGGTGGATGGTGGCACTAAGATTACGTTGCTGCACTCCACTATCCCCGACGGACAGGGACAGGACTATCAACAGGGATGGCTGGACTACTACTTTGCACCCATGGGAAAGTACTTTTCAGCAAAGGGGGCAAATAGCTCCTAACTTTTGCCGTTCCAAGGGTGCTACCCCCGCGTCCTGCTAGCCTTCGTTCGCTTCAAATGGAAGGTCATAGACTGAAGAGCTAAAACTGGGTCTATGTTTCTTATCCAGACGTCCCGAGGAGCCTGCAAGGAAAGGGGAGCGTAGTTCAATATTGCCTTAATTCCGCAAGCTACTATACGCTCCACCACCTCCTGAGAATGTTCAGCGGGCACGCTGACGATAGCGATATCGATGCCCTCGGTAGCGCAGGCGGCCTCCAGCTCTGCTATGTCTCGAACGATCAGATCTCCTACTTTCATGCCTGCCTGCCTGGGATCGGAATCAAAGGCAGCGATCATCTTAAACCCCTCTGGGGCGAAGCCCGGGTAGCCTAGTATAGCCCTGCCTAGCCTTCCGACACCGATGACCGCGGTATTCCACTCCCTGTCTAGACCCAGGATCTGGCGCAGCTCAGAGAGAAGATAACCAACGTTATAACCTCTCCCTTGCTTGCCAAAGCGGCCGAAGTAGCTGAGGTCCTTGCGGATCTGGGCGGGGGTCATCTGAAGTTGGTCAGCCAACTCCTGAGAGCTTATGACTTCCGTCTTATTCTCCTGAAGGCGTGTCAGCAAGCGAACATATAACGGCAACCTTTGAATAACCACCTCTGGAATGTCCGGCATAGTCAACTCCTCATCGGATTACCCTGTTCCACGAGCTTTGGCGAGAAATCACGTTTTTTGCTGTCTCGCTGCCATGAAATGTCATTCTGAGCCGTAGGCGAAGAATCTGGGGTGGGGACCCTCCCCAGACCCTTCGTCGCTCCACTCCTCAGGGTGACAAATAGTGTTTTCATCCTTCCTTGTGCTGGAGGAGAACATGAGAGATTGCTTCGTCGTCCGCCTGCGAGCTTGTGAAGAAATGCGGGACGTAGGCTGGGCACGTCTCCCGCCCCAGATTGCCACGCGGCGAAGCGCCGCTCGCAATGACATAAAATCACAAACTCTGCGGCGAACTCCTCGCAATGACGAGAGCAATTTTCGTGCAAAGCATGTTCCACAGTACTACTTCCAGCCAACGTGAATCGCCACGGTACCCATATTTAATCGCCAGAACTGAACCCTACTCAGCCCCGCCTCCTCCATGGTGCGGCTGACCTCTTGCACCTCGGGAAACGAATTGATGGATCGCCTGAGCCAGGCGTACGCCCTCCAATTTCCTCCCACCAGAACGCCAAGAATAGGCAAGACATAGTGAAGATACGGGTAGAAAAGGAGCCGAAACCAGCCCGAAGGCCTCGTAAACTCTAGCGAAAGCACGGGACACCCGGACTTGGTAACTCTTCTCATTTCGGCCAAGGCCTGACCCAAATCCGGGACGTTGCGCGCGCCGAAGGCCATTGTGGAGCAATGGAAGGTCCCTTCGGGGAAAGGAAGCGAGGTAGCATCGCCTTTAGTGAACGTGACCTGGTCTTGTAGGCCCGCAGCCTTGGCTTTGGCCCTGGCGATTCTGAGCATCTCCTGGGATGAGTCCAGGCCCACCACACCCTTTGCTTCCCCGGCCCACAGCAATGCCAGGTCGCCTGTACCCGTGGCCACATCCAAGACAAATGAGCCACTAGGAACATTTGCAACCTGAACCGCTCGTCTTCGCCATGCCTGATGCCTCCCCAGGCTGATAACCTGGTTGGACCTGTCGTAGTGGGGAGCCAGTTCCCCAAAGAGACGGTTTACAAAGATAAACTTCTCTTTACCTTTCGGCTCGGTTTCCTTCTCTATGTCTCAGACCTCTTGACCTGAAATTTCAGCAGTTGAAAGTTTGAGAAATACGTAACTTTCGGAAGAATTTTAATGGGCTATTGAAACTCCGTCAACGGAGTAATCTACAATGCTCCATTTGTCGGGGCACCAGACGGAATGGACATGGTGGGATTCTCTATAGTCCAATCTCGAGGGAAGCGCGATGCACCCCACCCCAACGTAATTATTCCCACCCAGCCTATCCTCCTTCGGCTGCCTCTCCGAATGAAATATCGGAGTCCGATGGGTGAAACACCATCGGACAGGACAGGCTCCCTGCGTCCGCCAGCGCCCCATCATCGATTAGGAGGTTATTTTCAAGGAAATGCCAATGTTCAACCCCTGTGCGGTGAAAGGCGGATCAACACCAGCCCACAATTGCTGAAAGGCTCAGAGCTTGAAGAAATACGGGGATAGAGCCGAGGCACCCACACTCCAGATTGCCACGCCCCGATACTATCGGGGCTCGCAATGACATTAACTCACAAGCTCTCAAGGTACGAGGCAGGGCCTTTTCATTTTTCGAGCCACTTTGCCGGACGGGAAGTCCAGAGAGACGTAACCCCGAAGCCTGCTCTGAGCGAAGCCGAAGGGCCGGGGGTTCCAGGGGGTGTCCCCCTGAGCTTCTTTTCTTCTCCCCCTCTTAAGCCTAAGAGGGGGAGCCAGAGGGGGTATTCGCCAGTCTGTGTCATGGCTCATTATGGGCCAATCGCTGATTTGGGGCTGCAACCCTCACCCCCTCGTGCGGTGAAAGGCCCTGTGTGCCCTTGCATTTTGATAGCGGAGACTGTATACTTCCGCAAACGGAGACGTGGCAACCACTTCGATGCTGTTTGGAGTCCGGATTCTACGGTCGAGTCTTGGAGGCGCAAACCGCATGGAGTACATGGGCCACTACACACAAGGAGGAATACATGCCGTTTGCGGACAAGACTTTGACCTGCCGGGATTGCGGCACCAGCTTCACTTTTACTGCGGGGGAGCAGGAGTTCTACGAGAAACGTGGCCTGATGCACGAGCCCACTCGATGTACTCAGTGCAGGACTGATCGCCGTCGGAGCAGGGGCTACGAGTCCGGCGGAGCCGGCGGGGGGTCCACCAGGCAGAGCTACGAGGTGACGTGCGCCAACTGTGGCAAGCCCGCCAGGGTGCCCTTCCAGCCCAGGCTAGGCAAGCCCGTATATTGCAACGATTGCTACAATAACATCAGAGCTTCGGTATAGTCTTCCGACCAACCAATGGAAGCCTTTGGGCTTATGCCAGTAATGGGCTTCCGTGCCTCTTAGAACCCACTGGCGCTAGCTTGCTCTCAGCTTCATAACGATTGGGGTGCACAGCTATGCAGGTAGGCGTCTGCAGGGTCAAGCTCCATCTGCCTGAAAACGAAAGCCTCAAAGGCAAGCGGCAGGTCATCCGGTCTATCACCACCAGGGTGCGCTCGCGCTTCAACGTGGCCATCGCCGAGATCGAGGACAATCAACTGTGGCAGATAGCCAGCCTGGGCATCACCTGTGTTTCTAACGATGCCCGCCACGCCAACGAGATGTTATCCAAGGTGGTGGAATTCATCCAGGACATCCGTGGCGATGCCGAGCTGGTGGACTACGAGGTGGAGCTCCTCAGCTCCCTGGATTGAGTAGGGATAGAGGGTGGATTTCCAGGAGTTTCTGTCCTCAGTCGGCTCCGCCGAGTGGTACAAAGGCCAAATAGTCCACAGGCATTCTCTTCCCGCCAGAGATGCCGCGCCGGGTGAGCTTGATCATCCTCTCCACTCATCGGTTGAGAGGGGATTAAGAGAGCTAGGAAGCTACCCCCTCTACTTCCATCAGGCCGAAGCCATAAACCTTATACGTGGCGGGAAAAACGTCATCGTCGTTACGCCCGCTGCCAGCGGTAAGAGCCTCTGCTATCAGGTCCCGGTCTTACAGGCTTTGGCAGAAGGCCTAAACGGGACGGCCCTCTACCTCTTCCCTACCAAGGCCCTGGCTCAGGACCAGCTCCTCTCTTTGATAGAGCTAGGCCAGGCCACCCAGATAAGATTTAGTGCGGGCACCTATGATGGCGACACCCCGGATTCGGAGAGGGCACTGCTGAGGCGTTCCGGGCAGGTCATCATCACCAACCCCGATATGCTGAGCCTCGGCATCCTACCGAACCACCGGGCCTGGGCAATGCTCCTGAGACATCTCAAGTACGTGGTCATTGACGAAGCACACGTCTATCGAGGCGTCTTTGGCTCGCACCTCGCCCATGTGATCAGAAGGCTGCGCCGCCTGTGCACCCTTTACGGAAGCAAGCCGCAGTTTATCCTGGCTTCTGCCACTATCGCCAACCCCGAAGAGCATGCCGAGCGACTGACTGGGATGCCTCACTTGCTAATCGACAAAGACGGCTCACCTTATGGAGGTAAGGATTTCCTGTTCTGGAATCCTCCTGTCATAGGCAAAGCCCGCTCCATTAGAGGGAGCGCCTCGACAGAGGCAACCAGGTTGTTCACTCATTTGATCAGTCAGGGAGCACGGACCGTAGTCTTCGCCCGAACGCGAAGGCTATCGGAGCTTATAGCCATCTATTCCAGGGAGCGTCTGGCGGCCACATCTCCTTCCCTCGCCCAGCGCATCAGGGCGTATCGAGCAGGCTACCTGCCCGAAGACAGGAGGGAGATCGAGCACGCCCTTTTCCAGGGGGAGCTTCTTGGAGTAGCAGCCACCAACGCCTTGGAGCTAGGCATAGATATAGGCGACTTGGAGGTTACTATTCTCACCGGCTATCCAGGGACCGTGGCGAGCACCTGGCAGCAGGCCGGCAGAAGCGGTCGGAGCGGCCAGCGCTCTTTAAGCGTATTGGTCGCACAGGACAATCCTTTGGATCAGTTCCTCATGCGCCACCCAGAAGCCTTTTTTGGTAAGCCTCACGAGAACGCCCTTATCTCCCTCACCAACCCATACATTATGGATGCCCATTTGCTTTGTGCAGCTTACGAGGCCCCCCTAACAGAAAGAGATAAGAACTATTGGGGGCCTTCGCTCCCCGAGAGAATGGCTGATCTGGAGAGGAGGGGCCTCCTCCAGCGCAGGGCCAGCAGATGGTATCTCTCCCCTTCGGTGGCTTATCCCGCCCAGGATGTGAATATTCGCTCGACTTCTGCTGACTCGTACCTGCTAGTGGACGAAGAGAAGGGCCTTATATTGGAGAAGGTGGAGGAGGCTGCCGCTTTTGCTCAACTGCACCATGGGGCCATCTATCTGCACCAAGGGGATAGCTATCTGGTACAGAATCTGGATATAGGAGGGCACAAGGCTTACGTAAAGCACGTCCAGGAACCCTACTACACCGTAGCCTCAGACCTGACTGACATCCGTGTTCTGGGCGTTCGAAGCCGAAAAAGGGCCGGCACTGTGAACGCCTTCTTGGGGGATGTGGATGTGAGCCATCAGGTGGTCAGCTTCAAGAGGAAAAAACATGTTACCGAGGAGGTTATTTCCGAGGACCCCCTTGACCTACCTGCTCGCTCCTTTCCTACCGTTGCGCTCTGGTTCGACATACCCGAGCACCTCATTAGAGAGCTTTCGCGCAGCAAGAGGGACCTTCCAGGAGGGCTTCACGCCGCCGAGCACGCCGCTATCGGCGTTCTCCCTCTGTTTGCGCTTTGCGACCGAAACGATATAGGCGGCGTTTCCACACCCCTTCACCCCGACACTGGCCGCTCCCAGGTCTTTATCTACGACGGCCACCCAGGCGGTATCGGAATCGCAGAGAAGGGGTTCGAGGTTCTGGAGGAGCTGTGGAAGGCCACCCTCCAGGCGATATCGGAATGCCCCTGTGAGGCTGGATGCCCTAGCTGCATCCAGTCCTATAAATGCGGCAACAACAACGAGCCATTGGACAAAAAGGTAGCCCAAATTATCCTCAGGGCATGCTTGGGGATTGACCCTGAACCCCGCTATAATACATGAAACGATGAGCCTCCTTATCGCAACCCATCTTCCAAATCTTCGACACCGCGGCAAGGTGCGGGATACCTATGACCTGGCAGATGGCCTCCTCCTCATGGTGGCTACGGACCGCATCTCGGCTTTCGATGTAGTTCTCCCTACTGGCATCCCTAAAAAGGGCATCATCCTTTCCAAGCTCTCCGCCTTCTGGTTCCAAAAGATGGCCCACATCATGCCCCATCACCTGGTGGCCATGGCGGATGACGAGGCTGCTCTGGCTGCACACCAAGTAGAGCTGCCGCCGGGCCTCGGCCAGGAGGTTCGACAAAGGGCTATGGTGGTGAGGCAAGCCCAGCGCATCGACGTAGAGTGCGTGGTCAGGGGATACCTCTCCGGCTCCGCCTGGGCCGAATACAAAGAAACCGGCACGGCGGGTGGCTTACCCCTTCCCAAGGGCCTAAAAGAGAGCGATAAGCTGCCCACGCCAATCTTTACCCCCACCACCAAGGCAGAGGTCGGGCATGATATGCCTCTATCCACCCACGACATTATGAGCCGCTATGGAGACGAGATGGCTAGTTTGTTGGCCCAGAGGTCAACAGAGGTGTACAACTCCGCCGCCGAATATGCACAGGAGAGGGGCATCATCATCGCCGATACCAAGATGGAGTTCGGAATCATCGATGGGAAACTGAGCCTCATCGATGAGCTTCTCACCCCCGACTCCAGCCGTTTCTGGGACATCTCTCTATACGAGCCTGGCGGCCCTCAGCCCAGCTTCGATAAGCAGTTCGTCAGGGACTGGCTAACTCAGCAGGGCTGGAACCGGGAGCCGCCGGCCCCAGAGCTTCCGCCTGACGTGGTGGCCAAAACGGCCGAGAAGTACGCCGAGGCCTATCGCAGGCTAACGGGCGATGACCTCAATGAGGTTCGCTCATTCTTGGCAAAGGTCTACGTGACCTTGAAGCCCACCGTCAACGATCCCCAGGGCCTGACCGTCCGCGGTGGCCTCCAGATGCTGGGGTTCCAGCAGGTGCAAAGCGTCCGCATGGGCAAGTACATCGAGCTGAGGCTAGAAGTACCCAGCAGGGAGAAGGCGGAGGAGCAGGTGAGGGAGATGTGTCGCAAGCTCCTGGCCAACCCCGTCATCGAGCAATTCCGCTACGAAATAGAGGAGTCCCTCATTTGAGCCCTACCAGCGCACCAAACTTCCGCCGCTTATTGGCAGGGGTTACAAGGGCCTTGCCCTTGACGGTCCTTCCGAGGAAGGATGGGGGTGCCCCCCAGATTCCAATTAAAGAGCCCTGAACGATGAGCTAAACATATGCCCTGTCATTCTGAGGAGTCCCGATCCTATCCGGACGACGAAGAATCTAAGACCTACGCCTTTGGCAACCATGGGACGCCCTAGATTCCTCACTCCGCTTCGCTGCGTTCGGAATGACACCCACCAGGCCAGGCTGACCAATAGAAACGTTTGGACCACTATGCCTGGCTCTGTAAAACCCCCTTCCAGGAAAGAGCCTGTCCTGAGCTAGCCGAAGGAAAGGGGGCTAAGGGGGATGGCTCAGATGTTATTAAACAGCCTCCCTCAGATAGATTTACTAACACGGTTGAACAGGAGGCGCTGTCCAGTGAAGCGTCCTACTGACTACCCAACTGATAGTTAAAGCTAAGCGAGCCTGACCTGCTCCGAAGGAGCGCTCGTCGCCCGTCAATCTCTGGAATCATAGCGTTGGCCTGAGACACGAGAGCGTTGCTGCTAGTTCTTGAGGCATCCACCTCAAGCTGGAGCCATTTCCTATATGTGGAGAGGAAGGCCGTCAGGTCAAAATGAAGCTCCTGTAGCTGTGGCGGCGGGGTCAGAGCGGCGCCACGGCCTTCCACCAGCGCGGCCCGGTTCGCAAATTCGGTCTGAGCAGGCACCCGCAGGGCGAAGGGGCCAGAACCCGCAGGGGAATTGAGGAAGGCCGAACGGTCGGTGGATATAGCATCGGTATCCTTTAGTATCTCCTCAACCTTGACCAAATAATTCCTGACCTGTTCCCGCGTGAGGTCCTGCCACTGGGCCAGCCACTTGAGCCAGTCCTGCTCGAACTCGGCCAGGGTAATGCCGCTTACTGTGGTGAAAGCTGCCTCGAAGGATTGGTCCTTGGCCAGCTCTCCAATGATCAGGCCAACGGAAGCATTGCCAAACCGCTCTGTTAGATAACGAACAGCCATATAGGCCTCAGCATACTGGAGCGTGGCCAGAGCTCTGTCGGGTTGGGCATTCCAGTCTCTTTGACTCACCAGCTTTCCTAGTGGGATCAACGTGTTGGACGCGTTGCGCGATTTCACCAGATCTGCGCTTTCGTAGATCTCCCGCCGGGGCCGCAGGCCGGAGCCAAAGTCAAGGGTCAGGTGGCTTTCCAGGTACTTTGCCAGCCCTTCGTTCAGCCAGGCGGGGACGGTTGCCCTGGAAGCCGTCTCCTGGACCAGTAGGTGCACATACTCATGAGTCAGCGTCATTGTCGTTTCAGCATTGAAGGCGTTGGCAATGACGTACACGCCCCGGAACCTCCCCGAGGGCCTGTAGATGCCCCCTACAAACGGGCTAACGTTAGTTGCTCCAGTCGCACTCATAGCCCGCGTAAACAATTCCTGGCTGGAGAACAGATACAAGTTGGGAATCTGTACCGATGTCAGCCCCAGCCAGGGCTTTATCTTCTCGGTGAGCAGTGGTATATAGCCGCCAAGGTCCAGGGCCAGGCTCAGAGGCACACCTGCGGAGGAATACACCTCGCTGAAGCCACCCGCATACCGCCTCATATCTACACCCAGCTCGTTGGAAGGGGAGACGTCTAGCTGTAAGGGAAGCAGGGTATATCGCCCGACATACTTAACCCCATCAACGTTCACCTCAATGGTCCACTGTCCCTCGGTATCCAGTGAATTCAGCCTGGCAAATGAGGCACTCCCTTTTTCATCGGACAGCAGTGTTGCCGTCCGGACACGTTGGGAGGGTGTCTCTCTCAGGAAGGTTTCGTCTCGATCAGTCCAGTCAGCCGGTGAGCTAAGGGGATTGAGGAACGTGACTGTAAAGCGTTTCCATGAAGGCAACCCGGAGAGATTAAAGCGGATGGGGCGTCCCGCAACGGGTTGGCCTGGCTCCATAGCAAGGGCTAATCTATCTCCTAGCTGTATAGTCGCCGTTGTCGAGGTTGGAGGCCCCGACGGGCTTGGGGGAGCCGACGTTGGAGTCGGCCTTGGCAGCAAAGGCGTGGGAGTGGGAACAAGCTGCGCTAGCAGGGAGAGCGGTAATGGAGTAGGAGTAGGGGGAAAAACAATAGGCGTGGCGGTCGGCTGTGGTGTAGGAGTGGGCTGAGGGGTGGGTGTCGGAGGGAACACAATAGGCGTGGGGGTCGGCTGCGGTGTAGCCGTCGGCAGAGCCGTTGCCGTAGGCACAGGAGTGGGTATTCCTGCCACAGCGGTAGCTATCTTGGCAGTGACGGTGGCCTGAATGTTCTCCTCTTTGGGGCCGCAGGCCAAGATGGCTAAAGATAAGAACAGCAGACTGAGTTGCGTTAAGAGGCCAGGGGTGCGTCTAATCAACGTACAACTATTCCAGAACCTAAATAAGGAATGGGGTGAACATCACTCCTTCAGGCGAGGGTCAAGGGCGTCACGTAGGCCATCCCCCATTATGTAGAGGCATAGGACTGTAGCGGTAATCATGACGCCAGGTCCCACTACTAGCCAGGGTGCTCTGAAGAAGTAACTCTGAGCATTGGTCAACATATTGCCCCAGCTAGGGGTAGGCGGCTGGATCCCTAGCCCCAGATAGCTTAGCGCCGACTCCGCCAGGATGACCCCTCCCACATCGATACCGGTTACGATGATCATGATGGGAACTACATTTCTCAGGATGTGGTTCAGGATTATCCCTCGATCTCCTACCCCCAGGGCCCTGGCAGCCAGGACGAAGTCCCGCTCCCTAAGGGCAAACACTTGGCCTCTCATGATTCTCGCTATCCCCATCCAGCTTACCAGAGCAAAGATGAGGGCTAAGGCCAGCGGCGAAGGCTTAAAAAAAGCCGAAATGACCAGAAGCAGAAAAATGGTGGGAATAGAGACCAGGGTTGTGATAAGCCAGTTAATGAGGTCGTCGACTCGGCCCCTGTAATACCCCGCCAAGAGACCAAGGAGAGAACCTAAAGTCAGGTTAGCTAGTGTTACGATACTGGCAAAGGCAAGAGAGACTCCGCCTCCATGCAGAAGACGCACCAGGTGGCTTCTGCCCAGCTCATCGGTGCCCAGCCACCACGCCCGATTCTCTAAGCTGGGGGCATGGAAGTTGCTTTCCAGATCAACCGTAGCAGCGCCGGTGTGAAAGAAGGCTTCCGAGATCCAGGGCGCTGCTAAGGAGAGGCCGGCCACCAGCATTAGAACGCCCATGGCCAGAAGCACCACTTTGTCCCCCTTCAGACGCCCCAAAGCATCGAATAGAAGACCCCTCCCCCGACGTTGACTTAGGGGAGATGCCGGGCCTTCGTGAGCAGCGACTGGTCTTCGACTCAGCATAAGTCCGCCAACCTTCAGCGGTATCGAATCCTCGGATCCACCCAGGCGTAAGCGACGTCTGACAGGAGATAGCCTAGCAAGACCAGGGCGGCCCCTATGACTACTATACCCATGAGCACGGGATAGTCCTTCTGAAAGGCCGAATCCACGGCTAATCTTCCCATCCCAGGCCACGAGAACACCACCTCGGTGACTACAGCGCCGCCGAACAGGGTTGCCAACGTGCCACCCAACACGGTGACCAGGGGTATCAGGGCGTTCTTGAGCATATGGCGAGAGACCACGGCGGATAGGGGAAGCCCTTTGGCGTGGGCGGTGCGGATATACTCCTGACGCAGCACCTCTAACAGCTCGGTACGCATCAATCTTGAGAAGGTGGCCATACCTCCTCCAGATAGTACCAGCACGGGCATTATCAGGTGCCTCAGCCGGTCCAGGAGGTTACCATCCTCTCCACCGATGGTGTACATGCCGCCCACGGGCAGCCAGCTAAGCCATACAGCAAAGACCATGATGAGCATTAGACCTTGCCAGAAGTTGGGCATGGCATTGCCCAACACCGCAAAAACCCTGGCAATGTGGTCCAGCAAGCCCCCTCTGTTCAGGGCGGCAACAAGTCCCAGCGGTATGCCACCCGCCAGGGCCACCAGGAGGGCACAGCAAGTGAGGATTAGGGTGTTGCCTAATCGCTCAAATATTAGCAGGGATACTGGCTCGCTGGTCTTGAAGGACCGCCCGAAATCAAACCTGGCAAGACGGGCAAGCCAGTATCCGTACTGCACCGGCAGGGGCCGGTCTAGCCCCATCTGGTGGCGCAGGCCCGCCACATCCTCTGGCTTTAGCTCAGTAACGCCAAAGGTGAATAGCTGCACCGGGTCACCAGGCGCAGCATGCATCAGAACAAAAGAAAGAACAGTGATTCCCAGAAGCGTTGGAACCGCCTGAAGCAGCCGCCGAACCACAAAGCTTGTCATGCCGGTTTAGCCCTTTATTCAGTCTACGGCGGCGGAGCAGGCGGTAGGAACTACTCTACTTTCCGGTCCCTGACCACCAATCGTAGACGTTCCAGTGGACGCCCGCGGTTCCCGCTCCTTGCCAGGGGCTGGGCTTTACATTTTCAAAGCGTTTGTCCACGGCTATGAGGGTCTTGCCAGCAAAACCGAAGTTGTAGGGTTGCTCCTCGGCCAGAATGCGGGCAATGCGGCTATAGATGCTCTTTCGGTCTTCACTCCTGCATCCCGCCACGGTACGGCCTTCGTCTATCAGCCGATCCACCTCAGGATTTACGTAGTTGATAAAGTTGAAGCCACCCCCGCCGCCCTTCTTGGCCACCTGGCTAGAGTGCCAGATGCTCTTGGAAACAGGATCCACGCCCAGAGACCATCCAATGATGACCATGTCGTAGTCCAGGGTCTCGGTGAGCCGCCTGACCAATGTTGGGAAGGCCTCTAGCTGAACATCCACGTCTACGCCAATGGCCTTGTACTGCTCTTTGGAGAGGGTCGCCACGGCCTCCCTAATTTTGTTGCCTGCATTGGTGTAAAGGGTCAGCTTGATAGCCTTTCCAGCTTTATCTCGAATGAATCCGTCTGGTCCAAGGATATAGCCTGCCGCAGCCAGCAACTCTTTAGCTTTGGCCGGGCTGTACGAGAACTTGGCAAGATTTGGATCATAGTAAGGCGAAATGGGTGGAATATGGGAGTCCATCACCACTCCCTCTCTAAAAAGAATCTTCTCTACCAGCTTGTCCCGGTCGATGGCCATGGTAAGCGCCTGGCGCACCCTCTTATCCTGGAAGAAGGGCATGGACATGTTATACCCAATAAAGGTATATCCCAGGCTAAAGTACTTGTGCACTTTCAGGTGAGGAGTCTTCTCTACCTCCGGCAGCAGGGCGGGCTCTGTGATGGTGCCCACATCCACCTGGCCGGTCTTTAGGGCTGCCACCAGAATTGTGCTATCGCGCACCACCCGAAGAATCCAGCGGTCCAGGTTAGGGCGGCCCTGGTAGTAGTCATCATAGGCATCAAGGATAATGTGAGAGTCCTTAACCCACTCCCTGAACTTGAAAGGCCCCACGCCGACGGGCTTCTTGGAGTTAAACTCATCGACGTTGATATCCGCGCTCTTCTCCAAGATGTGTTTAGGGATGACCCCCATGGTGGCTCCCTCGGTGATATAGGGGCAGAAGGAGCTCTTCATCTCCACCTTCAAGGTATTGGGGTCAACTACCGTGAACTTCTTCACCTCGTCGTAGAGACTCTTTCGAACTGTCTTGGTCTTGGGGTCGAGAATGGTCTCGTAGGTGAACTTGGCGTCCTCGGCGGTCAGAGGTTTACCGTCATGCCACTTGACGCCTTTGCGAAGCTTGAAAATATATGTCAAGCCATCGGCAGAAATCTCCCAGGACTCTGCCAGATCTGGGGCAGCCAGGCCCGTGTCCTCATGGACGCGTATTAAGGGGGAGGTCATGCGATAGACCACCAGGTTAGAGACGGCGTCATTAAGCAGGATGGGGTTCAAAATAGAGGCATCGGAGAAACTTCCGTCCACTACCTGGCCACCCTTCATCACTCTGGGCGCTGCTGGGGGAGCCGGCGCAGCGATGGGAGCTGGCCTAGGTGCGGCCGGAGGCTGTGCCGGCGCCGCAGAGGCAGGCACCTGCGGCTGCTTTGGGGCCCCTGGAGCAGCCGGCGCAGGAGCAGGGGCCGCCACGGGCTGAGCAATGGGGGCGCAGGACGCCACTATGAGAGCTACAATGCTTAGCGCCGCAAGGGTGTTTTTCATGCTATGACCTCCTCTTGGGCTGATTCATGCCCGGATGCTCCCAAATGGAGGGGGGAACATACTACACACTATCGATGCTTTACGCAATTATGATACGTATTATCTCATGAATTGGATTGGTTCGTCATACAGTATCTAGGGAAAATGAAGCAGCCCTACTTACATCCAGGGATGGTCGGGGTGGGCGGATTTGAACCGCCGACCTCTTGGTCCCAAACCAAGCGCGCTAGCCACTGCGCTACACCCCGCACTATGCAAGTTTATGAGAAGCGCATGCCAAGGTCAAGAAAAGACTTCCGCCCACATCCTTACTTTCGGCAAGTTCAGGGTACACTCGGATCAGGCTGAGCAGGAAAAAACCGTTCGTGGTGAGCCTGTCGAACCATCCCCCAAGCCCCCTTTCCTTCGGCTTCGCTCAGGACAGGCTCTTTCCTGGAAGGGGGCCTAAATTGAATCTGGGGGACACCCCCAGACCCCCGTCAATCCCGAGATATCGGGATTGTAACCCCTGGGCCCCCGAAATATTCTTTTCTCCCTCTCCCGCCTGAGGCGGGAGAGGGAGACACAGAGCCTGTCCTGATCCTTCTTAGGAAGGACGAAGGAGGGTGAGGGATTTCCCGATAGATTCTATGCCCTAGCGAACACGGGCAGACCGAACTCGCCGGCCTTGTCCTGAGCGTCAATCCAGGTGAGCTTAACCGGCATCCCTTCCTTCATCTCCCCTACAGGTATGTCTACAGGATCGCTGATGAAGAGGGGACCTTCCGGCAGCTCCACCAGGATGATGTGGACTGGCGGAGGTAGCTCAGGGAAATACTGGCGGTGGAAGGTTATCCAGGCCTTGATATTACCTGTGCCCTTAACTAGGGTCCAGGTCGCCTTGTCCGAGAGGCACTTGTCACAGATGGGTGCTGGCGGCCATCGCCACTTCCCGCAGTCATCGCACTTCTGGAGCCGAAGCTCATGCTTCTTTGTAAACTCCCAGAAAGGCATATCGTAAACACCGAGCCTTCTGTTGGGTCTTGCTACCGCCATGGTTAAACCCTCCTATAAATGATACTTACGCACTCGCCGCCGGCATCGCTTAAATACTGGGCCACCTCGGCATCTGGCACCTGGCGCCTCCCTGCCTGTCCCCGGAGAGGTCTGACCAGCTCCACCTGATGGTTCCAGCCTTGCAGTATATATAGATGAGGCCAGTTGTCAATGGGTCGCCTCAGGGTAAACTCCGCGTGGCAATCTAGCTTTGCATTTTGAAAGAGATTGCCACGTCGCCCCGACTTGTCGGGGCTTCTCGCAATGACCGAATGGTTTTCGTGCAAAACGACTCTCCCCCTTGATGGCGGAGAGTGAATAGTTCCTTCCCCCTGAACGAGGTAAGGTTAGGTTGGGGTGAAAACTACTTGGCATCAAGGATCTCGGAAGAGCTTGTAGGAGATGGGAAAAAAGGGGGTGAGGTCAGCGGCTAAAAGGAAACCACTCGCTCTTAGCCCGTCGAAGCTACTGAGCCGTGAGTAGACAGCTTAACTCACCCCCTCTCTCGCTCTCCCCCATCAAGGGGGAGAGAACAATGGGGGTGAAGGTTTAGCCATCAATGCAAGGCTCGGTAAGATGGAAGGGTATGGCCTACCTTTCTTAATAGAGAGTGGGATCGGGCTATGTGCGAAGCTCTCTATGCCTGGAGAGCCAGGCTAGCCAGAGAAGAAAAAGGAAGGTGAGAGCGAAGGCCGGGTAGCCTAGCCATACATGATATAGAGACATGGCAGCATCGGCTCCCCACCAAGGGGTCGCCACGAACACCATGGCGATGAGAAGGGATTTGGTTAGAAGGCTTATTGGAATTGCTGATGTCCCCACTAGCAGAGAGCGCGCCCATGAGCCGGGTAGGAGATACAGGGCAGGCAGTATCAACGATAGCTGCGCCATGAGGAAATTGAAGCCGCTGCACAAGGGTACGATGTGATAGGTCTGCCCCGCTACGGTCACCAGAGAACCATCACGGAGCAGGCTCGCCCCCAGGAGCCCTGCTAGCCAGGTACTGGTTTCACTTTGGACCTGCACCAAAAATGGGGTGACGCCCCAGGCATTTACGGGAAGCGGAACGGCGATAAGCGCGTAAAGAAGAGGGAAAAGAAGACGCCTGGCTCCTGATAGCCCGTAGATCAGAGCCACTAAACCCCCTGCTAGAACCAGCAGCGAGTAACCAGAGAGGTAAGGTATCCCAGCCTTTAGCGATAGGCCGTGCAGGGCGAGAGCGCCTACCACAAAGGGTAGCCCCCAGAGGTTTGGCGCGCCGGCGACCAGCTCTCGACGCTTTCGCCAGCCCAAATAAAGGGCAAAAAAGGCTACAAAAGGCCCATGACTCCAGTTTCTGATGCCGTCGCCGAACCAGTGCTCGGCCATGAATCCCAGCGTCGGCAGATAAGCCCATGAGACGGCAGCCAAGAGCGTTGCTGCCAACGCGCTGTATAAAAGGCGCGCCCTAAAAGGAAAAGCTAAGGTTTCCTGTGCCCTCGCCATCGGGATGCCCCTATCAACAAGGCCAGGCTGCCAAGCCCGGCAAGCATCAGCGCCCAGGTGCTTGGGTCAGGGAGCTGGCGAGCGCCACCACCCCCTCCACCACCGCCTCCTCCGCCTCCTGTACTAGGCGAAGTCTCTCCCTGTGCCCCCGTCCC
>Ga0137829_10399876_pt1 | contig 16390 bp, 13 predicted proteins | sample OV2TP2_FD_97737 | JGI IMG/M metagenome (GOLD analysis project Ga0137829, IMG submission 97737) | reverse complement strand
CTCCCGTCGTGGTCCGGTGGCCGCAGTGCTCTACGCGTTCATGATTGCGGGTGTTCTCGGCATGTTCTTTCTTCTTGGAAAACCGGAGCTCGGCTGGATTGCGGCGTTCGTGTCGCTCTCCGTGATCGGCGTGCACGGTATGCTCTCCGGTACAGCCTCCCAAGACTTCGGTGGAACACGCAATGTGGGGGTTGCCGTCGGCATCATTGATGGCTTCGTCTATCTCGGAACGGGGATGCAGTCTGCGTTTTACTACTTCGCCCTGCCCCGTGGCCCAGAAGAAGTGGGAGCGGCCGACATCAGTAACTGGTATGCCTGGCCCGGTGCCATGCTGCCGCTTGCCGTTCTCGGCTTTGTCCTCGCATGGAGAATCCGCAACGAAAGGCCCAGGCCGAAGCTGACCGTGGCCTAACCTCACGTTTCTGCAGGAGAGCTGATGCTTTGCGCTCGGTTCTCCTGCCTCCCCTCATGATTTTATTGCGATGAAATTATGAGGGGAGTGAATTCTCACCCTAAAAAACCCACGGGAGGGTAAAGTGGCAAAACTACTGATTCTGGATTTTGACGGAACGTTCACGGACGCTGAAGAGGAGGGGAGGCCTTTCACTGAATCTGTTATGGGGGGGGTCGCGATCCTCGCGCGTCTTCCCGTGGCAGATGTGCGGGAAGCGTGGGGGATGTACGCCCGTAGGATTGCAGACGATCCGGGGAAGTACCCCCACATGCGAGGCGGCTATGCTGTGGCGCCCGCGAATGCGGATCCGTACTTGCGTATGCGTCCCATCCTCGGGATGTTCTTCAAAGACCTCGGCATTTTTTTGAAGGAAGATGACCTTGATCGGCTGAATGATTTTCTGTTCCGGACCAATTACGGCCTCGGCGGTAGGCCGGTGTTCAAAAAAGGCGCGGCAAACGCGCTGGTGCGACTTCACGGCAAGCCGGTTTACATCGTGACCAATTCGGAGACCGAGGCGGTCAAGAGTAAGCTTCGTGTACTCGGAAGTGATTCCGATGACCCGGGCTCTGTGTCACCTGAGTTTCTTTGGCTCATGGAGCGGGTTCACGGCCTTGCGCGGAAGTTTGACGTCACGCCTGATTTCGTGTGGGTTTCTGAATCCATGCAGATCCCCGGTTGCGGGTGGCCGGTGCTCCTGCGCCGTGGATACTACTTTGAAGTGGTAGACGAGATTCGGAAGAGGCACCACATGGCGTGGGAAGACGTGGTCGTGGTCGGCGATATCTTTCAGCTTGACCTCGCGCCCTTGATTGACATGGGTCTTGAGGTGGTGCTGGTGCCAAACCAGAACACGTCGGAGTATGAGGTGGCATTTGTGGAAAACCACCTGCGCGGCCGCGTCATCCGCGACCTTAGCGAAATTCCGAGCCTCATCCCGTAGCTCCTTGTTCCCTCGGGGGCGTCTGTGGTCGCAAAGATCATGGATGCCCCCGCTTTTTTTTACTCTTGACATCCTTCCGGCCCTCTGCTATTATAAACGCACCATAGACTGCAGCTGCCCAAAAGGCTTAATGTACTGCATAGGTACAAGTTGGTCGAATTGTACTAGGTCCTGAAATAAATTCAGGACAGCGTCTGTGGCTAAAACCACAGTTTTTTTATGGCAAAAACCAAACAAGAAAAACAGGAAATCATGCAAGAACTTACGGATGCGTTCGGGAAAAGCAAGTCCGTTGTGTTTGCGAACTTCAGTGGTTTGCCGGTGAAAGAGGCGGAAGCACTCCGCAAGCAAGCGCGCGCGGAACAGATTGGGGTCATGGTGGCAAAAAAAACACTGCTTGAAAAAGCAACGTCAGATGCCGGCCTCACTGATGTATCGCCGCGGAGTTTTGGCGGCGAGGTGCTGACGCTCTTCGGCTATGAAGACGAGGTGGCGCCGGCGCGTTTGCTTCACATCTTTGGCAGAACACACAGCATGGTGAAGGTGATTGGCGGCATCTTGGAACGGCGTTTCGTTTCCGCGGCCAAGATAAAAGACCTCGCGCTTTTGCCGAGCAAACAAGAACTCTTGGCAAAACTCGTGGGAACCTTAAACGCGCCCGTGTCCGGATTTGTCAACGTGCTTGCAGGCAACTTGCGTGGTTTGGTGCGAGTGTTAGATGGAATTAGAGCGAATAAATCATAATGATATGTCAGACGAAATGAAACAAGTAGAAGTTCCGGAGAAATTCAAGGCGCTCGTTGCAGAGATTGAGAAAATGAGCGTGTTGGATTTGGCGGAGCTGGTGAAAATCTTGGAGGAAAAATTCGGCGTGTCTGCCGCGGCGCCGGCCATGATGATGGCTGCGCCTGCGGCCGGCGAGGGCGGCGTGGCTGTTGAAGAGAAAACCGAGTTCAATGTTGAACTCATGGATGTCGGCGCCAATAAGATTTCGGTTATTAAAGTGGTGAAGGAAATAACCGGACTCGGCCTCGCTGATGCTAAGGGCTTGGTGGACAAAGCGCCCAGCGTGATCAAAGAAAAAGTGAAGAAAGCGGAAGCGGAAGAAATGAAGAAAAAGATTGAAGACGCGGGTGGAAAGGCAGAATTGAAATAACCATTGCGCTAACAAAATCCCCCAACGTATCGGGGGTTTTGTTTTAGGGGAGATGTATAAGATCAAACGAGATAACGCCCTCGTCAACCGCCACGTACGCCTTTTTCTTTTTTTCGTCCAAGAAAAAACCGGTGGCTGTTTTGAGCGCGTCCGCGCGATATTGCGCGCGCAGTTTTCCTTCTTTATTAAAGACCACCATGCGCCCGCCCGCGGCATCAAGTATATATATGAATGATGATTTTTCGTTGGTCCACACATCAGTCACCGTGGTGATTTCTGGATCAATGGGGGTTAAGCTGAAAGGAATGGCCGCGCCGCGTCGTAATTTTTGCACTGAACCATTCACGCTCACGACATAGAGATCTCCGTCAATCGCCAAAAAGCGCGCATCAAGCGGCAACACGGTTTGTTCTTTAATCCATGGCTGGCCGGATCCCGCGAAGGTGACGCCGCGCGCGGGGTAGCGAATGATCTGCTCCTCATCCGGCCGGAGCACATAGAGTCCTTGGTTGAAAATGACATAGTCAGACGCGTTTCCCAGTTGACCAAACAATTCTCCGGCCACGCCATCTTGGTTGATTGGCGCGATGCCGGTCCCCATCTGCCACCATACCGTTTGGTCAACGGCGTACGAATTGGTGAGGGGATTTGGTGTGCCAACTTCTCGCGTCGTACCAGAGGTTAATTTTACGAGCACGGCGCGCGAGGTGTGCGCGCTTCCCGCCATTATTTCTTCGCCGTAGAGCGCAAGCGCGCGCGGACGCGCGAGCGTGACATCGGTGATGGGCACCACCAAGGTTGGTTGCACAAGAATTTCTTTACGCAGTTCGGCAAGGGCGGTTGCCACCATACCGGCAAGCTGTTCGCGGACTTGTTTATTTGCGGTGCCGCGTTTTGGTAATTGACTGATTAATTGTTCCGCTTCGTGTAGGAGCATTCGCGCATCGGCGTCAGCGCCGTAAATGAGTTTTGCTTGCGCTTCCTCATGATTACGCGTGATCTGGGTAATAAGTTGCGCCGTGGTTGTTGCCTCGTGCGCCTTCACTCGTTGGTAGATAAGTGTTGTTCCGCCACCAACCACGGTGATAAGAAAGAGTAGCACAACAGAAAGACGCGTTTTTTTGCGCGGAGGAAGCGAGCGGAAGCGCGTGTACCACGCTACGATTCGTCCGCGTACTGACCGTTTGGTTTCTGATCGCAGGACCTTGCGTTCACCAGGGGAGCTGCGGAAAAATGCGGTGAGGAGAATGAGCCCGCGCCACAGGAGAATCACGATGCCTCGCAGGAGCCGCCCAAGAAGTATCGCGGCATTTTTAATGAGATACCACAACGTGTGTCCAAGGAGAAATTGTTCAGATGCCGATCCGTGGGCGCGGTTTGGCGTACCGTGGGGGCGGTGGGAGACGCCGCGTGATCGCGGCCGCGCCGCCCATTGTTGGTGGAACCAGAGCCAGGTGTTGCGAAAGATTGTGGGCGCTAAAAATTCCGCGGTTTTTTTTTGTCCGGATAAAAATTGTTCAATTGAAGCATTGGAGCCAGCGGGTCGGATTGCCGTGCTTTTTGCTCCGGGCGCCGGCACCGCTTCCAGTACCATGCCGGCAAATGAAAGACCACTTCCTAATTCTCTCAAGATGCGTTCCAGATGCCGACTGATTTCCTCACCGCTGTGGCCACGCACCATTTTACCGAGTCGGTCCGAGGTAAAATAATCACGCACGTGGGTGCTGGTGACCAGCACGATATCTTGAATGGAAAGCGTGCCAACAAGGAGTTCAGAAAAAAATGAAGAGGGTGATTCTTTCTCCTTTTCCTCTTCATCATGAGGGAGGAGCGCGTGCGGCCGCTGCAGTCCGCGAGCAAAAAGCCAGATATCGGGCGAACCGTGCGCGGTAAAGGAAAGTTCGCTTTTTTTGACCACGCCAATCAGCGCGTGCACGCCGGTGTTTGTCGGCACCGTGAATCCGCGTAGCAGTTGATTGGTGCGCATGATCGTGTCTTCAAAGTGGTTGCGCTCCGCGGCAAACTCTTCGTAGTAGGAACGTTCAACAAAACGCACGGTGTCCTGCACATACTCAATCATGCGCGCGTTTCCCTGTTCTATTTCAAAAAGCACAAAGAGGGTGCCTTTCAGCACGGCCTCTTCTGCGTCTTTTGGTTCCGTAATGGAGAGTATGGTATGCGAACGATCGTGGTCGCGCGATTCCACAAAAAATTCACGGGTCCTGATCGTGAGCGGACTTGACATATTGACGGTAGGGTGACGTGGGTATTATACTGAAATGACCTCAGAGGGGCAAGCTATGATTGAATACTTATTTGGTTCAAAGACCCGGCTCAAGCTTTTACACATTTTTTACCGCGAGCCACAAGCGCGGTTTTTTGTCCGCGAATTATCACGGCTTGCCGGCACCCAAATCAACGCGGTTCGGCGTGAACTTGCCACACTCGTGACCACCACCATTATTCGTGAGGAGGGTGATGTGGCGGAAGGGGAAACGCGCCGCAAGTTTTATTCGCTGAACACGGATTCATTATTGCACCATGAATTAGGGGCGCTTCTCATGAGGGGGCAACTGCTCGGTGAGCAGGAGTTGATTAACGGCATAAAAAATCTTGAGTCCGTAACCTTGGTGCTTTTGTCCGGGCGATTTGTTAGTGATGAAAATTTGCCAACAGACATTCTGATTGTTGGTCGTGTTTCTGAACAAGCGCTTAAACGGCTTATCCTGCAGTTTGAGAAAAAATTGGGTTTTACGATCCGTTATACGTTGTTTTCTCCTGAAGAATACGCGGAACGCAAGCGCATGCTTGATCGTTTTGTTTACGCGATTCTTGAAGGGAGGCATACGGTGGTGGTTGATGAGACGCAATCGCTATGACAAAGCCCATTCTTTTTTTGGAAAGTGGGGGTGATGGGATCATGGTTTCACTCCACGCGGAGCGGGTGTGGAAACGACGCGTGCGAACGAAAGGCGCGGTGCTGGTAACCATTGATCGCCTGCTCTTGGCGGCGGCGCAGCGTGGACATGATCTTGGCGGTATTGAGGTTGCACTTGGTCAGGGGACGTTTAGTGAAACGCGCGCTGTTGTGGCCATAGGGAACGCGCTTGCCTACGCTTTCCGTGTGCCGCTCCGGCACGGGTCCCTGACGGGCCGAGTAAACGCAGGCCCCGGAACTCCTTTTATTACCGCCATCTACAAGAGTGAGCCGCGTATTACTCTTTGAGTACAAAAAGTGTTCACCAATATGTCACCGTATGTGCGTTATCGTCTCTATGAAATACTGCCCGGCGCCCTGACGTGGGGCGTCTTGTTGCTTGGAGTAGGACTTTCGTTTCTCCGGCCGCTGTGGATGATCTATTTTATTATTGTTTTTGATCTGTATTGGGTATATCGTGTGCTCTATTTTTCCTTATTTTTGATTATCTCGTGGCGTCGTTTTCATACGGCGCAGCGGATTCTTTGGATGGATCGTACCCGGGCGCTCGCTGGGTGGAAAAATATGTATCATCTCGTTTTTTTACCCATGTACGATGAGGAAATTGAAGTGGTTCGCGCTACGTTGAATCACCTGGTGCGCGGTAGTTACCCGGCGGATAAAATGATGATTGTCCTCGCCGGTGAAGAGCGTAAACGCGAGCATTTTGAACAGGTGTGTGCGGTGCTGACGCAAGAATTTGGGGGCTCATTCTTTCGTTTTTGGACTACCCTGCATCCGCATAATCTCCCTGATGAAATCCCAGGTAAAGGATCTAATTTGAATTACGCGGGTTACGAAGCAAAAAAGTTTATTGATGAGCTTGGTTTGCCGTATGAACGGGTTATTGTATCGGCGTTTGACGTGGATACCATTGTCCATCGAGAATATTTTGCCTATTTGACCCATGAATATCTGACTCACCCGGATCCCACGCATACGTCGTTTCAGCCGGTGGCGCTCTACAACAATAATATTTGGGAATCGCCATCGGTGTTGCGCATTATGTCTTTTGGCACCACCTTTTGGTTACTCTTTGCGCTCGCGCGGCCGCATACCATTACCACCTTTTCTTCTCATAGCATGAGTTTTAAGGCGCTGGTGGATGTTGGTTTTTGGCAGAAAGATATTGTGTCAGAGGATTCACGGATATTTTTGCAATGTTTTCTGCGCTATAACGGCCGGTACCGCGTACAGCCACTGTACATTCCGGTCTCTATGGATACGGCTCGTGATGACCGTTGGTGGGGGAGTATGAAGAACTTATATAAACAACAACGGCGATGGGCGTGGGGTGTGGAGCATGTGCCGTATCTTTTGTGGCATTTTCGTTTGAAAAAGAACATCCCGTGGCGTTTGCGCGCCCGGTTATTATGGTATCAACTGGAAGGTAAATTTTCCTGGGCCACCACCGCGCTCATACTGCTCTTGTTTGGTCGGCTCCCGCTTTGGGTTGCGGGTGATGTGGTGCAAAAAACCGCGATTTTTCAAAATACCCCGCACATTCTTGAGTGGCTCATGGTGATTGCCATGGTTGGTTTGCTCTTGTCGCTTAGTTTGAGCATGTTGTTGCTCCCGCCACCGCCGCGCACCGTAAAACGGCATACCTTTCTTATGATGTTGCTTCAGTGGTTGCTCTTGCCGGTTTCACTGATTCTCGTTTCTGCGATTCCTGCCATTGACGCACAGACGCACTTGATGCGCGGGCGCTATCTCGGGTTTAATGTAAGCCAGAAGAAACGGGTGTTTAGTATTGAACATGCCTAACTTTGTTCACCTTCACGTCCACTCCCACTACTCCCTTCTTGATGGATTGACCAAGATTCCTGATTTAGTGCGCGCCGCAAAAGAACGCGGGTTTACCGCGCTTGCGCTCACGGATTACGGATCACTGTATGGCGCGATTGAATTTTACGAGGCGTGCCGCAAAGCGGAGATTAAGCCCATTGTTGGCATGGAGGCGTACATAGCCGTGAATGGCCGTTTTTCCAAGCAGGCGCACGTGGATGCGCACGCGCCGCACCTGATTCTTTTGGCAGAAAATTACGAAGGATATAAAAATTTAATGGCGCTTTCCAGTAAAGGCCATTTGGAAGGATTTTACTATCATCCGCGCATTGATCGGGAACTATTGCGCGAGCATCATCGGGGACTGATCGCGCTTTCCGGCTGTATGGCGGGGGAGCTTGCCAGTGCAGTGCGCGCCGACGATTCGCGTGCGCGCGCCAAAGAGATAGCCGAAGAATATCGCGGAATTTTTGGCGACGGCAATTTTTATATTGAACTGCAAGATCACCCGGAACTTGACGGTCAGATGACAGTGAACACAAAACTTGTTCAACTTGGGACGGAGTTGAATATCCCGTTCGTTGCCACGCGCGATGTGCACTATTTGAATCCTGATGACGCGGAGGCGCAAGATATTTTAGTGTGTATTCGCGAAGGCAAAACCGTTGATCAACCAAACCGCTTGAGCTTCCAACAGGTTGATAGATCACTTTGTTCCGCAAAAGAAATTGCCGGGCGTTTTGGGCACATTCCCGAAGCCCTTGAAAATACCGTGCGTATTGCCGAGCGCGTGAACCTTGACATCCCACTTCACCAGTGGCATTTTCCACCCATTCCCATACCGGAAGGGAAGACGGCGGATCAGGAATTGCGCGATCAAACCTATCTTGGAATCGCAGAAAAACTTGAGGTAACTCCAGAAATTAAAGAACGCCTGGAGTATGAATTGAATATTATCAATACCAAGGGTTATGCGCCGTATTTTTTGACCGTGGCGGATTTGATACAGTACGCGCGTGAACACGCTATTGTGGTGACCACGCGTGGTTCGGCGGCCGGATCGCTCGTCTCATACGCGCTTGGCATTGTGAGTGTGAATCCGCTCTTTTTCCGTTTGCCGTTTGAACGGTTTTTGAATCCGTATCGGCCTTCGCCGCCTGATGTTGATATGGATTTTGCGGATGACCGGCGTGATGAAATGATTGCGTATGCCACGGAGAAATATGGCGTAGAACGCGTGGCGCAGATTATTACGTTTGGAACGATGATGGCGCGGGGGAGTGTGCGCGATGCGGGGCGTGCGCTCGGGTTTCCGTATGGATTTTGCGACCAGGTGGCAAAACTGATTCCCTTTGGTTCACAAGGATTTGCGATGACCATTGAACGCGCGCTTCGCGAGGAACCCGAACTCAAGAAATTATACGAGAACAATCCGGATGTCAAACGCCTCCTTGAAGTGGCAAAGAAGATTGAGGGATGCGCGCGCCACGCCTCTATTCACGCCGCGGGCGTGGTGATTGCCCCTACGGCGCTCACGGATTTTACGCCTATTCAACGCGAAACCGGCGGTGAAAAGATTGTTACGCAATATGAGATGTATTCCGTTGAGGCGGCGGGCTTGCTGAAAATGGATTTTTTGGGCATTCGGAATCTTTCTATTCTGGGACACGCGGTTGAATTTGTGGAGAAGACCGCTGGTATTAGAGTGGATATTAACAATCTCTCGTGGGATGATCAAAAAACCTTTGAGATGCTTGCGCGCGGCGAGACCATGGGTGTGTTTCAGATGGGTGGATCCGGCATGACGCGCTATCTTAAAGAACTCCGTCCTTCATCAATTTTTGACATCATGGCGATGGTGGCGCTCTTTCGTCCGGGACCCATGGAATCCATCCCGGAATATATCAGAAGGAAGCATCATCCGGAACTCGTGACCTATCCTGATCCTCGCCTGGAAAAAATTCTTGATCGTTCGTACGGCGTGATCACGTATCAGGATGATGTGCTTCTTACGGCCATGGAACTTGCCGGTTATAACTGGGAAGAGGTGGATAAATTCCGCAAGGCGATCGGCAAAAAAATTCCGGAAGAAATGGCAAAGCAAAAAATTAAATTTTTTCAGGGATGCCGCACGCATGGGAATCTACTGGAAGAAAAAATTGAGGAATTGTGGCAACTTATTGAACCGTTCGCCGCGTATGGCTTCAATAAAGCCCACGCCGCAAGTTACGCTGTGGTGGCATACCAGACGGCGTACATGAAAGCCAATTATCCGGTGCAGTTTATGACCGCCGTGCTGACAGCTGAATCAGGCGATGCGGATAAGGTGGCGGCCATTGTGCATGAATGTGAACGCATGGGGATTCGCGTATTGCCGCCGGACGTCAATGAAAGTTTTCGTGATTTTGCCATGATTCCGGATAAAGAAAAGGAAACCGCGCGGATTCGGTTTGGACTGAACGCCATAAAAAATTTGGGCACCCATATTTCAGAAGTGATCTACCGCGAGCGAAAAGAAAACGGGCCGTATGCCAGCTTGGAAGATTTTCTCACACGCATTCACGATAAAGACCTCAACAAAAAATCTTTGGAAAGTTTAATCAAATGCGGTGCCATGGATTCTTTTGGTATTGATCGCGGTGTGTTGCTTGCAAATACTGAAGGCATGCTCTCATTCCATAAAGAAGTGCAAGGCGAGCAGGCGCGAAATCAGAATTCACTTTTTGGCGAGGGAGCCGGTATCGCACCCACCCTCTCACTTGCCGTCGGCACGCCCGCAACCTCGGAAGAAAAATTGTTGTGGGAAAAAGAGCTGCTCGGCCTTTATGTTTCTGCGCATCCGTTTGATCCGGTGGCGAGGGAAATGGGGGAGGTGCTTGCGCCGGTTTCACATGTCGCGGAACTGGGGCGCGGCGAGTGGATTATTGTGGGTGGCGTGGTGGCAAAAATGCAAAGGAAAATTACCAAAAAGGGGAGCACCATGCTTTTTGTAACGCTGGAAGATAAAAGCGGGCCGGTTGAACTCCTCGTATTTCCCAAAACATACACGGCAACGGCGGAATTATGGCGCGAGGGCGGCACGTATTGTATTATGGCGAAAACGCCGGCAGAGGAAGGCGACAGCAAGTTGTTTGTGGAAAAAATATTTCCCGTGACCGTTGAAAATGCGGCCGCGCTTGCCGCGGAACTCCGCGGGGTGATTCCTCAAAGCAGGGAAAGCGCGGCAATCTCTAGTCATCCTGGAGCTTCGCCCGGCGAAGCGATAGGATCCCGAGAAGATGGCGCCTCTCGTGAAATCCACATCAGTATCACCGGCTCCCTCGGTGATAAGCGTGAAAAACTTCGAGAACTTTTTGAAAAAAATCCTGGCGCTGACCAAATATTTTTTGATGTGCATGATGCCACTGGCGTGCACAAAATAAAAACAAACTACTTGGTTGAATGGAGCGCCATTGCGCCGCAGGTGGCGGAGATACTTGACGCCGCTCGCGTTTCTGGTTAGTATAAGGAAAACAAGGGGGAGGAAGAGATGGAAATAATTACCGAAACGTGGACCAGGGTGGATCGGAAATTCGGCGCCGTGCTGACGATGGCTACCTACTGCAATCTGTACAGGGTTCTCCCTGACGGGCAGTGCGTGCCGGATGATCGTGGCGAGCCTGCCAAGCGGGTGTGGGGTGCTATCCGCGGGTGGCTGGATGAGCGCTATAGCCTTGTCCTCCTATTCGCGGATCATGATCCTGCCATCAACCCCGGAGAGGATCCTGTTTCTGGACAGCGGCGTTTCGTGGTGGAGTTTGTTCGGCGGTTCGTGTTCCCCAATAGGGTACTTCCAGCCCGGCTCGAGAACGAAGACCTCCTGCGTGAGGTACAGAGAATCTACGCGCTTCAGCGTGAGGCGTTGATGGCGCTCATCGCCTTGGAAATCTGGCGCCGCGAAAGCGCATTCCCCAGCCGCACGTAGCGCGTGGGGGGGAGATAGGGGTGAGAGAGCCGGCAATCAGCGATGGTTGCCGGCTGTTTTTTTCTTATTATAAAAAAAGGCGAGATCGCGACACCAGCTTGCGCCGATACGGGATCTCGCCTGAGTGCGTTGTTACTTCTTACCGGGGGGCTTTCCCCACTTGAACCCGAGCGCCTCGAGCTTCTTGATGCGCTCGGCAGAGAGGGTACCTCTTTTATAGTTTCCGCGTTGGTTACTTACCCATTTTCCGAGTTGAGGGTTTTTGGACCATTCCGCAGGCACGTTGCAGTGCCCGCGTTGGTTTTTAAAAGCAATCAAATCGGAGAAGCGTCGTTCCCATAATTCCAAAACCTTACGCATCGGATTCCATTCAAATCCGATTTCCTCAAGTCGACGAATTTTATGGGTATCGAGCCGTCTCTGTCTATAACTTTTACGCTGCGTGCCTACCCACTGCGCCAACTGTGGATTTTCTGGCCATCTATCGGGTACCATACAGTCGCCGTGTTCTGCCTTGTAGGCCACGAGTTCTCGAAAGCGCCGTTCCCATGCCGTGAGGTGCGGATTCCACTCGAATCCAAGCGCTTCAAGTTTCGCAATGCGCTCGGCAGAGAGGATGCCTTTTCTGTAATGACTACGCTGATTGGCGACCCATGTACCGAGTCCTGGCCGTTCACTGGGTACATCACAGTCGCCGTGTTCTGCCTTGTAGGCCACGAGTTCTCGAAAGCGCCGTTCCCATGCCGTGAGGTGCGGATTCCACTCGAATCCAACTTCCTCAAGCCGATGGATCTTTTCGGTATTTAGTGTGCCGACACGGCGGTTGCCTCTTTGGTGTGATACCCACTTAGCAAGATAAGGATTTTCTGGCCATCTATCGGGTACCATACAGTCGCCGTGTTCTGCCTTGTAGGCCACGAGTTCTCGAAAGCGGCATTCCCATGTGTCTTGCGAAAGTTCGTCCAGGAGTGCGAACACATCCACCAGCTCATCGGCGAAATCGATTTTCCACCCGGTCGTGACATTGACAACATCAGTGCCGCGAACAAAGTGGATTTTGTCGCCGAATTTGCGCACCATGAGGAGGCGTTCGCAGTTGGCCACAAAGTCAAGCACCACCACCCTTCGTTTGCGGGCGGTTCGTCTAAGGCCACGACCCAGTTGTTGACGCCAGACAGTCTCCGAATCGGTCGCCCGAAGGAAAACCAAGAGTTCCGCATCCGGGACGTCGATGGCCTCGTTGAAGGTGTCTACCACAAGCAGGGTTTGGATTCCTCCCCGCTTAAAAGCATCATAGCGCGCTTTGCGCGTACCGTGCGCGAGTTTGCAGTGGTAGGGTATTGCTTCAGGAAAATACTTGTGAACCTGCGAGATGTGGTGGATAGTGCGGCAGAATACGATGGTCTGCTTGTCACCTTTTTGCCACTTTTTTACCGTCTTCACCACTCCCTTTGTGTATTCTGTAAGGAAGATGGTACTGTCAATGGACTTGCGGCTGATCTTGCGATCGCCACCGCGTACATCCGCGAGGAGTTTGCGCAGTTTCCGGATGTCGATATTGTCCACGACGAGATGATAATCAACGTCGGTTAGCCACTTGCCTTCAGTTAGTGCCTGCTCGAGCGGATATGAGTATACCTCCTCGCCGAATACCGTGCTGATGTCCTTACCATCAAACCGGTTTGGCGTGGCGGTCATTCCGATACGCAAATCGCACTGGAAATGTTCAACCACTTCACGATAGCCGGGCGCCATAACGTGATGACCTTCGTCTACAATAACGAGGCCAAATTCGTCCGGGGCAAAGTGCGACCGGAGTCCTCCTGTCCGCATCATACCGAAAGTCGTGAAGAGGACGTCTGCATCGATGTCTTCTTTAGAAGAGGCATTGACGACGCTCATGCTCGCATCAATGTCGTCGCCAAACACGGGTGCGAAGTAGTCGTCACGGAAATCCGTGAGCGGGTCCGCGAGGTGCATCAGGAAAAGTACACGCCGCTTGTTAACGGGTGCGTGTTTGAGCCACCAGCGTACCAGCATTGCGGCAATGAACGTTTTGCCAAGACCGGAGGCGAGCACGATGAGTGCGCGCTCCTTTTCCTTGGCTTCCAGCGCGGCCGCAAAAGCGGCTTCCTGGTAGTCACGGGGGGTGAACATCGATTTCCTCCAAAGGTGAGTTGTAATGAGCGTTTTTTTAGAGCGAGGTGCTCTATCCTTCCTATTATCTGGAAGGACTTTAACAATAGTATATTTTCGGCTGTTTGTCAAGGCAACTCCCGGAGCCCCGCCTCCGTAAACCTATACCACCCGCGCGTCAGCACCGGCATATCCCGCTGGTGAATTTCAAGCGCCACTTCCGGCAACGTAATAATTTCCGGTGATTCCACACAAAAGTCCAGCGCGAAAGTTTTACCATCGCTCGTATAAATATAGGGCGATGCGCCCACGCCGCACGGCGCTTCCTGGGCATCTGGCACAAACGCAAGACACGCTTTTTTGTCGCATTGCGATTCCGGCACATACTGGATAGCGCCGACAAATTCTGTGTGTTCCGTGAGCGCCGCTACGGTGCCATCGTTAAGCACGGCGCCCAGTCGCACCGCGCGCGCGCCAGGATCCGTGGGATGCGGTGTCGGCGGAAACGAACCGGTTTCGCGTTTCCAGGTAATCAAAATATCCAAATATCGTTTGGCAAGAATTTGGCGATAAAGATCACGCAGATGTTGATCAAGCAGGCGATTGACGCGCGCCGCCACTTCAAAACGCGCCACACGGAGACGTTCCGCATCGGTGGGGAGCGGTGGAACATCCAATTCCGTGAGCCGCGTTGCGGCGTTCACCGCGGGCCCCATCTGATACTGAAAAAAGGTGAATTCGTCAAGGTCAAAAATCTGTTGATTCCATCGCGAGCCAAACATTGTTGCCGCCACCGCCTCGTTTTCAAGCGGGCGGAGCAGGCGACCCAAGGTGGTGACAAAAACGCGCGCGCCCTCCGGTTGTTTCACCAGCGTTCCCGGCGCGGGCAACATGGGGCCGTGGGTTATGGTATTCGCAATGGCATCATCGCGAAAAGAACGCACCTCCTTAAAATCAGGAAACCAGGTGTTATAAATTTGTTGTGTCAAAAAAACGTGTCGTTCACCGACGATCAATTTATTAACCACGCGACCGCGAATGAGATACACGGCTGACCCACTGCCCTTTGCCAAAAAAATCGATTCATTCAACGGAACGCCCACACTTTTTTCCACTTCCGGATGCGCGTCAAGCACGCGATAGAGGAGTCGGATACTGCCGCCGCCAAATACGTCTGGCCGTGGTTGATTTGCGAGTTTCGCTTCAACTGCCGGTGGAAAAAGTAAAGAAGATAGGACGATGCCTACCACTACGCAATACGCCAGTTTGGGTTTGCGGAGATTTTTTTCCATGACGTAAAGTCCTTGCGTTTCGCGTGGAAATAACCGGCCACCGCGATCATGAGAGCGTTGTCCACGGTAGCAAATAGGGGAGGGAGCGTCAACGCGACTTTGGGATACGCTGTGGATACGGCCTTGGTAAGCGCGGCGCGGAGCCGCTTGTTGGCGGCAACGCCACCACCAAGTAAGACGGTTTTTGGCTGGTACTCTTTCACGGCGCGGAGTGTTTTTGCAACCAACACATCAACAATGGCTTGTTCAAATGAGGCGCACACGTCAGCCAGCGTGGTTTTTTTGGCCGAATGTTTTTGTAACCAATACAGCGCCGCGGTTTTGAGGCCAGCGAAACTGAAATCGTAATCTTTTGATGTTATCATGGGGCGGGGGAAGGGGATAGCGGCTGCATTTCCGGCCGCGGCTTCCTGTGCAATTTTTGGTCCACCCGGGTATTCAAAGCCGAGCAATTTTCCCACCTTGTCAAAGCATTCTCCCGCCGCGTCATCGCGCGTCTTGCCGATGAGTTTATAGACGCCGTGGTCTTTCATAAGGATGAGTTCCGTGTGTCCGCCGGACACAATGAGCGCGAGCGCCGGAAACACAATTTTTTGTTTTGGCGCAAGCCAGTTGCCGTAGATATGCCCCTCAATATGATTAACCGCGACAAGTGGCACGTCCCAGGCATAGGAAAGCGTTGCGGCCGTTTGCACGCCAACCATGAGCGCCGTAATGAGGCCGGGGCCGGCAGTAACGGCAATCACGTCCGGCTTTTTTCCCGCTAACGCCTCGGTAATCAGTGGCATAATAAGCTCCGCGTGGGCGCGCGCGGCAAGCTCGGGCACCACGCCACCGTACTGTTTATGGATATCAATTTGAGAGCTTCGGCGTTCGGCAATAATACGAAAAGAACCGTTTCGTGTGGCATCAATAAAGGCAGTGGCAGTGTCATCGCAACTGGTTTCAATACCCAATATTTTCATACCGTCGCAGTATACGCATTTGACAGCCCCCTCGCAAGTGTGTTACTACCTGTGGACGGTTTACTTGCTTTCTCTAGGGAAAATGGGTACGCTTAGACCAAGGTCTTTAATTAAATTTTATTATTAGCCAAAGCGCTATGCCAAGAACAGCCAATCCGGCACTCCTCAAGCCCCTCAAGCCATCCGCACAACTTGCGGCTATTGTGGGCGCGGATCCGTTGCCACGCGGTCAAGTGGTAAAAAAGTTGTGGGCGTATATTAAGAAGAATAATTTGCAGAACCCAGCAAATAAGCGCAACATCATCGCCGATGACAAATTGCGTCCGGTTTTCGGAGGCAAGGGCGAAGTGAACATGTTTGAAATGACCAAGCTGGTTTCCCAACACCTGTCATAAATTTTAACGAATCGCATATGGATGCATCCAACGGGTATTGCGTAAAATGCCGTGTAGAGCGCGAGATGAAGGACGCGCAAACCGTGGCGATGCCAGGCAAAGGTGGCACCACGCGTAATGCCATGAAAGGAAGTTGCAGCACATGCGGCACCGGGATGTACCGAATTTTGCCGAAGGCGGCATAAACGATACACAAAGAAAAACCACTCATAATTTCTATCCTTGAAGGTCAGAAAATTCGCCGTCCACTGCGGTCTCCTCGTAAGAGGTGCTCGATGGGAGGTCTACTTCGTAAGAAGAGGGCGTCTCCCCAAGGATAG
>Ga0137829_10021106_pt1 | contig 16397 bp, 26 predicted proteins | sample OV2TP2_FD_97737 | JGI IMG/M metagenome (GOLD analysis project Ga0137829, IMG submission 97737) | reverse complement strand
CCCTCCTCCCGCCTCGCCCATCCTGGGGCATCCTGGCGCGTCTGGCAGCGTGTCCCGCTCGACGAGGGCAGCCACGCCGTCGAGGGCGTAGGGTGTCCGCGCGCCCAGCACCTCGGTCCAGCCGGCGGCGAGGTAGGCAGGTAGATCCTCCACGGCCACCCGCCGCACGTAGAAGGGGCGGCTCATGCGCGGCGCTCCCTCCCGGCCGCCGCCGGCCAGAGATCCTCGATGGCGACGCCGAGTACGCGCGCCAGGCGAACCCGCAGGAGCGCCCCCGGGTCGACGCCCCGGATGATCTCGGCCAGCTCCCCCCGGCCAATGCCCAGCGTACGCGCCAGGGCCGCATCGCTCGGGTAGCCCGCGGCGCAGCGGGCGGCGAGGTAGGCGCCGACGTCGAAGGCGGAGGCGTCGAGACGGCGGCTCATGGCTGGCGCTCCCGCGGCGCCGGGACGATGGAGCGGCACTTCACGCCGTAGGCGCGCAGCAGGCGCTTGAGCAACTGCCGCAGCGCCCACAGCACCGCGCCCTCCTCACCTTCCAGCGTGAGGACGAAGGCGTGCGTCCGGTTGGGGTCCGGCGGGCGGCGAAGGGTGCTCATGCGTCACCTCGCGCGCTCGGGTCGCGGAAGGCGGCGAGGAGGGCAGGGTGCTTCCCGCTTCCCGGTCTCTCCGATCGCTTCCGGTGGGGTGATTCCCGCTTCCCGCTTCCCCCTATAAGGGGGGGGAAGCGCGGGAAGCAGGGCAAGCTGGCGCTTCCCGGGAAGCACCGGGAAGCACCGGGAAGCGGGGCAAGCTGGCGCTTCCCGGGAAGCACCGGGAAGCACCGGGAATCACCAGGAAGCACTGGCCATCAGCCCTCATCAGAGCCCCCTTCCGGTGGGGTAGGTGCTGGCCGGTAGGCTCCAGCCCTGAACGCTATGGCCCCCTCCTCGGTCAGCTCGTCGATGATTTTGCCGGCGGTTGCCAGCCGCAGCTTGGCGACGGTGGCGATGGCCCGCTTACTGGGCAGGGGCGTGCGCCCAGGCATCGCCGCCAGACTGACCGCTCGCAGGATCTTCGCGCGTGCCGCCTCGCGCGCGGCCACTGCCCTTTCGGTTTCGGTGTCGTCGGTCTTGGCTTCAGCCACCTCGAGCCAGAGCGCCTCCCCCGCCTCGCGGAGTCTCATCCCGAACGGCTCGACGGGCGCAGCGGCCCGATGCTCCACCTCGACAGTGACGGTGCGATCTGGCCCGTCGCCCGACGGCTGCAGGTAGAGCGCCGAGTCGACGGCTCTGTGCAGCGCCGAGGAGCCCCTGAGCCGCTGTCCCGAGCGCCGGCGGCTGGTCGCGTCCCCCAGCTTGGCCATGTGGTGCACGACCATGACGGCGCACCGCTCCTCAACGGCGAGGGTGCGCAGCGGCGCGAGGAGCGCCGTCACCAGCTGCGCGTCGTTCTCGTCGAGGGAGTGGATGTCGCGGAGCGGATCCAGCACCAGCAGCACCGGCCGCAGCTCCCTCACCGTCGCTGCCAGCCGGTCCATCTGCGCCGGCTCGTCGAGCCGCATCATCGGCTCGTCGATGGCATGCAGGTCGAGGTCCCCGAACCGCACCTCGATCGCTGCGCACATCCGAGCGACGCGCGACCGCAGCAGAGGCGGCCCACCCGCGACGGAGAGCATCAACACCCGGCCCTGCTCGACGGCGCGCCCCCACATGGGGCGCCCGGCGGCGACGTGCACGCCGATCCAGGCGGTCAGCATGGATTTCCACGATTTGGGTTCGGCGCCGACAATCCCGAATGCGCCCGATACCCACAGCCCCTCGACGAGCCACCGCGGCCGGCCAGGGTCGACCACGTCGGCGATGCGCACCATGGGGGGCGGCTGGGCCGGCAGGCGCCCGGTGGCCAGCTCCTCGAGCGAAACCCGGCGAAGGTAGTAGGAGCGGGTCATGTATCTCCAGACGCAGGAATCCCACCCTCGTTTGTGCCTGTTTTCCCCCTTCGCCGCAAAAACTATGTTTTGCGGCTTTTGCGGGGGAGTGGCCAGCATAACTGCCGGGGGTCGCTCTGCGCGACCTGCGGCAGCGAGCGCTCGTTGCGTCGAGCCCATGTGACGAGTGCTCGACGGGTGATCGCCTTGCGCGTGTAGCGCGGGCCACCGAGCGGCAGGGGATCGCGTTTGCGGCGCATGTAGCGGGCGACGCCCCAGAGCGTCACAGAATGGCGCCATATGCGCGAGAGCGCGTCCGCGATGACCTTGAGACCTCTCACCTCAGCTACTGCCACAGCCGCTCCCCAGCTGCTGCAGCGCGTGGGCGCGCTCCCGCGCCTTCCGCAGTGCGGATTCCACAGCCCGCCTCACTTGCGAGAGCGTGAGACCCAGCCGCTCGGCCACTGTCTCGTCGGTGAGTCGACCTTGAGCGGGGTAGTAGCGCTCTCTCATGACCTGCAGCTCTTGGCCGGTGAGGCCCAGCGCCGTCAGCTCGCGCAGCTCCTCGGTCTCGCGCGCCTCACCGACGGTGCCAGCCGTCGCTGAGGTCCACCCGTCGCCATGCAGGTGAAGCTGCTGACCATGCTGGCCAGGGTCCCAGTGCCAGGGCCTTGGCGAGCCATATCCGCTCGTGGCCCACGCGCGGAGGGACATGACGCCGGCCAAGGGATCGGGCTGCAGCTGGCACTCGAGTACATACCGCCAATAGCCGTCCATCCGCTCGCGAGGCGAAAAGGGGTTGGTACGCCTACTCACCATGTCCTCCGCGCGGTGGTACCCAGTTCTCGGCCCACGGGAACCACCCCCCCCGATTTTGGCTGTGTGGGAACCACCACTACCCCCCCACGGACCGGTTCCCGGTTCCCGGTTCCCGTATTAATAAAAAATACGGGAACCGGGAACCGGGGAACCAGTCTGGTCCGTCGCAAGTGGTTCCCGGTTCCCGGTACCGGGAACCGGTTGGACCTGTCTGGTGTTTTCCGGGGTTTCAACCGCGGAAATCGTGAGATGACTGGGGGGTCGGGGACCGATGCGAAACAGCCCGGATTCAACATAGATCTTCCCTTCCTCTAGGAGTTCATCGACGGCGTGAAGCAGGTGCGTGCGCCTGACCTTGCCGCCGAGCCGTCGGCCGATCTCGTTGCGGCTCTTGACGGGTTCGACCGACTTCTCGACGACGAGAAGGATGCGGCGTTTGGTCGACGCGAGACCTTTCGCTTCCCGCTCGACGGCGGTGGCTTCACTGGCTTCGCTTTCGTCCGGAAGCGGGATCTCAACGAAACTGGCGCGGTTGGCGTCGAGTGCCATGCGCCAACATAGCTTGTCGCCGAGACGATTCTTGACTATCGTCGCGTCGACGAGGCGACTCTCCCCATGGACTGAGCGCAAGACGGCAGCGACAGAAGCTCCGTATTCGACGCCACCGCTTTCCTTGAAGGCGGCCAGGTCGTCGATGCGGTCCTTGGCCGCCGTGCTCCGATAAGCGCCGCGAGACAGCTCACTCGTCGCCACGACGAGATGACCGTGCTGCTTGGCCGCGCGTTTGAGCGCCGCCACGACGAGATCGACGCGGCGCTTGTCGGTATCCGCTGGGTCGAGGCCGGCGACGCGCACAGTTTGAATTGAGTCTACCACGAGCACCGAAGGTGTTCCTGCTTGGCCCCGCGCGAGGAGTTCCGACGATTCCTCGACAGTGAGACGATCTTCTTCAGCGTCAAAAATCTGCAATGCAGGAATCTCGGCCAACCGCTCGGCGAGGAATTGGCGGACCTCGGGAACACCGTGCTCCAGCTGCTCACGAGCGATGCCAAGCTGCTGCCCCACCCGAATCAGCAATCCGTCGGCCTCCTCGTCGGCGGCCAGGATCGCGACGCGGATCCCGAGGCGGCACCACGCCAACGCCTGCTGGACGCACCATGTCGTTTTTCCCGCCCCTGGTGCGCCCCCGATCACCACCACGCGACCGGTCCGGAGCCCGCCGCGCGTGGCGCTATTGAGCGTCGGAAACAGCGACGGAAGGAGGGCGCCGCGCCCGCCGATGCCGAGCGCCCGCTCGGCGCACGACTTGACGTGCCGCTCTTCGGTGCGGTCCGCCTCGACCTCGAGATCACGCTCTCGGCGCGCGCGGTAGTGGTCCGAGAGATACTCGTCGGGGTCGGACGCTTGCGCGAAGGCGTGGGCATCTTGTGCGCCCTCCTCGGCGACGAGGCGGGCCTTGTGCCATCGCGTGACCTGGCGGGCCCAGTAGGGGACGGTGGACGGGTCGGGCGCGGCCTCCATGAGCGCGATCGGCCAGTGGCTCTCCGCCTCCGATCGGGGCACACCTGCGGCCACCAGGTCGCGCGTCAGCTGGTCCCAACTGAACCCCTCGCCCCGCTCCTGAATGCGCAGCAGAACGCCGTAGGCGGCGCCGTAGAGCGGGTGCAAGAACTGGCCGGGGGCGAGGAGCGGGCGTAGCTCGGCAGCACGTTCCGGGGCGAGCAGAAGCGCGCCGAGAAGACGGGCCTCTGCCTCGCCAGCCAAGCGCGCGGGGAGCGTCGCTGCGCTGCCATTGACGCCGGGCTTCCGGTGTGGGCGCCGCGCGGGGTGAGAGATGACCGCGGCCATCACGTTGCCACCCGCCGACGCCATCGCGACATGATCTGGTCAATGAGGACCATCGCGCGGGCGAACGTGATCTGATGCGCGTCGGCGACACCACGACGCGCGAGGAGGCGCAGCTGCTTGTAACTCGCCAGACCCTCGCGCTGTCGACGTCGCAGTTCGGCGAGCAAGGCTGCAGCGTGGTGTGCATACAGTGCCTCGCCGGCGACAGGCAGCCCGCGCGCGACGAGCCAGTCGCGCTGCTGCTGCGTCGCTGGCTGGCTGCGCTCGTCGATCGGCAAGAGGGGGAGGGCAAGCAGCCGTGCGGCTTCCGCCGCGTTCGGAGCGATGCTTAGGCCAAACGGGTCGACCTCCCTCACGTGATACTCGGGTCGGCAGCGAACCTGGTGGGCCGCCGCGCGATCCAGGGCGGTCAGCAAGTCGAGCTGCGGGTCTTTCTCGACGAGAGTCCGCGCGTGATTCTTCGTGCTCTCGTCGAGGTCTTTGCCGCCGAGCACGTCGACGGCGCTGACTAAAGCGTGTCGTCCGGCGTTGCCACGGAAATCGAGGATAAGGCAGTCGCTCTTGCCGGGAGCAAGGCGAGTCCCGCGACCTACCATCTGCGCGTAAAACGCGCGAGACTTCGTGGGTCGGACAATCGCGACACAACTAATCCCCGGGATGTCAAAGCCTTCCGTGAACAGCGCGCAGTTGACGAGAAACCGGAATTCGCCGAGGGCAAAGGCATCGATGGTCGCACGACGCACGTCATGATCGGTCATGCCGTCGAGGGCGCGCGCCTGGCCAGGCGCATAGCGGCCGATCACCTCAGTGAGGGCGTGAGCGTGCTCGACGGAGACGGTGAACACAATCGTCGACCGATCCCCCGCCTGCTCCACGAGCGGCACGGCGACCTCGTGCAGCATCGTCTCCGTGGTGAACAGCTTGTCGAGATCGCCGGCATGGAGGTCGCCGGCGACCGTACGGACCCTGCTCACGTCCAAACTGGCGACGGTGATGGCGCGTTGCCGCAATGTTACCAGATAGCCGTCGGCGATGGCATGGCGCAGAGAATACTCGAAGGCCACCGACGAGAACACGGCACGCAACCCGACGCCATCGCCGCGGTCGGGCGTGGCGGTCACGCCGAGGAGCTTGGCGCCCGGGAAGTGCTCGATGATGGCACGGTAAGAGGCGCTGGTGGCATGGTGAGCTTCGTCGATAACGACGAGGGCGAAGGACTCGCGGGTGAAGCGCTCGCGGCGAGAGGGACGCGAGAGGGACTGGACGCTGGCCACGACCACGTCCGGGAGCATGGATGCCTCGGTGCGCCGCTGGCCCATCTCGACGCCGACGGTGAGGCGGGTCGAGCGCTGCACCTTGTCGCACGCCTGCTCCACCAACTCTTCGCGGTGAGCGAGAATCAGCGCGCGGCCGAGCGGACGGAAGCGCTCGGCGACGGCGGCAAAGAGGATCGTTTTGCCCGTTCCCGTCGGCATCACCACGAGTGTCGACCGATGATCGGCGAGCGCGGCGAAGGTGGCGGCAGCGGCCTGCTGCTGATAGGGACGAAGCTCCATCAACGCGCGCCCCTCTGTACGACCTCGTCGCAGAGCTGACGCAGCGCCTGCAGCGCTTCGTCGAGTTGTTCCTCGAGGAGGTCGGCCGCGGCGACGTCGTTGCAACGGAGAGCGGCCAGATGGAGTGCGTGGAGTCGCGCCAACGTCAGTTCGAGACGGCTGAATAGGCTCACGTTCCCCTCTGCCGCTGGAGTCGCAACGGGATTCGCACCTCCATCTGCCGAATTCGCTCGCGGGTGAGGTTCATCGTCGCGCCGACCACCTCGAGCGTGGCCCCGCCACGGTCGGCGATGTCGAGGGCGCAGGTCTCTTTCATTTCCCAGACCTCGAGGTCGGGGAAGTTGAGCTTGATGCTCCCGGTCTCGGGGTTCACGTCGAGGTAGAGGTGGTACTTGCAGGCGACCCACGGGCAGGGACGGTCGCCCTCTTCGCATTCACCGCGCGTACGTGGCCGCTCCGGAAAACTGTCGACGGCTACATCGGAAGCGTCGAGGGCCACCACGAGGCGCTCGGGTAGGACCGTCTTCGCGCGCTGACGGGTACGTCGCCCGCCGCCCCGGCGAGCGGCCAGCTCCATCTGGCGGCGCGTACGACAGGCAAGATGAACGATCTGTGTCGCCCGTCGCTGCGACGGCAGGGACTGACCGCATGCCTGACAATTCGCCGGCGGCTGTGACGAGAGCAACACGTGCTATCTCCGCAGTTTGCGCCGCTCTTCTCGGTAGGCAGCGGCGACGATCGCACGGTCCGCCGCGGTGTGATTCTGCGCGTGCTGGCGGCAGAAACCGTTCAGCTTGCGGATGCCCTCGGCGCCGCAGCGATGGTCTTCGACGATCGCAGGGCACTTTAAGGTGCGCAAGGTCGTAGCAGTCTGCGCAGTCGGCTGCGTCGCTCGCGTCTTCGGCCGTGAGGATGCCCCCGCCTCGCCGACAATACGCTGTACAGAGACGTGCCAAGGGATGGGCTCCATGCCATGGAAGTGCTTCTGTCGATGCACGAGACGCTCGTGAGCGGTCATGGGGCGCGTCCGACACAGCACAATCTCGTGCATCACAGGCAGTTCGGGATCGGGGATCTCGAGTTTTTTTGACATCCCTAAATCCTCATGGGCATGATGACGGCGAGGTAGTCTTCACTCGTGGAGGGACTCAAGACGATCGGATCGATTTCCGATAGGAGAGTCAGCCGCACCTTGGCGCACCCCATCGTCGACAACGGATCGATGAGATACTGGGCATTGACGCCGACGGTGAGCGCGGGGCCGGCATAGTCGACGTCGAGCTCTTCGCGGGACTGGCCGATGTCGGGGTTGTCGCTCTGCACCCGCAGGAGGTTCGGCTCGACGCTCAACTTGACGCCGTAGGTCTTGTCCGACGACATGATCGAGATGCGCTTGAGCGCATGCAGCAGTACTTGACGCTCGACGGTGAGCATGTGGGCCTGCTCTTGTGCGATGATCGCGTCCACGGGCGGAAACTGCTCCGCAAGCAGCTTCACGGAGAGCACCATCGTATCGATTCGCACATAAATATATTGCTCGTTGCAGGCGATATCCACCAGATCGGCGCCGTCGATGAATCGACGAATCTCAATGAGACCCTTGTGAGGGATGAGGATCGGAGGAAAACAAGGAGACATTCGACAGATGAACCGCGACAGACGACGTCCATCCGTCGACGTCACACGCCAGCGATCGTCCTGTGCCTCGAGGAACGCTCCCCCAATATGGGGGCGAGTGATGTCACTCGATATCGAGAAAATCACGCTGTTGATCATATGACAGAGCATCCCCGCCCCTTCGCGGAAGAAGTGCACTCCATCAAGATCGGGAAGCTTCGGGAATGTCCGCGCGGACAGGCCCTTGATCGTGTAATCGATCCTGCCGGAGCGGAGCCGCAGGCTCTGCTGATCGGCCATCTCGACTGAGATCTTCTCCGTCGGCAACTGCTTCACGATGTCGTGAAACAGCTTAGCACCGACGGTGATGCTGCCGACCTGCTCAACCTCGGCGGCGGTCTCCGCCGTCAGCGCCACGTTGAGGTCGGTGGCAGCGCAGGTGACACGTCCACTGCGCTCGGTGCGCAGCAACACGTTGGCGAGAATCGGCATGGTCGACTTGCGGTCGGCGACAGCGACGCATAATCGCACCGCCTCCTCGAGAGGAGAGCGAGGAAGGGTGCACTTCATGGTTGCCTCCGGAGGAGAGGGTCCAGCAGCGCGAGCGCCTCCCGCTCGCAGGTCACCACAGCGACCTGGCCGCGCCAGAGCGCGTGCCAGCGCTCCTCGTCTGGGGTCAGGCACCGCTCCGAGGGCGGGCGACTGCCGTCCTTGACCTCGAGCAGCAGATTCCTTCCTCGCCACCCGACCAGGAGATCGGGGCAGCCATCACCGATAACGTGGATGAGCTGCACCGTGGCGCCCGCCCGGCGGAGGACGTGCACGATGTCCGCCTGGTTGGCGTCGACGCGGGCGGCGCGCCTCATGACCATCCCCTGCCGACCTCCCGATCGGCCTCCGCGGCATCGCCGCCCTCGACGGCCGGGCCGTAGTCAGCCACGAGGGCGGCCAGCACCGCCCGTCGTTCCTCGTCGCTGTGGAGCAGCGTCAGCAGCGTCTGGCGGATCGAATGCACGGCGATGAGGTGGCGGTGAGCGGCGCAGGTTTGGTTGTGGCAACAGCGGTCAGTCACGATGACCTCCTTGCTGCGGCGAAGCCGCCTGCAGGATCTGGATGCGCACCACGAGCAGCTCGGCGGTCTGGAGCCAGCCGAAACGCTCGGGGGATCCTCGCTGCGCCCGGTGCGCGCGGGCGAGCGCGAGACGCCAGTGAGCGTAGAGGAGAGGGAACTTCATGGTCTTACTTCCTCGACGGATACGTTGAGGCGTCGGGCCACCTCCGCGCGCACCGCCGCCCAGAGGACTGGATTCTCGACGATGACGGCCAGCGTCTCGGCCGCCACCTGCTCGCGCGTGATCTCGCGTTTGGGCGCGGGATCCTGGTATCCCGCGCGTCGCGCGTAGAAGCCCGCCACGATGGGGCGGGAACGGGCGTCGTCGAGCAAAGGTAGCTCCCAAGCAGCCTGGATTGGCCGCGCCCCGGTCATGGACTCGGAGATCTTGCTGATATACGTGCCCGGCTTCCCGAGCGCAGCCCGCAGCGCGTCTGGGCCGCCGAAGGCGTTGACCGCCAGGCGGAACATCGCGCGGTGCGCCTGCTCGTCGTTTTCTCGTTCGACTTCGCGGTCGTACGAGATTGAGAGCTGCGCACCGGGAAGTGCGGGGGGTAAAGGTTCCCGGTGCCTTCCCGGTAGCGAGTGATGTACAGCCTTTCCCGTGTGACGCGATGGCATCGAAAAAATCAGCCTCCGTGTTTGCGGAAAAAAACGAAGCTGCGCAGTTCAGCGAGGCTCGGCAACCCCGGCATGGGCAGGATGCTGCCCCGCGGGCCGAGCAAGAGGCGCAGAAGGAGGAAGCGCATGGCCTATGCGGTCTCGTCGGCTCGAGAGCAGCCAGCCAGGATCGGCTTGCCGGCAATCACGTGGCGGTCTGGATAGAGCAGAGCAGTCTCCCTGATGCCCAGCGTCCGGGAGAGCCGCGCCGCCACCTTCGGACCGATTCGGACATGGCCTCGGACGTAGCGGTTAAGCGACCCGACCTGGATGCCAGTCTCGATGGCGAGCCCGCGCACGTCCAGCGCCGCTGCCGCCATCGCGGCCTTCAGTACCAAGCGCTGCGCTCTCATGCTTTTGGTCATATGGGATGGATGCATGTGCGCAGCGCTCCAGTCAAGCAAAAACGAACCTGCATGCTTGCTTTTCGTCGGAGACATCGATGACTGCTACGATCAACATCATGGATCGACAACATCAAATCGCGGAACAGCTTCGGAGACTGCTGGACCGTCACAGCCTGTTACCAGCGGCGTTGGAGCGCATGACGCGGTCGAAAGATCGGACGATCTATGCAGTGACGATCCGGCGGCTACTCAACGCCGAGGCCAAGACGGAACCGTCGCCAGCGACGCTACGGCGCATCGCGGAGACCGTAGGGGAGAGCTACCAGCAGGCGTTCCCCGAGACGTCTGATCGCTCGCTCGTCGAGCACGTGCGTACGGAGCTTGGCGAGACCACGGCACGAGTTATTGAGCAGATGATCTCGCTATCCGAGGCCGAGCGGAACACTTATGGAGGGATGCTCCTCGGATGGATGCGCAGGGATCGCGAGATGCAGAACGTCCAAGTACCCGATACCCGAGGCCGACGATCCAAAACGAAAAATGCAATCCTCGACCAGCTTGATGTCAATGAAAAGCACGTCGCTGATGAATCCTCTCGCCGCGGGCGATGAGTATCTCTACCCATCGACGCAGATGATCGATATCGACCTTGTCGAGGACCATAATCACGCCTCCGTCGAGGGCGATCTGAACCTCGTGATCCGACATATACCCGCTTAGCATAATAATCAACGCATCCGGTTTTACATCGAAAAAATCGACTAGAGACCACAGCCCTCGCCCGTCGGGTAGGCGATCGTCGAGCACGATAACCAAGGGCTGCAGGATGCGCGCAAGCTCCAAGCCGCCGCGCAGCGTACTCGCAGTCGAACAAGGTACATCTAGTCTCCGCGCCAGATACGCAGTGAGACGCATGTCATCATCGACGATCAAAACCAAGGGAGGGGGCATCGCGCACGCTTACCAACGTGTCTCGTAATACGAGCAGTGATCAAACACAAGAGTTCCTGATCAGCGACGGACATGTTTGTTTCTACTTGACAGGTGTACATGCATGCATTATCCATCGATCCATGCTGAAACCCTCTTCTCCTGCGTGCTCATTCGCCGCCGCCCGCCCCGCCCCCACCGTCGGCGCCCTGATCCGTGCGCACCGCCTCACCGCCAGCCGAGAGGCGGTGGCGATGCTCCGCGAGGCGATCCCGGCGCTGCTCTGCGCCGCCCAGCGACGGCGCGGCGACCTGGTGACGTTGGCGCAGCTACGACGCCTCGTCGAGGCCAGCGGCGTCAGCGTCCATCGCTGCGACGTGGACCTGGCGCTGCTGGAGCTCCACGTCGACGGCCTGGTCGACCTGCAGATCGCGCAGCAGGCGACCACCGTCGGGAAGCCCGAGGCGGGCATCTGGACGGAGAACGGGCTCTATTACTACGTCAGTCCCGGGGATGGGCTGTGATGCGGCGTCTGCCCGGGAAGATGACGTTGTGCGAGGTCGTGGCTCTCGCGATCGCTGCGGCCGTCGTGGCACTCGCCGCGGGAGGGTGGTGATGTGCGGCCCACTGCCGCAGCGCAGGTGGTGCCGCGCCATCGGGACAGCGCGAGACCGGCGATGATCACCGTCTGCGCCGCTGCCGACCATGAGGCGCTCAAGGTCCATCTCCGCCGCTGGAACCGCGCCACGCTGCTGCGCGGCTACCAGCTGGCTGGGCGGCGGGTGATCGAGGTCTCCGACTGCCGGCGCTGTCACACGACGCTCCACCGCACCGTCCCCAGGCGCTGGTGGGGGCGACGTGGGTAGCCCGCTCCTCGAGCGCTGCCAGTCTCCCTCTCGTCGAGAACTGGCCGACCTGCGCCGGCGGTCGTGGCGCGAGGTAGCGCTCGAGGCGGTGGCGGTGTTGGTCGCCGTCGTCGCTGCTGTGGCCATCATGATGATCGCTCTTTCACTCTAAGTGAGGATTTCATGAAATTCCAGAAAGCGACAAAAAGGCAGAGCCGCGCGAGGATCGCGCTCATCGGCCCGTCGGGGAGCGGGAAGACATATACCGCGCTCTCGGTGGCCTCGGCACTCGGGTCGCGCGTCGCTGTGATTGACTCCGAGCGCGGCAGCGCCGCGAAGTACTCGGACCGTTTCGCGTTTGACGTCCTCGAGCTGGACAGCTTCTCGCCCGCACGCTACGTCGAGGCAATCCAGGTCGCCGAGCGCGAGGGCTACGAGGTGATCGTCGTCGATAGCCTGTCCCATGCCTGGATGGGCAAGGACGGAGCGCTCGAGCAGGTCGACCGCCGTGCCGGCAGCGGCAACAGCTTCACCGCGTGGCGCGAGGTAACGCCGATGCACAACGCGCTCGTTGAAGCGCTCGTGCGTTGCGGTGCACATTTGATCGCGACGATGCGCGCGAAGACCGAGTACGTGCTCGAGGAGCACGTCAAGAACGGTCGCAAGATCCAGGTACCGCGCAAGGTCGGCCTGGCGCCCGTGCAGCGGGATGGCCTTGAGTATGAGTTCGACGTGACGTGCGATCTCGACCTCGATCACAACCTCCGTGTCAGCAAGACGCGATGCCCCGCACTCGACGGGGAAGTGTTCGAGAGGGCGGGCCCACCCCTCGCAAAAACGATCTTGGCCTGGCTCAGCGACGGGGTGGCCGTCGACCCTGCGCCCGCGCCTCCAGCTCACTCGGCGGGTGCCGTCATCGCCGAGCTGCATACTCCAGTCGCGCCGCCTGCCGCGGCGGAAGCGCCACCTGCGCCGCCCGCCATCGAGCACGCCCTCACACATCCCACGCCCGACTGGCACGCGCAGATCGCGGCCGCGGCGGATAGCGATCAGATCGACGCTACCTGGCGGGCGATCACCGCCGCGGGCGCCGCGAGCGACAAGTCGCTCACCCGTGCATGGCTCGCACGCCAGGCCCAGATCGCCGCTCCGACTCCGCCGCCCGCGCTGCCGCCGCCGACGGATCCCGTCGAGGCGCTCGTCGAGACGTTCGTCGAGAGAATGGCCGCCGTGACCACACAGCAGCAGCTGGATGCCGTCGCCGCCGACGTGGCGAGGCAGATCGCCAAGGACCACCCGGTTCGCGGCACGCTGATCGCGACGTACCGCGCAGTCAAGAAGCGCCTCGCGGGCGAGGCCGCCGAGGCGGAGGCGAGGGGCGCCCGATGACCGGGCGCGCGTTATGTCGAGGAGATCCAGACAGCGCTCCCGCGGGCAGATCTCCGACGGTGGCGCGGGAGGGCGAGCTGATGGGAGGGCAAAATCTCCCAAGTGCCAGTGCCGTCGAGCGCGCGATGCGTTGCCCCGCGAGTTGCGTGCTCCCCCAGGCCCGCCTGGTTGGCGAAGTAGCTGATCTGGGCACCGCGGTCCATCGCTTCGTCGAGGCCGTCCGGGCGCGTGCCCAACAGCTGGCGGAGGGCGGGAGCGACTATGCCCACGCACTCGACGAGGCGCGAACCGAAGAGCTACAGCGCCTGACCGCCAGTTCACCGCCCGAGGGATTGCTCGAGATCGTCGAGGCGCTCGACCTGACCCGCATTCCGCGTGAGGCGCGCAGCGAGGTCGCCTTCGCATGGTCGCTGCAGACCGGTGAGGGCCGCGTGCTCGGTGAGGCGCTGGATCGCGACTACTCCTCGGTGCGCGACGATGAGATCCCAGGCACCGCCGATCTGGCGTGGCCGGAGGAGGGCCGGGCCGTGATCTGGGATCTCAAGACGGGGAAGTCGCTCGGCCCGGCGGCGCGCAACTGGCAGCTGCGCACGCTCGCTCTGGCCGCCTGCCGCGCATGGGGTCTCGACGAGGCCGATGCGAAGCTCGTCTACCTGCGCTCGGACGGCCACTCCTACGTCGACCGAGCCGTCTTCGACGCCTTCGATCTGTCCGCCTTTGCAGCCGACTTACAGCTGCTCGCCGAACGCATCGCCCGCGCAGGCGAGACCGTCGAGGCGGGCCGTCCGCCAGACGTGGAGCTGGGCCCCTGGTGCCGCTATTGCCCCGCCCTGGCGAGCTGTCCGGGGCAGACGACACAGCTTCGCGCACTCGTCGCTGACGCGACGCAGGGGCTGACCGAGCAGGCAGTGCAGCAGCGAATCTGTCAGCTCGCGCCGGCGCACGTCGGCGAGGCGTGGCTGCGCTTGCGGGGTGTCGCCGAGGTGGTCAAGTGGACCAACGACGCGATCGAGGCTTACGTGCGTCAGCATACCGAGGGCATCCATCTGCTGGACGGGCAGATGTTGCGCGAGGTAGTCCGCTCGCGCGAGTACCTCGTGGGGACGGTCGCGGCGCAAGTACTGACGGAGCGCCACGGCGAGGAGTTGATGCGGGCGTGCGTCAGCTTCGATCCCTCGACGAGCAAGACCGCGATCGGCGTGGCCTTCCGATCTCGCGGCCTGAAGACGAAAGACGCCACCGCCGCGATCGATGCGATCCGCGCGGCGGGAGGCGTTGAAATAAGGACATCTCGGCACGTCAAGCCTGTAGATGTCGACGAGAAATGACCGTCACAATCGGCGCCGGAGGAAAGGCAGCGCTGATGCCGCTCGAGGTCTACACCGCCCGCCTGCCCCACCACGGGTGCCCCGGCTATCGGGGACCCGATCACCTCGACGTGACCCGAGGAAGTGGCGGTGCTGCTGCCTCATCCTTCGCCCCCTCGCGCGGCCTCCTCGACGAGGCGGCGCTCGAGGCGTGGAGGGAGGACTGATGACCGCCCCCTTCATCGCCGCTTGGATGCGTACCTCGTTGCCGGAGCGGATGGCTGTCGAGGAGTGGCGGTGAAGCAGCGCGCGGCCAGCACTCCGGTGCGCAAGGCGCCCCCGCCCGCGCGGGTGCGGCATGATGATCCGGGGTCGGCCATACGTGTGGAGGTGAGGTACGCCGATAGCGACGATCCAGCGACGATCCAGCGCATCGTCGAGGTCCTCCGCCGTCTTCTCGCGCGGACGGCGAAGCGGTAGGATGGACCCATGCGCGCGATCCTCTACCTGCGCAACTCCACCGACCGGCAGGCGCGGGCCGCCACCATCGACGCGCAGCGCCCAGACTGCCGGGCCCTCGCCGCGCGCTTAGGCGCCGAGGAGACAACCGAATACGCCGAGGAAGGCGTCTCTGGCGCAGCGAGTCTCGACGAGCGTCCGCGCCTGCGTGCGCTACTGCGCGATGTGGGCGAGGGCGATGTGGTGGTCGCCTTTGCGCTCGATCGCCTCTGCCGCTCCGAAGATCTGATCGACCGCGCCGCGATCTACGGCGCACTTCAACGCGCGGGCGCCCATGTCGAGACGGTGCTGGATGGCACGGTCGACTCCTCGACGATGGGTGGCCGCATCCTCCACGCGATCCGCGAGGAGGTCGCTGCCGAGGAGCGACGGAAAATTCGGTCGCGCACCGCCGCTGGGAAGCGCGCCGCCATCGAGCAGGGGCGCAAGCCGCAGGGTGCAACCCCCTACGGGCTGCGGTACGACCGCGCCACGAAGGTGTGGAGCGTCGACGAACCGCGAGCCGACGCCATGCGCACCCTCTTTGGCGCCGTCGGCGCAGGCGCCACCTGCGCCGCCACTGCTGCGCGCCTCGAGGCCGCCGGCTATCCGACGCCCCGCGGCCCGCGCTGGACCGCTCGGATGGTCTGGCAGCTTGTTACACGCTCGACGTATCGAGGCGAGTGGATCTTCGGCGGGAAGGCGATCCATGTCCCGGCGCTGGTCGATGCGGCGACGTGGCAGGCCGCACAGGCGCAGCTCCTGGCAGCCGGACGGCGGGGACTCCGGCGCACGCAGCATGTCTACCTCCTCGACGAGGGCGTGGGGCGATGCGAGGCATGCGCGGGGCCGCTGCACGTGCGATGGGGCGGGACGGAGGGGCGGATGACCTATTACCTCTGCCCGAACCGAGCCTGCGGGATCGGCTGGCACCGGACGGACCTGACCGACGCCGAGGTGTGGCGGCGAATCGTGGCGGCGCTTCGGCGGCCCGATCTCGTCGCGCGGGCGGTGGAGGATGCAGGCGAGCACGCTGCGGACGCCGAGACGGGAGACGCCGACGCGGCGGAATTCGAGCGGCGCGCAGCGCGGCTCGTTGAGGTCGAGGCGGCGATCCTCTCGCGCTTCCGCCGGGGGCTGATCTCCGAGGTGGCGCTCGACCGCGAGATCGCGACGATCGCCCGAGAGCGCACGCTGCTGGAGCAGAGCGCGCAGGCGGCGCGTGAGGCGGCGGTGCGAGCACGTTCTGGCATGGCTGCGGCTCAGACCCTGCGCGAGGCCGCGGCCCAGCTCGCCACCGAATTGGGACACGCGACGCCAGAGACGCGCCGCGAACTCGTGCGCGCGCTGCGCCCCGACGTGCGCGTGAGCCACGCCACCGTCGCGATCGCGTTTCGCCTGCGCGCGCCAGTCGCCGACGTGGTACCGATCGGCATCGTGCGTGGTACATGCTCATGCACTGAAAGCCACTGCGATCATGATCTCTCCGTCGAGATCGCGGTGGTGGCGTAGGCCGGTCCCCCCCCTCCGGCCACCGCGCCACCGCGCCACCGCGGCGCCCC
>Ga0137829_11053632_pt1 | contig 16403 bp, 13 predicted proteins | sample OV2TP2_FD_97737 | JGI IMG/M metagenome (GOLD analysis project Ga0137829, IMG submission 97737) | reverse complement strand
CAATCTGGGGTGGTGGCGGCAGGTCCCCACCCCAGATTCTTCGCCTACAGCTTAGAATGACATTTTTAGAGCAATGACAAATTCGGATGTTTTTTGGGGACACCACACTAGGAACAAAGGAGGTTCCTGAATCGATGCGTTCCTCTGCCAGAGCCATTACCCTCACCGAGGTCGTATTTCCCGGCACGGGGATACTCAGAGACGGGCTGCTGATCCTGGGTTTCACTGGCCTCACTGTCATTTTTGCCCAAATAGCCATCCGGCTGCCTTTTACCACTGTGCCCATCACAGGACAGACCCTGGCCGTTCTTTTGACCGGCGCGGCGCTAGGCAGCAATAGGGGCGCGCTGAGTTTGCTCCTCTATGCCGTTTTGGGCACGATGGGTGCTCCCGTGTTCGCCCCCTCCTCCGCAGCCTTGCAGAACCAGACGGTGCATCTGATCTTGCCGTGGCAGGGAACAGGCAAAGCTATCTGGGAGCTGAGCAGCGGAGGGTACATCCTCGGGTTTGTCTTCGCTGCTTACGTCGTAGGGCTTCTAGCCGAAAGGGGATGGGACAGGAAGGCGTGGGTCTCGGCCGCAATGCTGGTAGGCAACGTTATCCTCTACGTCTTTGGCCTGGCCTGGCTGGGTTACTTCATCGCCAGCAATCAGGTGATCCCAGGGCTGGGGAGGACCTACCAGGAACTCATTCCAGGTTCCTCGGTCCTGGAGAAGACCCTGGTAGGGGGGCTCTACCCCTTCATACCGGGCGACCTCTTCAAGCTGGTCATCGCCTCGTTAGTCCTGCCGAGCGCCTGGGAGCTTGCAAGCAGGATAAAGGGCAGAGACAGCCCAAAGCCGTGAAGCCATCTGTCAGATGTCTACCTGGTTTTTGAGCAGAGGATTCTCGCTGCCCCTCGGTCCCTCAGCGAGCAGAGCTGAGGCCTCGCCGCATTAAGAAGGCGCCGGAGAACAGGAAAATCAGGCCCACCGCCCCTGCCATGAGCCATAGTCGAGCGCTCTCCTCATCCCCAGTAAGGGGAAGGGCTGGGAAGTTTATGGTGATGGTCTGCGGGTCCAGGAGGCTCCCCGTAAACCTGTAGGTCTCGTTGGCCCGAATCCCCTGGTAGATAAAATACACTGTTTGTCCTACAAGCTCGGAAGAAGGTGGGCCTACCACCAGGCCGACGAATCTCCCGTTTTCCATAATAGTAGACGGCGCGGAACGGTAGGTACCCACCTGCCCATAGAGCTTGGTCCCGGCGGGCGCAGGTGAACCTCCTACCACAACCGTGCCGGAAAAGATGGCGGGAAAGGGAGGGAGCGTCTGAGCGCTCGCCCCCTCGGGAATCAGTATCGCTACAGCCATTACGGCTGAAATCAGGCCCACCTTAATCATTAGCCTAGCCATTAGAGCCTCCAGTAGGCAAATATATCATCGATAGTTTAAGCGTTACGGGGTGTATGTCGCAAGTAGCCGCATTGAGTCATAATGAATGTTACAGACGATAACGTTTCGATTGATGGGTAGGGCTGTCATCTAGTTTGGATTGGCTCGGTTGCAACCCCCGCAAATGACACATCCTACTCCCCGTTCGTGGTGAGCTTGTCGAACCATCCCCCGTATCCCCTTTCCTTCGGCAAGGCTCTCCGAATGAAATATCGGAGTCCGATGGGTGAAACACCATCGGACAGGACAGGCTCTTTCCTGGAAGGGGGCCTAAATTGAGTCAGGGGGACACCCCCTGAAACCCCCGTCAATCCCGACATGTCGGGACTTGCAACCCCTGGGGGAGAGCCCAGAGAAGGAGCACCCTCTCTGGCGGGGGCGCGGGGGTGTCCCCCGATTTAACCTTCCCCCTTCTCCCGCAGGAGAAGGGGGCTAGGGGGATGAGGTATCTGTCTCTCGTAGCACCCGACATGCACACCTAGCGGGTGAAGCTGACCATAGCGGAATCGCTATTTTAGAACTGAATGAGCCGTTTTCTAACCTCGTTTCTTGGGATTACAATAGATGTATTGACGCACAGAACTTGAAGAACGAGACGAACCCTCGTTCTTCAAGAGGGATTTCCCAGGAGGGAATATGGAGCTATCTATCACCGGCAAGAACCTCCCTATCACTGAAAGCGTCCGCACTCATGTTACTCGAAAGTTGGGAAAGCTTGATCGCTATCTGCCTAGGGTTCAATCTGCCGAGGTAGAACTCACTAGACAAGCGACGAAGTCCGCGAAGGAGCGGGTGGTTGTGCAAGTGACTCTTAATGCCAATGGAGCGCTCATACGTGCACAGGAACGAGGGGCGGACCTATTTGCAGCGGTAGACCAGGCGTCCGATGCTCTAAAGAAGCAATTGGAGCGATTGAAAGCGCGCCTCTACAAGAGCTCCAGACAACCCTCGGCATCAACTGAAGCCGCCTCTCTAGAATCAGTGGAAGAAGGTAGGATTGTCAGAGTCAAGCGCTTCCCTATGAAGCCCATGGTTCCCGAGGAGGCCATCGAGGAGATGGAGCTACTGGGACATGACTTTTTCCTCTTCTACAACTCCCAGACTAACTCCTATAACGTGCTATACAAACGGAGCGATGGTAACTATGGAATTATCGAGCCTCAACCCCTCTAACAGGGTGAGGAGAAACTCTTTCGACCCTCTGCACTCCCCTTTTTCAGCATTCTGCTAAGGTGGCGGAGCTATTTACTGAGCCATGCATCGTGGTCTAAACGTTTCCAGTGGTCAGCCTGGACTGGTGGTTGTCATTCCGAACGCAGCGAAGCGGAGTGAGGAATCTAGGGCGTTCCACCCTTGCTAAATGGGTAGGTCTTAGATTCTTCGTCGTCCTTCAGGGGAAGGACTCCTCAGAATGACAGGGCATATGTTTAGCTCACCGTTCAAGGCTATTTAGTTGCTTGGGCCTGGATTGAGTGGGCTAGGGGCGCTCGCGGGTTTTAATTGCAGAATGTGCGCCTGGCTATTGGATTCGGTAATCTCCAGGATGCCTACCGTCCCCAGCCTGGTGCTCATGTTCCTGGGGTAGGTGGGACTTCCGGGGTTGACCAGAAGGACCCCATCACGTCTGGCCACCATATCCAAATGGGTATCGCCGAATACAACTATGTCCAAAGACTGGTTGAAGTAATAATTGATGTGGCGTTCTAGAAATTCGTCATCGGGGTCAAAGCGATGAATGAGACCCACTCTAAAGCCATGGAAGTTTAAGACGTGGGTTTCCTTTAGCCTGGGGTCCTCGGGCAGGTGAGTATCATGATTGCCTCTTGCTGACAGGACAGGCGCGATGTTTTCCAGCCAATCCAGGACTGACAGCTCGATGATGTCCCCGGCATGAAAGATGAGATCGACTCCCCTAAAGGTCTCTACCAATGCCGGCCACAAAAGATCGCTGGCAAACTGAGAGTTAAGCCTGCAAGCCTCAGGGATATGGGTATCGGAGAGGAGGCCAATCCTCACAGATTCTTTTCGCTACAGTAGGGATTATTAGCTTGGCATGGAGGTGGATTGGCCTCGAGCGGTGCAGTGGCGATTAGCTTGGCTGTGACGATGAGGCGATGTGAGTAAACTCCATCGGGCACGCAGGTGATAAGGGTGAGGGTGGGGTCTGCAGTTGTCGCCATCACATCTACCTGTTCCGGCAGCACTACCTCTGTCTTTGTAACTCTATAAAGATACCTGGCATCGCGAGTGTAGGTGATAACGTCTACTTTCCAGCCCGCACCTAAGAGATCACTGATCTCGGGCAATCTCTTGAAGACAGACCCCTCGCCCCTGATGGGACTCCCAATGTGCCCCGACATCACTACGTTGCCCACCTCTCCAGGGTTTGAGGTCCCTCTATGATAGCCCACCGACCACTTGGGAGTCTGCCACACCAGGATTCCATCCTCTATCACTGTAGTCAGCTCGGTTGCCTTAGAATCTACGTTAATAGCAGGGATAAGGATCCTCGTCGCCGGAGGCTTCACGCCTATTCCCGAGGGCATTGCGGAGGGGTCTACTCCTCGAAGGCTCGATGGATCTATAGGCCCTTTAGAAAAATTGGGCTGGCAACTTGTGCATACAGTTACTACCGCTATTGCCGGCTCTTTTTGGTCCGACTGCTCGTATGATACGGCTGCCGAGCCTTGAGACCCCCCAGACGAGACCCCAGGCACCACCCCACTCAGGCCTGAAGAGGAGGCGGAACCCGTGCTGGGCTGCTGAATCTCGCCAACCACATACGCTGAGGCAGTCCCGTCGTTCGCTCTATCGGGATTTGCCAGTTGGCTGGTGGGCTGAGCGGAATTTTCATCAGGAGGTATTACCTTCGGAGAAGTTGCAGGGGCTTGGGCCGTCGAAGAGGTTTTGCCACTTGCCTCTTCTAGGGTAGACCTGGCTACCGGGGCCCATCCAGGGGGCAAACCCGTATCCAAGGCTAAAGGTGAAGCTACCTTCTCCATCCTGCCAAGCTGAGCTTTTGCCACAAGGCTGAAAACCAGATAGGAGCCTGCCAGAAGGAGCAGGAAAGCACCCATGCTGATAAGCACCCACCCTATGGCCTTAGACCGCTTTCCTCTGGGGTGGTTCAGGGCTATCTCGGGAACGCTAGTCATATCTATATTGATTATAGGCGAAAATTGGCAATGAGGATACCCACCACCCTCATTGATATGGCCCCTTTCTGGGGATTTCTTTTTTGCCTGACGAAGAGCCTGAGCCTTTGTCCCGTATCAATAGTAAGATTATCTGATCCTTTGGCTATGGGCTGCACCGCTAGCTATCGGCTCGTTAATGTAAAGATCACCGTTGCGAATCTTGATGTTATACCCGCATTCAGGATTTGTACAAACCCATGCCTTATAGTGGATCGGAGCCCCCTGACTACCGAAATCTGACAAGGGCACGAGAGTACCTGTGCCGCACTTCTGACACTTGGGCAAGACGATCTGCTCCACAAACCACCCCTCAATTCAAAGTTTGGCAGGGAGTATACATCACCCGCTATGGGATGACAAGGGACTGCGCCCGTCCAGTAGATTAGTGACACTTAGCTCCTTATTTTTATGATTTCCGCTGGTCAAGGAATTGCTGAGGGGTGAGATAGCCCAGGGCTTGATGAGGGCGGATTTTGAACCGTGCTCAGGGCTGTGGGCAATGTGGGACATGGGCCAGGCACCAGGGGCACTAGAACGAATGAAAATCGCGGGATTCTCTGCAGGCCAATCTTCGTGAAGGCCAACTGCACCTCACTCCAACGCAGTTATTCCCACCCCACCCCTGGTGAGAGGGCTATTTTTCGTGGCAATGAGATAGACTCAGAGGCGCTCAGCATGACAAGTGGCGTCGTCTGCCCATGAGGGTAGCCGTGCGAGACCGGCCTTGATGGGGCGCGCCGCATTGACCGCCTTTGGGCCTTCATAGTACCATCTAATGCCCTGAGCAGTTAATCCATTGAACAATTGTGATGGTGTTCCTCACCCCCTTGCCCCCTCTCCATGTGGTGTGGATAGGGGGAAGAATATAATTCTGGGGGATACCCCCAGCCCCCTGCCAAGGAGGGCGAAGCCCTCCCTGTCCCGACGCATCGGGACTCCGACGCTAATGTCGGAGGGCTCTCCTTTTCTTAGGGGACTCCACCCCACCTCTGGACGCCACAGACACGTGGTTTGGAAGTGAATACTGAATACACCCGTAGCCACCTTCACCGGCCGGCGAGAGTGGCTGCCCTGGGGCTGCTACTGCTTTCGCTAGCTTGTACAAGCGCACCGCCGGCCCGCACGCCCGACAGCCCCACTGCCTCTCCTGTGGGACCAACGCCCGCACTAACTAGTACTCCAGTGAACACACCGACCATGTCGCCGTCACCTACTGCTACTGCTCAAGCAATAGCTGCGACGCCAGTACCTTCCGCTACTCCGACCCCGTCGCCCATTCCACCTACTGCCACGCCTACGCCTCAGCCTCGCAAATATGGAGGAAGCCTGGCCTATGCCATAGGCGGGTCTCCGAGAATCCTTGACCCTCAAAGGGGGGCGGACCAGAGGACCCAGGCTGTGGTCCAACCTACCTACAGCGGCCTGACACAGTTGGACTCCCTGGCCTCCGGTCGCCGCATCCTGCCAGACCTGGCAGAGAGGTGGGAGATGCCCGATGACAAAACATGGCGATTTCACCTACGTAGAGATGTCAAATTCCACGATGGGACTCCTTTCTCTGCTGTGGATGCACAGTTCAGCCTGGAGAGGATATTCACCGCTCCAGGAACAGTTCCCACTCCCGACGTGCGGATCGCCCTTGAGCCCGTTCGAGAGGTGCGGGTACTAAGCCCTTATCTCCTGGAGATAAGGACATCCCGCCCATGGGCCAGCGCCCTCCCCACACTATCCGGGTGGTTCTTGAGGATAGTGCCTCAGCACTTCTTTCAGAAGGGATATACCCTGGACGAATACGTTCGCGGCACGGGCCCCTTTATCTTGCGGGACGACACCTACAAAAGAGGTGAGGGGGGACGCCTCATCAGGAACAAAGAGTATTGGGATAAGGAGTTGCCCTACCTGGACGAGATTGTAATAACGGAGATACCCGATCCTCAGGCCAGGCTGGCCGCATTCGCTGCTGGAAGGGTGGACCTCCTGCTGGAGCCCCTCTCGATTAAAGAGGGCATGAGCCTTAGAGAGAAGCTGCCAAGGGTGAAATTCTGGCAGTATCAGGACCCCCTCAGAGGCCCAGATGTGATCCTGAACACCTCGATGCCTCCTCTCAACGACATTCGGGTTCGAAAGGCCCTGAGACTGGCTATAGACGATAGAAGGGTTTACGCGGCATCAGGGAATCCCTGCCATATGGCACTTAATTCCCCCCTGGGGCTCTCTTCCTGGGGGCTGGCTCAGGAAGATCTGAGCCAGCGAGAGGAGCACGCTCAAACACTGGCAGAAAGGCAGGCAGAGGCCCTCAGGCTGGTGCGGGAGGCCAACCTAACCTCTGGGTTTTCCGTCCAAATAATGCTCCCACCGGACCAGACTCCCGGAGCTGACCTGGCGAACGCCCAGGAGCTGGCGCGGCTTCTACAGCAAATGTGGCAACCTATAACAGCCTATCCTGAGAGCAAAAAGCCAAGGGACATCTCTCAGTTGCGAGAACTTCTTGTAACTCAGCAGTTCGAGGCCGCCTTGACGTCGTCGCTCTTCACAACGATTCCCAACCCAGATGGCCTCGCCCTGGTCTGGGGCAGCTTTGGCCCAAAAAACTACACTGGCCTCAGCGATAGCAAGCTGGATGGCCTTTTGGAGCGACAATCTATGGCACTGGACGGCAACGAACGGTTGACGTTGCTCCATGAGGCGCAGCGGCGAATCCTGGATTCCTATGCGGGGTTCTTCCTGCCTATCGCACGCCCATGCGCCGAAGGAGAGGGAACTCCGGTCCAGCCATGGGTCCAGGACTACAGGCCCGACTGGCAGGGGGCCGCCCTGGACAACCTTCGATTCGACCGCGCATGGATCGACCGATCTATGCGTTAGTGTGTAGTTCAAAACCCTCACACCCTATGTCCCCCTCTCCCTCCCCGAGGGAGAGGGGGATGAAGTAAAAGCTGGGGGACACCCCGAGTTATCTGAAGGGGGACTAAGTCCCCCTTCAGTCCGCCTACGGCGTACCCCCTGGGGGAGCCCGCTGATTGCACGACACTTTTTGATGAGCGAATCACGAAAGGGGAGTTCGGAGGGGGCAGAGTCCCCGTAGCCTGCCCTGAGAGAAGTCGAAGGGACGGGGGTATGGGGGTGTCCCTCATGTCTAAAATTCCCCCTTCCTTTCAGGAAGGGGGTCAGGGGGATGGACGGAAGGGCTCTGTCGTGGCGCTTATTTGAAAAATTGTCGTGTAGAAAGGGGGGAGCCCGTGAGGGGGGTAAAACCCCCTCAGGTTATAGACCCCCGATCCCGACTGGTCGGGATAACCCCTTGTTATTCAACGATCCCTTAATGAGGGCCATAACTCGGTCTTTGTGCCACAGCAGGCCGCCTGGCGAAGAAAAAGAAGACGCTACCTATCACCAGGGCGAAAATGAAGCTGGTGAAGGCGATTTGATAGCTGCCAGTGACGTCGAACACCCAGCCTGCGTAGATGGGGCCTATCATGGTGGCCGGCACCACGAACAGTTGCAGGAACCCTCGTATGGTGGCGTAATATCTCCGGCCAAAGTAGTCTCCTACCAGAGCCATATGCACCGGTATGGCCCCGCCATATCCTAGAGAGTAGACCAGGGCAAAGACCCACACCTCTGTCATTCCTGAGACTCGCTGGAGGATGAATATTCCGGCCGCCTGTAGAAGGCAGGCCAGCACCAAGAGGTACCGCTTCTCCACATAGTCGCCTGCCCAGCCCATGCCAATGCGCCCCACTATACTCAGAGTCACCATCATACCCAGAACGGCACCTGCCTGCTGGAGAGGCATTCCAGTGTCTTCCAGGTAGCGGGGCAGGTGAAGGATTACCGCCGTCATCGCGATGGAGCGGGCAGAGGAGCCCGCTATTAGTAGCCAGAAGGCGGCTGTCCGCATCGACTCCTTCACCGAAAATCCCTCGCCGATAATCTGGCCGGCGGGAGCCCCTTTATGAACCTCATCTGAACCTGCCATTCTGAGGCGTGTACCTAATGGGCCGTCGGCCCCATTAGCAATCCCCGTATCCCTCGACTCGGTGGCTTCGCCATCGGGCAGATAGCCATACTGCTCGGGCTTGTGGCGCAGGACAAAAGCCAGCGGAAGAACGATGATCAAGAGGCTAATGCCTACCAACACCGATGCCGATCTCCAGCCATAGGTGGCTACTACCCAGGCCACCACGGCTACCACGGGCCCGCTGAGGGCGCCGCCCGTGGAGAATATGGCGAAGGCCCGCGACCGCTTCCTCTCGAACCAGGCGTTCACTGCCACCATGGTGGCATGAGTGAAACCGGTGTTATAGCCAACCGCTAGGACTGTGAGGTAGAGAACGTAGAAGACAACCAGGGCGCTCACGTAGAGGCTGCCAATGGTAAAGGAGTTCACCTGGCTCATGGCGATGAACCCGACGCTGGCGATAATAGCGCCTGCTATTGCCAGCTTTCGCGGGCCATACTTGTCCGCTAGCCAACCTACCAGGGGTGCCTCGATGCCTCCCTCCAGCCGGGAAAGAGCAAAAGCGCCCGAGGCCATGGCCCGGCTCCATCCAAACTCGGTAAGGAGGGCGCTGAAGAACACGGGGAAGCCATAGGCCCACACCCCGGAGCCAAAAGTGGTGATGCCCATAGCGGCCAGCACAATCCACCAGCCATAGAACACCCGTGGCCTTGTCTTCAAGAGCGCAGCGACATTCACTATGGCATCTTCACGGGTTCAGGTGACATGCCTTTGGCACAATCTTCGAGCCCACTGCCCGGACGGTCTGCATCATACCAGGTGGGGACAGTTGCGTCCACTGGGGGATTTGTGGTCGTTTATTGACGGGGTTCCTGAAGGGGTGAAGATCCGACAGCTTGGGGCTTCACAACAAAGGGAGGCCGCCCTCAAATGTGTTTTGTGAGAGGGCCGTGAGCAAAAGGTCTGCCAAACGCCATCTGTACTCGTCCAGTAGATTAGTGAGGCTTCACGAGCGCTACCAATTACTCTGAACTAGATCACTACTATGAGGTCCCACGATATTGAATGTGCAACGGTAAGAGGGTATTGCTTATCAGAACCTTTTCGTTATCAAAGGTTGCTGTTGGCAAGCGAAACTGCGTGCTCCAGCCCGCCGACCTCATCGCTAGCTATTGTACCACTCGCTCATCTCTCTATCCAAACAGATTCGACATTCCAGTCCAAACCTAAGAAGTGAGGAGGCCGCGGCTTCAGATTTCTGACGTTGGGTTGCCACATGTCATAAGTGTACCTATCAGCAATGGCCGTCTTATAGTGGTAGTTCTTCAGAAGCCAGCGCTGTATCTCCAGGATCTCTTTCCTTCTCTCCTCTTCATCCACGGTAGAGGCTATCTTATCGATCCAGGCATCCAGCTTGGGGTCGTTGAGGGCCATCACGTTCTTGGCCCCACCGGTGCGATAGTTTTCGGTCAGGTGGGTCAGGGGAGTGGGCTGGCCGTCGGGCCCCCAGAAGAAGTCTTTGTAGTCCTGGGCGTCCCGCCTGCGGCGATGGATGGCATTGGGAACAATGTCTAGCTTGAGGTTAATCCCTATGGCCTTGAAATTTTCGACTACAAGCTGGGCGGCTGCAACATACCCTACGCTGCCTGGGCTCTCGGTGAGCATCTCCATCTCAATGCCCTTGTCGTACCCCAGCTCCTGCATCAGCTTCCTGGCCTGAGCTGGGTCGTAGGGGAGCAGCTCATTCAGCTCCTTTTGAGATAGCGCCCACCCTTCATGCTGGCCCGAAACCGGGCCCCTTCGGATTCCATCATTATCCGTGATGACCTTGACCAGGTTATTGTGATCGAGAGCCAGGAGTATAGCCTTTCGAAAACGGATGTCTTGGAATATGGGATTGCGGTAGTGCATACCTAACATCGTAGTTGTGGTAATCAGATACCTGAGATATTGCATATCTGGCTTGGTCTTCAGGATGTCTTCAAAGTCGGCCTTGTCTACCGTCAATCTTGTGATTTTCCCAGTACGAAAAGCGGTGCGTTGAGTCTGAACATCCTGGATGAAAACCTGTTCAAACCTGTCTGAGTAGGGCAGTCCTTTTTTGTAGTAGTTGGGGTTCTTTCGGAAAGATATCACTATGTCTTTTACCCACTTCTCGTATATGAAAGGCCCTGCTCCTAACATGACAGTTTTCAGGTCGCCGTACTTCTCTACCAGCTCTTTGGGGACAATCCAGGCGCTCTTGGCCGCCAGCATTGTGAAGAAGTCGGCATCGAACTCCTTCAGCTTGATGACAAAGGTGTACGGGTCGGGGGCCTCGAACTTGTCCACGCTTCGGTAGACCGACTGGAAGAGGCTGATGGGGGCGTAGGCGGCACGCTCAAAGGAGTACTTCACGTCTGCCGAGGTCAGCTCGCGGCCGTTCAATCCAGGAAAGGGAGGGTCAGTGTTCTCTTGGAACTTGACTCCTTTTGCCAGATGGAAGGTCATGGTAAGCCCGTCTCTGCTCACCTCCCACTTCTCGGCCATGTCCGGCTTTATGACGGGCTTGTTAGGGCTCTCATCCCAATCCCACCTTACTAGGCGGGTGTAAACCAGGTTGGCTTCAGGGTGGACCGTACCAGTAACGGTCATTATAGGCTCGAGGTGCGGCAGGCGCCCTTGCTGAATAACGCGCACCTGAGTCCCGCCGTACTGGGGACCTGTGGACCTGGCTGGAGCGGCGGGGGCAGGTGCCGCCACGGGAGCAGGCGCCGCCGCAGGTGCCGCTGCGGGAGCAGGCGCCGCGGGTTGGGCCGGCGCCTTGGGCGCCGCCGCAGGCGCTGCCGGAGCCGCTGCCGCAGGCGCTGACGCTGGCTGTGTCGCCGGCGCACAGGCTAACAGCAAAAGCAACGTCCCTATAAGGACAATTAGTGGAACTCGATGTTTTAGACCTTTCATGGGCACCCTCCTCTTTGCTGTGGGCCGCCTAGGCATTGGATATTTGGAGGTGCGGGAGCCTGGCGGCTTCCTACCCCGCAACTTATCACACTGCCATCGAATTGTCAATAGCCAACAGAAAATCCCCTTGGGATCAAGCCCAATGGCGGAAAGCGGCAACTAGGCGCTTAGAACTGTCCAAATCCATAGGGTCTCCTCAGGAGACCCTATGACCCTCCCCATGCAGGACTCGAACCAACCAAATAAAGATTCGAGCCTTCGTATTGCCTTGCATTCCCTCTCAAACGAATTATCGCTCTGCGCTAGATCGCTACCGGATGTGCTATCGCGTTGAGGTGTATAATGCGGACAATCCTTAGAAGCTATAGATAATAGATAATGGATTAGGTGTTAGGAAGTGTCTGTCTTACAACCGCTGCTATTGCTTACCGATGGTGACGCCGTAGTTCACCGGGCCTATCACGCCCTGGCCAAGACCCCTCTTTCGCTAAAGCGGACGGGTGAGCCAACCGGAGCGGTATTCGGGTTTGCCAACATGTTCCTCAGGACCATCGCGGAGCTCAATCCTACCCACTGCGCTGTAACCTTCGACCGACCCACTCCAACCTTCCGGCACCTTCAGTACGAGGATTACAAAGCCCAGCGCCCGCCCTCTCCTCCTGATCTCGCCCCACAATTTCAGAGGGTCCGCCAGATGGTGGAGGCCTTTTCCACGCCTATTTATGAGATTGACGGCTACGAGGCGGACGATGTCCTGGGTACCCTGAGCCGGCAAGCCTCGGAGATGAACATAGATGCCGTCATATTTACCGGCGATACGGATACCATCCAGTTGGTATCACCCAGGGTTCGCATTTACCTTTGGAACCCCTATACCGGCAAGGCAACCCTCTACGACGAGGTGGCAGTGAAAGAGCGATACGGCGTGGAGCCTGCACAGATGGCAGATCTCAAAGCCCTGAGGGGAGACCCCTCCGACAACATTCCAGGCGTCCCTGGAGTAGGCGACAAGACGGCAGTAAAGCTGCTTCAGGAGTTCCGAGGCGTAGAGGACCTCCTGGAAAACCTGGACCGAGTTGAGCCTCCCAAACTAAGAGAGCTCCTAAGAGCGCACCAGGACCTCCTTAAAAGGGGGAAAGTCCTCACCACCATAGTGACATCTGTGCCCATTGCCCTGGACCTGGAGAGATGTGCCTGGGGGCAGTTCCATCGCGATAAGGTTTTAGACCTGTTCAGGGATCTGGAGTTCAACAGCCTTCTGGGAAGAATGCCTGAGCCCAAAGAGCCGTCATCTATGGCTCAGGGACAGATGCAATTATCCATGGAGGTGCCATCGCCGCCCGCCGCAGTGCCAGCAGACTACCACCTGGTAGCTTCTAGCAAAGAGCTGGCCCCCCTGGTTCGAGAGCTAGCATCGGCAGAGGTTTTTGCATTCGATGTGGAGAGCACCAGCGAAAAGCCCATAGAGGCCCGGCTGGTGGGGCTATCCTTCTCCACCCGGCCAGGAGAGGCCTGGTACGTTGCCGTAGGCCACAGCGGCAGTGAGGGGGCCTTCTTAGAGGAGGCCCTGGGTCTCCTGAAGCCCATTCTGGAGGACCCCGCCATCCCAAAGGTTGCCCATAATGGCGGCTATGACATGAGCGTCCTGGCCAACCATGGCATAAGAGTCCAGGGCCTCGCCTTTGACACCATGCTGGCCGCACATCTCCTCAACGAAAAGTCCATTGGCCTCAAGGCCCTCGCCTTTAATAAGCTCAAAGTGGAGATGACCCATATAGAGAGCCTCATCGGAAGAGGCTCCAAGCAGATCACCATGGACCGGGTCCCGGCTCAGGAGGCCTACGCATATGCCTGCGCCGATGCCGACATGACCCTCAGGCTCAAGGGGATTTTTGAACCTGAGCTGAAGGCGTGGGGCAACTGGGAACTGTTCACCCAGCTAGAGATGAGGCTGGTGCCGGCCCTGGTAACCATTGAGCGCAATGGGGTCATATTGGACATTCCCGCCTTGAAAAAGATGTCGGTGGAGCTGGGCGAGCAGATGGCGGAAATCGAAGACAAGATATACGAAGCTGCTGGACACCACTTCAACCTTAACTCCCCTCAGCAACTGAGCGATGTCCTGTTCTCGGAGCTCAAGCTGCCCAAGACCAAGCGCACCAAGACGGGCTATTCCACCGATGCCCAGGCCATCGAGGAGCTTAAGAAGCGACTGAAGGAGAATGAGGGCTACGTACCCGAGATTCTGGTACACCTGCTGGAATACCGGGAGATATCCAAGCTCAAGTCCACCTATGTCGATGCCCTCCCCAGGCTGGTAAACCCCATCACCGGCCGAGTGCATACCAGCTTCAACCAGGCCGGGTCTGCTACTGGCCGTATGTCATCCAGCGATCCCAATCTTCAGAACATACCGGTACGAACAGAGATGGGCAAGAGGGTGCGAGATGCCTTTGTCGCTCCGGACAGGGGCTGGCTTCTCCTCAGCGCCGACTATTCCCAGATCGAGCTTCGCATCCTTGCCCATATCTCCCAGGACTCCCAGCTCCTGGAAGCCTTTCATCGAGGCGAGGACATCCATGCCGCCACAGCGTCGCAAGTATACAGCGTGGCCCTTGACCAGGTCACCCCGGATATGCGCCGCTTTGCCAAGGTCATCAACTTTGGAGTGCTCTACGGCATGAGCGAATATGGGCTTTCAGTGCGCTCGGACCTCACTGTGAACGAGGCCTCCCCCATCATCAAGTCCTACTTCCAGAAATATCCGGGCATAAACCGGTACCTGGAGGAGACCAAACGCTTCGCCAGGGCCAACGGCTATGTTCAGACCCTTCTGGGCAGAAGGCGCTATCTTCCCGAAGTCCGCTCGCCCAACTTCCAGGTGCGCAGCGCCGCGGAGCGCATGGCTATAAACATGCCCATACAGGGCACCGCCGCCGATATCATAAAGGTGGCCATGGTGAACATCCACCAGCGCATGGAGGAAAGAAAGCTCCGCAGCCGGATGGTTTTGCAAGTGCATGATGAGCTTATCTTTGAGGTGCCGAGGGGGGAGGAGGGGGAGATGCGGGACATGGTCCAGGAGCTGATGCCCCAGATGCCTGATCCTCTGCGCCTATCGGTGCCTCTCAAGGTGGACATAAAGGCCGGCTTCACCTGGGGCGAGATGGAGTGAAGACATTGGCTTTCCCTACTATCAAAACGCCCTTCTTCTACGGCTGGGTGATAGTTGCCTGCTCCCTGCTAGCAGAGACGGCCGGCTCCTGGTCGGGCCTGTACGCTCTCACCGTTCTCCTGGTGCCTATGTCCCAGGACCTGCACTGGACCAGGGGCCAACTGGTGGGGGCCTCCACACTGGCGGGAGTTATCGGCGGGTTCGCATCGCCCCTCTTTGGACGGCTAATAGACAAGCAGGGTGTTCGACTGACCATGGCCATATCAGCCATCGTTGGGGGCGTAACGCTCACCACCCTTTCGGCAGTTAGTGAGCTCTGGGTTTACTACCTGATCTTCGGCGTTCTCCTAGGCATAACCCGCCCCTTGACCATGATGCTGGGCGTTGCCACTGCCCTGGCCAACTGGTTCATCCAGAAGCGGGGGAGAGTAACGGCCATAGCCTCCACAGGAGTTCCCATCGCCGCCTTTTTGGGCATCCCCGTCACGCAGTTCATAGTGGTCAACTATGGCTGGCGGACGGCATGGATAGTCCTGGGTATTGGCATGATCCTCCTGATAGCCATACCCAGTGGTCTTTTCATGCGCCGTCGGCCGGAGGACATGGGGCTTCTGCCCGATGGTGAGGCAGCCGCTGGCAAAGGCCAGGGAGCGGCCAAGAGGGGCCAGCAGCCCAGAAGCCGTTGGGGAGTATACCATAGCGCTGTGGACTGGGAGACGCGGGATGCCCTTCGCTCACGTGCCTTCTGGGTCCTGGCATGTGCCCTGCCGGTCATATCCCTTCCTGCGCCCGCCATGGCCACCAGCGTCGTCGCCTTCTTTCAGGATAAGGGCTTAGCCCCCATGGCCGCTGCCGGAGCTGCATCCAGCTTCGCCATTGGGACACTGGCAGCACGTTTCATATGGGGCGTTGTCAGCGAAAAGCTCCACATCCAGTACACCTATTTCCTTATCACCCTGGTATCGGTTACTGGCTCCATTTTTGTCATCCTTTCCTATAACATCCAAACGGCCTATGCCGCCATCATTTACTTCGGCCTTTTTGCCGGGGGCGTCCTGCAGCTCCAATTCCAGATATGGCCCGACTACTTTGGCAGGCGGAACATAGGAGCCATCCGTGCCTGGGCATCACCTATCCAGACATTGGGGATCGCCTTTGGACCCCTGTTTGCCAACGTGATCTTTGACGTTACGGGAAGCTATAACCAGGCCTTCACTATTTATGCAATGACTAGCTTGGCAGGCGGGCTCGTAATGCTGCTCCTGGGAGCACCCCCGCAAGCCAGCGAAAAACACCTCTTGACAGGAATCGCACAAAGATGAAAACGCAAGCCCTGCCTAAAATCAAACCTCGCTTCTTCTATGGGTGGATCATCGTGGCCGTGTGTTTCCTGGCGGACTTGGGAGGTTCCCTGAAAGGTGGATATGCCCTCACCGTGCTCATGGTCCCTATGACCCTGGAGTTGGGCTGGAGCAGGACCGCCCTGGTAGGAGCCAACTTCGTGGCCTCTATATCCGCCTCCCTCGCTTCCCCTATCCTCGGGAGGATAGTACAAAGGTATGGAGTGAGGCCTACTATGGTGATCTCGGGCATTATCAGCGGTATATCCATGATGCCCATCGCGTGGGTAAAGGACCTGTGGGTCTACTATCTTGTCTTCGGTCTCGTAAATGGCCTAAGTCGGCCCCTTATACAAACG
>Ga0137829_12567736_pt1 | contig 16558 bp, 15 predicted proteins | sample OV2TP2_FD_97737 | JGI IMG/M metagenome (GOLD analysis project Ga0137829, IMG submission 97737) | reverse complement strand
CTTTTAAATCTCGACACATCTATTTCTATAGATTCCCTGCCTTCTGACAAAATCAAAACAGAAAAAATACCAGAGCAATAATCTTCAAGGAACCCATCTTCATCTCTTACAATTTCGGCTGTTTCCTTTAATATCTCTATAATATTTGGGTTATACTCCTGCTTCAAAAGCGGTATAAGATTGAGGCGAATCTTATTGCGGAGATAATATATCTCAAGATTCGATGGGTCTTCCACATATCTCAAACCTTTTTCTACGGCAAATTTAGTTATCTCATCCCTGCCGATTTCTATAAGAGGACGGATTATACTGTTAGATTCGCTTCGCTCGCTACAAGCCCTGACAGCCCTTATCCCTGCAAGCCCTTTCATACCCGAGCCTCTCAACAGCCTCATCAAAACCGTCTCTGCCTGGTCATCGGCAGTATGCCCCAATGCTATTTTATTTGCAGAATATTGTTTTGCAGCCCTTTCAAAAAAATCGTATCTCAATTCTCTTGCCGCAGCTTGTTTTGATAAACCCTTTTCATTCATATATCCCAAAACATCGAGTTTCTCGGCAATATAAGGCAATTTAAGCCCGCTTGCCACCTCACTGACAAATTCCGCCTCTTTATCGGACTCCTCACCCCTAAGCCCATGATTTGCATGCGCTGCAATAATGGAGCATTTGAGTTCATCCTGTAAAAAATGGAGGGAATACAGAAGGGTAATAGAATCTATCCCGCCCGATACGCCGACAAGGACTGCATCTCCATGCCCCATCATCTTGTATTTCCCGATGCAGTCCGTTACTTTATCGAGGAATAGCTTGTTCATATCTTCTCAACTTCTTTTATCCCCTCTCCTCAATCGGCACATAAGGCTGGTTGTGGGTTCCGATATATTTCTGGTCGGGGCGGTAGATTCTGTTTGTCTTCAACTGCTCGAGCCAGTGGGCAAGCCAGCCTGTAACCCTCCCCATTGCAAATATCGGAGTAAATAGCTCTGTAGGAATACCCAATCCCTGAAATACAATCCCCGAATAGAAGTCTACATTAGGGAATATCTTTTTATGCGCAAGCTTTTCATGGACAACCTTCTCGACTTCCTCTGCAATCTCGAGGATTTTCATCTTCTTCGAATCCTTGAATAATTGATGGGCAAATGACTGGAGTATCGTTGACCTCGGGTCTTTTGTCTTATAAATCCTGTGTCCAACACCCATTATCTTGTCCTTTTTCTCCAGCTTCTGCTCTATATATGGTCTCGCCTTCTCTTTGGATCCTATCTCTCCGAGCATGTGTATAACCTCTTCGTTAGCGCCTCCATGCAAGGGTCCGCTCAATGTCCCTATTGCAGACGAGATAATCGTATAAGGGTCTGCAAGTGTAGAGCCTACGACTCTCGAACTGAATGTAGATGCGTTCATGGTATGGTCCGCATGGAGTATAAACATTACATCCAGTATCTTCTCCGTAAGAGGGTCGGGAATTTTTTCAAAAAGCATGTAATAAAAATTAGCTGCAAAAGATATATCATTATTCGGCTGTATTGGCGCATCGCCGTGCCTGAGCCTGTGGCACGAGGCTACTATAGTCGGGAGTTTTGAAATCAATCTTATAATTGACCAGTAGCGTGTCTCATCGTCGAGGACATTCCTTGCAGGATAATACATACCCATCGCAGAGGTTACGGATTGCAGATACTCCATAGGATGTCCATTCTCAGGTAGAAATTCCATCATCCTTAATATCTTTAGTTTGAGGCGGCTGTGAAAGGTAATATCGTTTTTAAATTTAACGAATTCCTCTTCTGCCGGCAGCTTTCCAAATATAAGCAGATAGCTCACCTCTAAAAAGGTGCTCTTCTCCGCAAGAACCTCCACAGGAATACCCCGATACTCGAGTATCCCTTTTTCGCCGTCAATAAAACTGATTGCAGATTCTGCTGCCGGAATACCTGCCAAACCAGGCACTACCTCTCTCTCTTCCATATAACCCTCCTTTAAATTAGATTGCTTCGCAGCTTATGCCCCTCGCAATGACACTCCTGCTTTCTGTGCCATTGCAAAACAAAGGCGAAACAATCTCAAAAATTGAAATTCCTGAATATTTCCATACAGCCTATCTCCCCACCGCTACAGGGAAATCCGGGATAGTATGAGGCTTTGTGGTAGTCGGGGTCTGCTTGCCCTTTGTCAATTCCTTTACCCTCTCCGATAGATATAAATCGAGCATATTTATGGTAATTTTACCCTTGCCGAGCAAATCCGCCTTGCCGCTCATCCCCTCCACCAATGCCTTAGTGAATGCGCCGTTGCCCCATGCAATGTCTTCGAGGGAATACTGCCTGCCTGTGGATGACGCAAATACTACCGCGCCGCTCTCTGCGCTGGATAGCTCGTTCACAATGCCTGTTATATCCGCCACGCCCCTCCTCGCGCCCATCACATTGCCGGAGTGGCATGTATCCACAAAGAGTATGGTCTTGCCGGATAGGGATGCCACTGTGTTTTTTATGTCCGTAAATACCACCCCTGTCCTCTTTAATTTCTCCGTATTGGCATTTACAGGCAGGAAATAGTATATCCCGGACTGATCATTTACGCCATGCCCCGCAAGAAATACCATTGCTACATCTTTACTCGTAGTCTCCTTAGTAATCCAGTCTAATCCGTCCATTATCTCGTCCCTTGTTGCCTTTGCATCCGTAAGAACCTTTGTATTCACATCCCGATACAACCCCCCCTTCTGCTTCTCCATTGCCTTTGCAAAATCTTCTGCATCCTTTGCAGCAAGTCCGAGGGTAAGCCCTTTGTCTTCATATTTGCTTATGCCTATGGAAAGGACATATAGTTTCGGCTTTATAACAAACTCCTCTCTCTTTTCCCCCCTCCACCTTAGTCTTACTGTTGCAGGCTCGCTCACAGAATATATGTTTTCTGCTAATATCGAAACCTCGGAATCCCTTTCGGGAACAGTGATTTTTATCTCCCTTATATCTTCACCCTTAACTTCTGCTTTATCCTTTTCTCTTATTATTACGCCTCTCTCTGCCGTAACAGGCCTTCCATCCACAAGCGCCTTTATCCCTGTTACAGGCTCTTTAGACGGCGTGCGAATACTGAATCTGACTGTAATCTCGGAGCGTGAGACCTCCGAATTGTCAGCAGGCTGAACGATTGTTATCACAGGGGGAAGGAGCTTTTGAATTGCAATCTCCTGTTCCTTTCTCCCCGACTCCTCATTGGCTAATATTAATGCCTCGTTTTCATCATAAATTTCCAATACCTTTGCTATAACATCGGGACGATAATATTTCCCCCTGAATTTCGAGACGGGGAAAAAGTCCGCCCCTATTTCCTTGCCGTTATTGAGATGCCATCCGATTAATTCATCGGCTCCGGTTGACGCATCATAATACCCGGACGGCGTCCAGATAACCCACCTTTTCCTGTCATTGTGCGCAAACAAAGCCAATATCTCCTTTCCATCGCTCATCCTATACCACCTTATTGTCCCGTCTCCAAAGGCTGCCACTGCAATCTCGCCATTCCCCGATATATTTACAGCCCATGCAATACCAGGGGCGGAGACATTCCAGATGCCGTTTCCATTCCTGTCATAGAGACGGAGATACCACTCCGTTCCGAGGAGAAAGGTCTCTTTATCAGGAGAGATTGCAAGACTTCTGGATGTTTCATACTGCTCGAGATTCAAATCTCTGCCGTTAAGTTTGGGATTAGGGGTATATTTCCAGTCTGTTATATTTAGTCCGTCCGTATTTGGAGCCCGCAGTCCGGCAGCGCTTTTCCCTCTGCTTTCCGGAAGAAGATCGAGGGTGCGGTCATGAACCGAAAATCTTGCAGGGGATTTGCCCCATAATTCATAGCCGAACCGAATGGTCCCGGCATCGTCCGAGACGAGAAATCCTTCATGATTATCCCTATAATCGGCAACAACGGAGTCCTGGTAGAATGTCTTTATGCCGGCGGCGTTAAAGATTCCAAAGGCAGGGTCGGCAGAACTGAATACAATGCCTCCGCTCTTTAAGGGAAGTATGTGCATGATTGTATTGTTTGCCGCAGATAAATCGTCATATCTCCCCTTTCCTCCATCCGACCATTTGCGGATTGGAAACCTGTCTAAAGAACTGCTCCAATACTCTCCGCCTCCATAAAGAAACCTGCCGTCCGACGACCAAGAAACCGAGAATAAAGTCCTGTCAACGTCGGCAGTATCGGGTGAATATATATGCGAAAGGTCTTTACCCGACAAGACATCTACCTTTGCAGAGTCGGCAAACCCGACAGCAATCTTTGAGCCGTCAGGGGAAAAGCTGACGCCGTAAGGACGATTTCCGCCGTAAGCCTTCTTTTTTGTAATTAACCTGAAGTTTTTATCATAAAGCCTGATATAGCCGTCCCACGATGTGGTTACAAGCCTCTCCGCGGCAAATGCAGTAGAACCGTCAAAATCGGCGCCATAACTGTCGCTGCCATAATCTCCAGCCTCATATAGCAAGGCATTAGTATTACCTGCCTCGTATACTCTGATGCCATTATTGCCCCCGAGCGTTGCCACAAGAAACCTGCCATCCCTTGAATATGAGAGATGATTAATGACATTTGGAACTTCTGTCAGCCTCCTAATGAGATTTCCTTTCTCCCTGTCAAAGAAGTAGATAGAGTGGTATTTATCCCATTCATATCCTGTCCACCCGCCGCAAGCAATTTCCCTTCCATCCGGCGATATTGCAACTGCGAATAATTTGCCTTCATTCCCATCTCCAATAGGCGGCCTAAATGTTTTTATAAGCCTTCCGGTAGATAACTCCCATAAGCGGACCGTCTTGTCATCCGAGGCTGTAACAATATAGCGATTTTCGGCATCAATAGCGATACGCCCTATCATTGCAGTATGTATCCCCGTCTCTATGCGGAGCAGCGGCTCCCCGGACGGTTCTGCTCCATAGCCGTCATTTGAACTTAACAATAAAACAAAAAATAACAACCCCATTAATACTCTAATTTCTTTTCTCATATACACCTCCTATCGGATTCTATAGCGCTATATATTTATTCTATCTCATTATTTCATAATTACCAGCGGGAAATCCATACCCCTCGAATCAACAACTGGATACTGCGCCTCCTGTTTTTCAGTCATAAATAAATCATCCAAACAAGAGAACCAAATCTACAATCGCCATACCGATGATTGAAACACCTGCAATCGAATTTAATAATACTGCTATCCAGCCGAGATACTGCATATAGAGTCCTGCAAAAATACCGATTACATATCCGGCAAAAAGTCCCGATAGGCTGCCCAATACCATCGATGATTGTGAGTGTTTAAGAGAGCCATTAAATATGCCTGCGCTGATGCCAAGAAATACAAAGAAGAAAAAGATGCCCATCAGAAAATCGTTGTATGAGGGAGGCTCTTCCAATCCCGACTTCACACTCAAGATAAGTAGAGCTAAAATTCCAGATATACCTATTCCGCCAATGAGCCATCCGATAATCGAGCCTTCCGATAGGGCAGACGGCATGCCTATTGCCGCAAGGACACCGCAAATTGCAATAGCAATTATAAATTCCATCGGGAGATGGTTTGTAAAAGGAGACTGATATTCGTCTTCTTTTCTTTTGGGATGCAATCTCTGCCACAGCAGCGCAGGAAAAAACTTTGCATGAAATGATAGGGATAAAAATTTTGGGGGGATATTGCTTATGCCCATTTTCAAATCCTCTGAAAAATTCGTTTAACTCCCGAATCTTTCATTTATTATGCCTTTAATATATACTATATTACAAAGCTGTCAAGAGGTTTTCCCTTACTACGCATCACCCCCTGATAAAAACATTCAGGGGCAGGCTCCAACCCTCTCCCAGAGGGAGAGGGAGAGGAGAGAAGGGGACTTATTGAAAGAGAATCAGAAAGAGAATCTGTATTGACTAAACTTATTTTTTCTGCTAATTTTTAGATGAATCGTATAAACAAAGGTTTGAAACCATGCCAATAGAGGTTGAGAATCAGAAAAAAATAATAGATATTTTAAAGAGCCTATCTCCTGAAAAAATTGAGGAGATAATAGAATTTGCCGAATATTTGAAAAATAAAAGCAAGCAATTGCAAAAGGTAAAAAAGAAGCTGCCTTTAAAGATACCAACCTTTCATCTCGGCCATATAGCAAAAGAGGCATTTGACAGGGAAAGGCTCTATGGTGAACATCTTGCCCGCAAGTTTGATTGATACCAATATCCTTGTTTATGCTAACAATATAGAAAAACATAGTCCAAAATCCCAATCTATATTTGACTATTTCCTTGCAGCCACTATGCTGGATAACGGTATCCATAAGATATACACTGCCAATAGTGAACACTTTAAACATTTTGACTCCATTAAAATTATCAATCCCCTGTCTTAATAAGGAATCTTCTTATTATGCTTTAATATATATCAAGGGGGGGATGGAGGCAGATTATGCTTATTAATGGTGAATGGAGAGCAGGTAAAGAATATTTTGATGTGAAAAATCCGTATGATGGGAGTTTTTTAGACCGTGTTCCCCTGTCTTCAAAAAAGGATGTTGAAGATGCAATACTCTCAGCCAAAAATGCCTTTTCAGTCATGTCAGAAATGCCTGCTTATAAAAAGTCAGTCATGCTTTCAAATACTGCAAAAATTATAGAAAGTACGAAAAGAGAAATATCAGAATTAATAACGAAAGAATCCGGAAAGGCGATTAAATATTCTTTAGCAGAGGTAGAGAGGTCTGTCCAGACCTTTCAATTCGCTGCAGAGGAGTCGAAGCAGATTCACGGAGAGACCATCCCGATGGATGCCTCGCCAAATTCAGAAAAGAGATTTGCGTTTTACCAGCCATTTCCTATTGGCGTCATTGGAGCTATTACACCTTTCAATTTCCCCTTAAACCTCGTTGCCCATAAGGTAGCGCCTGCAATCGCCTCCGGCAATTCGGTAATATTGAAGCCAGCAAGCTATACACCTCTGACTGCTATTAAACTTGGCGAGATAATGACGGAGGCAGGACTTCCAAATGGGGCATTGAATATTGTCTTTGGCAGCGGATCAACTGTCGGAGAATGGTTGGTAGAAAGTCTGGACTTGGCAATGATTTCTTTTACAGGCAGCCCATCTGTTGGGAAAAGAATCAAAGAAAAGGCGGGGATGAAAAGGGTGGCTCTGGAACTCGGCTCGAACTCTGCGACAATAATAGAACCAGATGCAGATATAGATATGGCAATACCAAGATGTATTATGGGGGCATTCTCTAATTCAGGGCAAGTTTGTATATCGCTGCAAAGGATTTATGTTCATGAAAAGGTCTTTGATGAGTTCAAGGAGAAATTTTTAGGGGCAGTAAAAAAACTGAAGGTCGGAAATCCCTTAGAGCCCGATACAGAGTATGGTCCAATGATAGAAGAAAAGGAAGCCGTAAGGGCGGAGGAGTGGATAAAAGAAGCAGTTGAAGGAGGGGCAAAGATTCTCTGCGGCGGAGAGAGAAAGAGAAATATAATAACACCAACAGTGATAACGGATGTAAATAAGGATATGAAGGTTGTCTGCAATGAGGTCTTTGCACCGCTTGTAACCCTCATTAAATACAGGGATTTTGAAGAAGCATTGGATATGGTAAACGATTCAAAATATGGACTTCAGGCAGGGATATTTACAAAGGATATAAACAAGGCATTTAGAGGTTTTAAGAAGCTCGATGTGGGCGGCGTAATAATAAACGATGTCCCTGCATTCAGGGTAGACCATACGCCTTACGGAGGAGTAAAAGAGAGCGGCATAGGCAGGGAAGGTATAAAATTCGCAATTAAAGAAATGACAGAGTTAAAGCTGATGGTGGTTAATCTTTGAAAAGGAAGGAATAATTAATGCCGGAGATAAGCAGATTTTTTGGTATTATTATAGCAATGTTCCATGATGACCATAATCCGCCACATTTTCATGCAAGATATGGCGGTAATAAGGCTGCCATAAGAATAGAGGATTTCGCAGTTTTGGAGGGATATTTACCACCAAGGGCATTAGGACTTGTTATGGAATGGGCTGAAATTCATAAAGACGGGCTTTTCACAAATTGGAAATTGGCAAGAGATAAAAAGCCTTTACTCCCAATCGAACCATTAAAATAAGGAGGTTTTATCATGTATTATGATGTTATTGAGGTAAAGCATATTGATGGCTATAAATTAGAAATTACCTTTGAAAATGGACAAAAGGGTATTGTTGACTTTGAAAATTATCTTAATAAAGGCGGTATGTTTAGCCGTTTTTCTAATCTTGAATATTTCAAGCAATTTTATATTAATAAGGAATTAGGGGTATTATGTTGGCCCGATGAATTGGATATTGCCCCTGAAACGCTTTACCACGAAGTAACAGGAAAGCCATTGCCTGCATGGATGCAACAGGAAGAAAAGGAATCTCCTAAAGAAGTATTTGAAACAGTAGTCTCTTAATGGTTGTGGTTTGCGGGCAGGCATTTGTTTGGTATAATCGGTTACCGCCGTGAAAGGGCGGTTACTCTGGTTGTGATTTGCAGATAGATATTGTTAAGATTAGGTGGTCTTTGGTGGAGAATGTATTCAGGTAAAGATGGGACAATAATCTTAAAGGAGAGATTCGATAATATGAAAAATTTAATAATATTATTTTTATTTGTTTTATTCATCGGATGCGGCGGTGGAATCGAGATTATTAAGACGGATTTATTGAAACCGGAAAAGGTCAATATTATAAAAATCAATGTTACCACTAAGGAAGACATATTAAAAATCTTCGGGGAGCCGGTAAATATGTTGAATGTGGATGAAAAGGAGCAGTTTTTTTATAAGGATGAGAATCTTAAATCATTATGGATAGAGTTCGATAAGGACGGAAAGGTCTATGATTATATATTTTCAAAAAAATAAAAACCCCGGAAACAAGTCGAAACCTATTTCCGGGGCGAGGAGGTAAGAGCATGAGTTTTTTTAAATTCCTGCTCCCCTCAATGCTTTTATCGGCAAAAACAGCGTAAACTTTAAGTCTTGAGATGCAAAAATCCTGAATGTTTTTCTGATGGAATAGAAATGATTGGATTATATAACGGGATGCGAAGCTACGGATGCCGTCAGAATAAGAAAAATAAGGATTGCTATACCTGTTATGATTGCCAATAACAGGAGATTGCTGAGAAATTCAAGGGTGCTGTAATCAAAATACGGGAAATACATTTTTTTTATCATTGTATCTCCTCCTCATTTTTTATCAGGCATACGCATTTATCTTATTCCCTCTTTCCAAGCCAACGGCTATTTCAGCGGTCTTTTCCTTTATGTTTCCCCTTATTTCTTTTTGCGGGTTCGGGAAATTGTGAGACCTCTTTGCCTCGACAGTCTTACCGTCTCTCTTGACTGCAAGGCTCTGTTTGATGATGACATCGCTTATAGAGGAAACCTTTCCCTGTGCCATAAATCACCTTTCTTCACATAAAAACAATCCGTTACGACGATAATATACAACAAAATGAGGCATTTGTCAAGCCCCAAGCCTCCAAGCCCTGTGTGATATTATTCTTTATCTGGATATTTACCGGCAATCGAGCGGATTATATCCAGGACAGAAAAAAATGCGTCAATCATTTCGGGGTCAAATTGCTTTCCTCTCTGCCCTCGCAGTTCTTCTAAAACATTGGATTCGTCCCACGGCTCCTTATAACATCTCCTGCATGATAAGGCGTCATAAACATCGGCTATAGAAACCAATCTGCCTGCAAAGGGAATCTCCTCCTCTTTTTTCCCTTTTGCGTTTCCTTTATCATCCGCATGGCCTGCCAGAGGTTGTCCTGTTGCAATATCGATATACCCCGGATAACCGCCTCCATCCCACCTTTCATGATGGTTTAGCGCCACCTGCGCAGCCATATCGTCAAAATCCGATTGAGGATTCGAAAAAAGTCTTGCCCCAAGGAATGTATGCTGCTTTATAATAGCATACTCCTCGGGCGTAAATCTTGCCGGCTTTTTAAGTATCAGGTCGGATATAGCCACTTTTCCTACATCATGAAGCATTGCCGCGCTTCTTAGAACATCTTTCGCGCTTGTAATAGTTTCCTGCGATAAGCCCTTTTTATTAGCCCATGCCTCATAGATTTCAACGGAATAAGATGCCACCCTGTTTACATGCGGGCCGGTTTCCTTGGGGTCTCTAAGCTCCGCCATGCCGATCATTCGCAGAATTATGCTTCTGGTCATCTGCGCCCGCTCTAAACCTATTGCGGCATCATTGGCAAAAAGCAAAATAAGCGGCTCATCTTCCGATGAAAAGGGGATAATCTCATTTTTTTCATTCTGTGCATTTATCAACTGCAAGACGCCGATTATGGTTCCTCTATAGTTTTTGAGAGGGACTGTCAGCATGGATTTGGATCTGTAGCCCGATGATTCGTCATACGCCTTGCCAAATGAATAAGGTACCCCTTGAGGCAGGCTGTATACATCCGGAATATTCAATATCTCCCCTGTGCTGGCAACATATCCTGAAATAGTTTTTTTATCGATGGGAACATTAAAGGTGAGGTAAGGAAGTTTTTTCCCGGGAGGTAATTTTTTTTTCTGGGTATCGTTTTGAGAATTGCTGAATTTTAATTTGCTGCCCTCGATAACATATATTGACCCTGCATCGGCATTGACAAATCTTCGCGCCTCCAATAGAATCCTCTCCAGCAGCAGGTCAAGGTCTTTAACCTGGGATATGTCTTTGCTTAATTCAATAATTTTTTTTAGTTTTTCTCTTTCGTTTAACATATCGTTATATCAATAGATGGAAAACTGCTTTCATGATGTGTAATATAAACCTGTGCAAAAGAGGTTGTCAAGGGAAAATTCGTGGTGAAAAGAGGATTGAATAAATATTTCATTAGTTATATTTGTATATGTTATGATAAATTTGTCCTGATGGGAAAAGGCTTTTATCCGATTTCAGGGTCATATAAATCCGAAAGGGAGGAGTTATGAAAAGAAGAATGGTAACAGTAGACGGGTGCACGGCATGCGCCCATGTGGTCCATGCAACAAATGAGATTATTACAATCTATCCGATCACCCCTTCTTCCCCTATCGCAGAGATATGCGACGCAAAATCAGCCGCAGGGGATGTGAACATCTGGGGTTCGGTGCCGAAGGTCAGCCAGATGCAGTCGGAGGCCGGGGTTGCCGGCGCTGTGCACGGATCCCTTACAACCGGAGCGCTGGCTACTACCATATCGGCGTCCCAGGGACTTCTCCTGATAATACCGAACATGTACAAGATAGGTGGGGAGCTTACACCGACCGTTTTTCATATAACCGCCCGCTCTCTTGCATACCAGGGTCTCTCCATATTCGGAGACCATTCGGATGTAATGGCAGCCAGGACCACAGGTTTTGCCTTGCTATGCTCAAAAGATGTCCAGGAGGCCATGGACTTCGCCCTTATAGCCCAGGCCGCAACCCTCGAATCGAGGGTTCCTTTCCTTCACTTCTTTGACGGATTCCGCACATCCCATGAGATACAAAAGATAGAGGAGCTTACATTCGACGACATGAGAGAGATGATAAACAACGACATGGTCATTGCCCACAGGATGAGGGGGCTTTCCCCGGACCGCCCGAATATTCGAGGGACATCGCAGAACCCCGATATATACTTCCAGGGCAGGGAGACCGTAAACGCATACTACAACCGATCCCCTGCAATCGTGCAGAAGGCTATGGACAGGTTTGCGGGGATTGTTGGAAGGAAATACCATTTATTCGATTATTATGGGCACCCGGAAGCTGAGAGGGTGATTGTTGTAATGGGCTCTGCCGGAGATACAGTTGCAGCCACAGCGGATGCCCTTAACACAAAAGACGGGCGGCTGGGGCTCATACATGTTAGGCTTTTCATGCCGTTTTCCGTCGAGGCGTTTGCAGAGGCGCTTCCCGAAACTGTGAAGTCCATAGCCGTCCTCGATAGGACAAAAGAGGCGGGAGCCATAGGGGAGCCGCTATACTTAAATGTTAGAACTGCATGCGGGGAGGCTATGGAGCGCGGGATAGCAAAGTTCGGACAGTATCCCCGGATAATCGGCGGCCGCTACGGCCTCGGCTCCAAAGAGTTCACGCCGTCCATGGTAAAGGCCGTTTACGACAACCTTGGAGAGAAAAGCCCGAAAAACCACTTCACCGTGGGAATTAACGATGATGTAACCGGGACAAGCCTCGGATACGATGAAAGCTTTACCCTCGCAGAAAAGGGAGGCTATGGAGCAATGTTCTACGGGCTTGGGGCGGACGGCACAGTAGGCGCCAACAAGAATACCATAAAGATTATAGGAACGGAGACAGACAACTATGCCCAGGGGTATTTCGTTTATGATTCTAAAAAGTCGGGGGCTATAACGGTCTCCCACCTGCGCTTTGGAAAAGGGCATATCAGGAGCCCCTACCTCCTGTCAAAGGCAAATTTCATTGCGTGCCACAATCAATCGTTCCTCGAGAAATACAACATGCTTGCCAACGCACAGGAAGGGTCAACCTTCCTCCTGACGACATCCGCAAAAAAGGAGGAGGCATGGAACTCTCTGCCCATAGATGTCCAGGAACAGCTCATATCTAAGAAAATGAAGTTTTACATAATAGATGCAGTATCGCTCGCCGATGAGATAGGTCTCGGTTCCAGGATAAACATGATTATGCAGACGGCATTTTTCATAATATCGGGGATACTCCCGAAAGAAGACACCGTAAGGTCGATAAAGGAACAGGTAAAGAAAACATACGGCAAGAAGGGTGTTGAGGTTGTCGAGATGAACTATGCCGCAATAGACAGGTCCCTCCAAAACATTGTGGAGGTGACTGTTCCCGAAAAGGCAACGAGCGCAAAAAGGATAAGGACTTCCGTACCGGATGACGCCCCGGACTTTGTGAAGAATGTGACTGCAGTTATGATAGGGGGAAATGGGGATTCGCTCCCGGTCTCCGCCATCCCTGCAGACGGCACATGGCCGACCGGGACGACCCAATACGAAAAGAGGAATATAGCCGTCCATATCCCGATATGGGAGCCGGATATCTGCATACAGTGCGGGCAATGCGCCTTCGTATGCCCGCATGCCACCATAAGGACAAAGGCATACGGCCCGGAGTATTTGAAAGGCGCCCCCTCTTCATTCAAATCCGTTGATGCCGAAGGGAAGGAGCTTAAGGGGATGAAGTTCACCGTTCAGGTGGCGCCGGAGGACTGCACCGGCTGCGGCTCCTGCGTATTCGTCTGCCCTGCCTATGGTAAGGATGAGAAGGGAAACAAGATACCGGACTTCAAAGCAATAAACATGAGGCTTCAGGAGCCGCTTCGTGGAGCCGAGGCCGAAAATTACAGGCATTTCCTCGGCATACCTGACACAGACCCCTCAAAATTCAATGCAGGGACAGTAAAGGGAAGCCAACTCGTCCGTCCCCTCTTTGAGTATCACAGCGCATGCTCAGGGTGCGGGGAGACACCTTATATAAAGCTTTTAACCCAGCTCTTCGGAGACCGCCTATTGATAGGGAACGCCACAGGATGCTCATCCATATACGGCGGGAACCTTCCCACGACTCCTTATACCAAAAGGGGGGATGGGAGAGGACCGGCGTGGTCCAACTCGCTCTTTGAAGACACCGCCGAATTTGCCCTTGGGATGAGGCAGACCGTTGACAAATTCCAATCACAGGCGCTCGAATTGATCGATAGGCTGTCCGCAAATCCTTCTTACAGCGATTCTATAGAGCTTTTCACCTCCATAAAAAACTCCGGACAGGAAACCCAATCCAAGATAGAGATCATGAGAAAGCTGGTGGACAGGCTTAAGACAAGGCTTTCAGGAGACGGCTCTTCCGACGCAAAGAGTTTATTCTCACTTGCTGACTATCTTATAAAAAAATCGGTATGGGGCATTGGCGGCGACGGATGGGCATACGACATAGGTTACGGCGGGGTTGACCATGTGCTTGCATCGGGCGAAAACATCAAGCTTCTCGTGCTCGATACGGAGGTCTATTCAAACACGGGGGGACAGATGTCGAAATCCACGCCTCTTGGCGCTATTGCCCAGTTTGCAGCCGGAGGTAAAAGAATCCCCAAGAAGAACCTGGCGCTGATAATGGCCACCTATGGGAGCGTCTATGTTGCCCAGATAGCATTCGGCGCAAACCAGTCCCACGCGGTCAAGGCATTTCTTGAAGCAGAGGCATACAAAGGACCGGCCATCGTAATTGCATATTCAACCTGCATAGCCCATGGGATAGATATGAGCAGGGGTGTGGAACAGCAGAAAAAGGCGGTGGCATGCGGGCACTGGCCGCTCTTCCGGTACAACCCCGACATGGAGCGCCAGGGAAAGAACCCTCTCGTTATAGACAGCAAGCCTCCGTCCATTTCATTCGAGGAATACGCATACAAAGAAACCCGCTACAAGGCGCTGAGATTAAGCAATCCTGCGTTAGCTGCAGAGCTCGCAAAGCAGGCTAATGAGGAGATAAAGAGAAAATGGAATTTTCTTATGCACCTGTCCATGTATGCGCCGGAACAAAGATAAAATCTATCAGTATTCATCCAGATGATACCACTCGGGATTTTCGAGCCAGCGCTTGGACATCGAAACCATATCTATTATGTCTTCGAGTATCAGATAGTGTCTTCTTTCCTCACCGGCTATCTTCATAAATATCTGCTTATGCGATTCATCCTTTGCCTCTGCCGCCTTGCCGAGATAAAACTTTTCGGTTTCTTCCTCGAACCCCTGAGCCTTTCTGTAAAGCTCTATATGGGAGATATTTAGGTTGGAGAACTCTCCGCCCTTCTTGATGACGGCAAAGATGCTTTTGGCATTATCCGCTATTGCCGTATCTGTAAGATTTACATCTTCACCCTCTTTCATCTTTTTGAATATATTGTAATGCCTCACCTCCGCATCCGCCAGCATCGTAAGTATATTATTTATGCCGGAATGATTGGTATTCCGAATCATCTCCCTGTAGAAGCTCTCGCCGTCTTTTTCCATCTTCATTGCATAATCATAAATGTCCATAATACGATCCTCCTTTCCTTATCCTGAAAACGATAATATCGAAAACAACCGATTTTATCATAAGTCATATTCCAAAATACCCCTGCCAATTACAAATTGCACTCCTTGACATTATACATCAATATGCTAATATTATCGGAAAAAATAACCGGGAGATGCAGTATCAATGCCTGTATATTCAAAAACAAAAAAGGAGGCAAATACTATGGCAGAGGATTTCAACAGTTATAAGGCGTGGGAAAATCACCTCAACTGCATTAAATTAATACAGTCATATCAATTCATACCAGTTATTTCTTTAAAAAATCCATTTCTTCAAAATTGCATCATTGTAACCCATTATAAAAGAATGCTGTTAAAAATTACGCCGCCTTTTTGCCTAACTGGCACGATTATTGTAGCAGTTATTTAGCAGGATTGCTTAAGGTAAGATATGGCAAATGCTGCAAGAGTGTTTCTTATGAGGTTAAAGATGTTGCGGTGAAAAATGATATTTTTTCACCGGATATTATTAGGAGGTGATAAATATACTAAATAGACGCAAGTTTGTATTAACAACAATGGGGTTTATGGCAATATTAATGGGATATAAAGTCCCGGTATATTCAAAAACAAAAAAGGAGGCAAATACTATGGCTTACAATGCAAAAGATTACTCAAAACTCATAGGCATCGAGGGATTCAGCGAGACACTGCTGAAAAACCATTTTACTCTCTATCAGGGATATGTCACAAATACCAATAAGGCGCTGGATATCCTCGATGCAATGTTAAAGGAAGGCAAAACAGGCGCTCCTGAATTTGCCGAGATCAAAAGGAGACTTGGATGGGAGTTCAACGGCATGAGGCTGCATGAGTATTATTTCGAAAATCTCGGAGGAAAAGGCGGAATAAATAAAAGCGGAAGGCTTGCAAAGAAAATGGCAGAGGATTTCGGCAGTTATGAGGCATGGGAAAAGGATTTTAAGGCAACAGGCGCAATGAGGGGCATAGGATGGATCGTGCTTTATCAGGATATTTCTAACGAAAAACTCATAAACTTCTGGATAAATGAGCACGATGTATCTCACCCGGCGGGCTGCAATCCCATATTGATAATGGATGTATTCGAGCATGCCTTTATGATCGACTATGGACTGAAAAGGGCGGACTATATCGAGGCATTCTTTAAAAACATAAACTGGGGTGCGGCAGAAGCACGACTTAAATAGTGTGCGGTGAAAAATGACATTTTTTTTCAGTATCGTTTAATCAGTCAACATCTTGGAATATGGCAAACCACAGATTAAAGGGAAATAGCCGCCTGACAGGCGGCAATATCCTGTCAGGCGCTATCTCAATCGCAAGCTAAAAGATGAAAATAGTCCGTTCTTTTGAAATTCAGATAGCCACATTCACCTGTTTTGACAATTGACGCCCCTGTTTATTAAGTTTACGCTTTACGCCATGATAAATAT
>Ga0137829_12400152_pt1 | contig 16601 bp, 18 predicted proteins | sample OV2TP2_FD_97737 | JGI IMG/M metagenome (GOLD analysis project Ga0137829, IMG submission 97737) | reverse complement strand
ATATATAAATGCACTACGTTTGAGATTTAGTTTATATATATATATATATATGTGACTTATGTGACTTATATATATATTACTGACTATAAATATAAAAACTCAGGTCACTTTTATATGCCTATAAGTCACATTCAGTTCACAAAAAGTCACACAAAAAATCAAAAAGTGATTTTGTGACTTATGTGACCTGAATGTGACTTATGAGCACTTTTTTGTGAACTATATTCAAAAACCATGATTTTCGCCTTGTCTATTTGCTGCAGTTTTTTTCAAGGGCGCGTTGAACGGTCTGGTCGCGTATTTTGGGTAATTTTCCATAACTTTACGATCCATGCCATGTCTAACATTTTAGATGGCGTTAAACAGGGTCTTGACAAATAGGATCTGTGTGCTATAATTTTGGCGTGGATCGTAAAGGCAAGAAAGTTCCTGATCTTAAAAAAAAGTTTGAGCGCGATATAAGGAAGTACGCGGAAAAATTATATTATGAAAAAAAGCTCATGGACAGGAAGATCGCTATTGCCAGTGGCGATCTTGTAGAGTATGTGAGCGAGCAAATTATTAATGGACAGGTAAAAAAAACGTATAGACCAGCCTCGGTGCACGATCAACTCGTCGCAATAAATTCTGTCGAGGAGAGGATTTTCGGTAAATCTCCACAGTCAATCATGTTAGGTGGAGACAGTGAAAATCCTCTGCCATTTTCCATTCAGTTATAAAGATCATGAGCGAAAATCCTATTTTCAAAATGAATTTTACGGAAAAACAGTTTGAGTGTTTTAACGCGTTGGAATTTTCCGGGTTACGAGAGGTATTGGCGGGTGGCGGCAAGGGGGGTGGAAAAACAAATTTATTATGCAAGTGGTCTTACTACAAAATAAAAAGTTTGATAAAATTTTTTGATTTACGAGTTAGCAGTACGCCGCCGATCTTGGGGTTCATTGGACGGAAGAGAGCGTCGGATTTTTTCATTACAACTTTAGAGACGTGGAAAAAAGAAATTCCTTTCAGCGAATACAAGATCAACGAACTCAAAAAAATTATCACGATCAACAATGCCGCTTCCATTTTGTATGGCGGTTTTGATGATCGAGAAACGGTAAATAAATTTAACTCGATGGAGCTGGCTTTTGTTGGGATAGATCAGGTAGAAGAACTTGATAGGTCTGAGATCGGAAGTGTGCGCGGAGCTTTACGATTGAAAATTAAAGGCAAACAGCCGGAATACAAAATGCTTCTACCCTGCAACCCGCCGATTGTTGATGACCCAAATTTTGCATGGATAAAAGACGAGTTCATTGACAATCCGCAGAACGATAAAAAGTTTTTCAAATTTCTCTGGAAGGATAACCCGCATATCGCAACGAACTATCAAAAAACTTTAGATGACGCTTATGGTTTCAATCCTGACCTATTAGCGGCGTACCGTGACGGCGAGTGGGATCGGATCGGCGCTGCGAATTTAGTTTTAGTGAGAAGACTTGTTGAGCCGCTGGTAAACTGGTCAATTTCTTTTGAGACTAAAAATCCTAAGCGTGTTACGGTTGCCGACATTTCTGAGGAGGGCGGAAATGACGAAACAGTGATTTACGATTTCGTTGATGCAATGACTGTTCGGCAGGAAATCTATATTCATAAAGATCTGATGGACACTGTTGGGCGATTAGTTGCGCATCAAAAATTAAATCGCAGTAATTTTATCTCGGTTGATAAAGTGGGAAGTGGAGCGGGAGTTTATTCGAGGCTTAAAGAAATTTACGATAACGATAGTTATGTTAAGGTTCATGGTTTTGACGGCAGGATTACAGATTTCCCAACGCAAGAAGCAAAAGAAACGTATGCGAACTATCGGGCATTTGCATATTTTGACGCCGCGCAAAAATGGTTTAAGGAGTCGCGATGCTCTTTGCCTGACGATAGAAAATTGATAGCGCAATTATGTTCGATGCCATTTAAATTTAATTCTTCTGGCAAATTTCAGATATTGTCGAAAGAGGAGATCAAGCAAAAGTATGGATGGAGTCCGGACAGAGCTGACGCGTATATTATCGGGTTAGACGCGTTACGATATGCGAGTGAGATTATAGGTGATAATCGGGATGATAAAAGATCATATTATGTAAATCCGCATTTTACTGCTGAATCTGTAATTGCGTAAGGAGGTTTTAGATGACAAATGAAGTTTATGGAGGCTTGACAAAAATGTATGTTCCGTTTTTGTTGCCTGTAAAATGGGATGAAACTGAACGGGTGATAATTGATGCGAGAGGAGATGTGATCTGCGATACTGGCAGATGGTTGCATTTTGACCGACAGCCGTTACAAAAGATGAGAGCGGATTTTTTAATAAAGTTGTTAAATGGCGATTTAGTGGTTCTAAAAGATTTCAAAAACGGCGAAATTATTGTTGAAGATAGTCGCAAATTTTTTGGCGCATAAAAAACGGAGGAGGTAGCGCAAATGAAGAATGAAGATTCTAAGATTGAAGGAGCTAAGGTTTATGTAAAGTATCCGGTTACTCCTGATAAGCTTATTGCTTTTTTAAGGGAAGGTTTCAAAGTTGAAAAATTGCATAACGTTGACAGTCCAGAAGATTATATAATCGTGATAAGCGAGAAGGTATAGCCATGCCTGCAACAAGCGAAAAACAGAGAAAGTTTATGGGTGCTGAGTTAAGAAGAAAGCGTGCGGGGAAGAAGACAAAGACAAAAATGAGCATAGACCAGTTGCGGGATTTTGTTAGTAGTCCTATTAGCAAGAGTAAGAAGAAGGATTATTTGAGAGAGTAGATGCCAACTCCTGAAGAACTTAAAGATGCTTTAGTTTCTGACACGCGAAACATTTTAGACGTAAAATCTAAAATTGCTATTCCGATGGAGGACGCTAAAGTTCCGACGATTGACGAGGAGTCATTGTCAAAGCATTTGGTTGAGACTTTGATTAATGACGATAAAGATAAAATCGGAATAAACTGGGCGCAAAAGCGGATTGAAGATATAAAATACTATTATCAGGTAAAGGATAGGTTCATGGCGATGTGGCCATGGCCGAACGCATCCAATTTTCCTGTGCCGGTCATACCTGTAATGTTAGACGTTGGTCACACGGCTTTAACTGAAAATTCGGATATTCCTAAAAAGTTAAAGATAAAAGGGTATGGGATAGAAGATCGAAGAGTTGCGCCTTATCGAGAAAAGATATTGAAAGCGCAGTTGCGTGACTACATTGATACGGACTATGTCATTGACTACAATACATTTCAGGCGTTACTGCACGGGACAAGCTATATAAAAGTTGTGAGAAAACCGCCTGTGACCAGATTTACAGTTGATATGGTTGTTGTGCCGATAAAAGATATTTATTTACCGATAGACTCTTCCGGGCCTGAAGTTGGCAAATGCGAGCATGTAACTCATATTGTAGGGAATTCAGTTCAGGATTTGATAATCAAGGCGCAGTTGAAGGATTCTAAAGGTCATAATATATTTAAGAATGTGGATAAAATAACTCCTGGATGGAGTATTGGATCATTGACGAATCAAAAAGATATTACAGGTATGTATGACATAGTTTATGGCACAGACCTGACGGGTAAAATAAATCGAGATACATATTTTTGGGCTGAGACCTACATTACATGGTATCATAGCGCCGGCGCAAGGCCCATGGAGTTAGTAGTGTGGTGGGCTCCGAGCACCGGAGAAATTTTGCATTGGAATTTGAATGAGGATGGTATAAGACCGTTTGCCGACACTTTTTTATATCCTGATTACGGGAGAGCGTTTCATCGTAGTTTACCTGAGATATTAAAAAATGTGCAGGATAAGGCGAACTATACTGACAAACAAATTACCGATAGTTCTGATATTGCGATATCTCCTGGGACATTTATTCCTGAGGGTGAGAAGTTCATGCCTGGCAGATATCAGAGAGTACCTTCTGGTATTTTTGGGATACCGATTGGAACAACTGTTCAATTCGAGCAACCGAACATTAGTCCTATCTTAGAGCGTAAGGGTGAAAGGGAAGACATCTGGAATTTAGCAGGTAACCTTTCTGGTTTTACCGAACCATTGCAGGGAATTTTGCCATCTCGCAGTATTACCGCGACCACTGACGTTTTAAGAGATAGGGCAAGCAAGTCGCGGTTGGGTAGAATAATCAGGAGGTACAATCGCGGTTTAAGAAAAGCCGTTAAGTTAGTTGACTTTTATGTTGAACGTTACATGCCAAGGAAGATGGCGATAAAACTTATTGGCGTTGAAGAGGTAAATAATATTAATGAGATTTATCCCTATGCGGACGAATTTAATGGAGACAATGACAGGATGATTCCTGGTTTTAGTTTAGATTATTACATTCCTGGAACTACTTTAATTGAGTTTGAGCAGGAAAAGCAGGATAGGATAACGTTTTATACGAACATTTTGAATCACGATATTTTTGGCAGAGACCTTGGGAATGCTTATCGTTCGCTAAAAGAGATTTCCGAAGCGATGGATATAGATAATTTTGAAGAGGTTGTTCATAAACCTGATGAGGCCAAGATATTAAGTCCCGAACAATTAATTAATAGAATTATGTCTGGTCAACTTGATGTTCAACCGTCCACATTGATTGATGCCGTTAAATATCAGACAGCTGTGAAGGAATTTACACGAACCATAGCTTTCAAAAACGCAAGCGAAGAGCAGAAACATGCATTTTCTATTTTATTTGCAAGGCTTGAGACTATAAGGATGTTTGCAGAAGTAGGCAGACAAGATTTTCAAATGAATCAGTTGTTAGATTTATTTATAAATAGTCAGCAGTCTGTCGGTAACGGCAAAGAATCTAAACCTGCAGGAGTATTATCGAATGTTTGAACGGTTAATGTGGTGGCTTTACGAGAAGAAACCTTTTAAGCAACAATTTATTGATAGAGAAGAACGCAAGAGGCGAGCAATGACAATTAAACAGGGTCTAAACGAAGAATTCTGGAAGGTGCTGAGCGCAGAGCTTAGATGTTCTATTCAAAATGAGCGTAACTATGCAAGTCGTCAAAAAGCGTTAGGTCACGAAAAAGAAGCTTTATTATCCAGCATTCTGGCTGAAGCCATATTAAAAATTTTAGATAGTCCAATTTCAATTTTTTATAATAACCAGGACGTAGTTTTAGAAGTTGAGAAAATTGAAAAAAGATTATCCGAAAAACCAAAAAAAGCGCAAACGAGCAGATATGACGATATAGATATCATGGGGGTTAATAATGCATAATGAAGTATCCGCCATTAACATGGAAAGGGGAATTCACATAAAAAGGTTAGATAACGGAGGATTTTTACTAACTATTTCAGTCAAAAAAAAGAAATATAAAGAGAATGAGTATCCGTATGAGGATAAAATTTATGGATATGAAAATAAGGCGGGATTATTAAAAGCTCTAATGAAAGATTTTTTAGGAGATGGTTCGTCTGAAGTTGACGAGTTGTCTTCAAAATAAAAAAAAGGAGATAGAGATAATGGCAATTGCAACAGAACCGGATGCACAGTTGGCGTCATCCACCGACAAAAGCGGCGATAACCTTCCTCCGAAAGGCAAATCGGATGCAACGCCGTCGTTAGAGAACTTGCAAGGAGAAAATAAGAGGTTGTCTGGTAAGATAGCTAAGCTCGAAGCTGATCTTGAAGATGCTGGATTGATAAATGAGGAGTTAAAAGATGAGATAGAGGTTATTAAAGAGCAATTATCCTCTAAATCTACTTCGGGAGAGAAAAAAGATGTTGTTGCAAGATTAAACGAATTAAAAGCCAATCCGAAGTATAAGGACGAGATTGAACTTCTTGCTCAATTAGCCGAAGAGCAATCCGAAAAAAAAGCAAAGGACATATTTTTTCAAGAGCAGTTGGAAGAAATGGAAGAGATGCTTGAAGATAAGGCAAAAGAGTTGAATATGGAAAAAGAGGAGTTGAGAAAAGCTCTTCAACCTTATGCCGCTCGATATAGAGACAAGTTTCCTCTTAGGAGGATCAAGTTTTCTTTAAGAGAGTATCTTGACTTCCGTAGTCGTATAGATACATTGAATAAAAAAGAGCAAGCTAACAAAGAGAAAGAAGAAGCAGACAAACTCTTAGCCGAGTCAGGCGGTAGAACAGAGCGTGAGGTAACTGCTCACGATAAGTTAAAGAGCTCTAAAGGCGATCTTCAAAAGTTAGGAGACGCTTTAACCGAACTGATCGGATAAAACAATCTCTATCCTCTAAATTGGAATAGAGGAGGAACTAATATGCCAAATCCAATGGCAACAGATACGCAAAATGCGAATTTGGAGTCTCGTTCGCAGATTGTAAGAGACATATTTCCGGAAGGGACTCCATTTTTATCATTACTGAGTGCTGTGCAAGCAAAAGGAAGAACGCATCTGTTTCAGCATCAGAAACTGGCAACCCCTGCGATACAGACAGGAGTTGTGGAAGGAGCTACAGTTACGCATGCTGCGGGCGATATGACGAGCAGAACAGAGTTGACTAATCGGTGTCAATACTTTGAAAATCCATTTTCTGCGACTTTTGACCAGGACGCAGCTGCAAAACCTGGGATTGGTGGCGGAACATTAAGCGAGTATAACAAACAGAAGGCATTAAAAAGTATTGAGCTTGTAAGAAATCTTGATATTACTTTGTTTGCTAATGCCGCTCCGGTTCTTGCTGCGCAGGCAAGTTCTACAGCTGGTGTTCTTGGCGGAGTTGAGTATTTTATCAGAACCGAAGCAGGCGACAATCGGCTTGATGCAAGCCTTGTGGGTCAAGGTGATAATTATTTAACTCAGTCTTTGTATGATTCTGCTACAAGGCAGGCTTATCGGGATGGAGGTATGCCGTCCAAAGCGTTTATGGGCGCGTTCCAGAAACAAAGAGTATCTCAATTTGTTTCTAACGTAACCAGAAATTTAAGCGAGCAAGGGAAAAGATTAACGCAGGCAATTAATGTTTATGAGAACATTATCGGAGTTCAGGATATTGTTCTTGAACCACAACTTGACATTGTATTGCCTGGTCATGTTTTTCAGATTGACATGAGACACATTTCAATCGCGTACTTGCGAACTTTGACTCATACAATGGAAGGTATTACAGCTTCACGGACAAATGGTTTTGTTGGCTTGACTGCTACGCTTGAATTTCGTGCGCCACAATCAGCAAGCATGGCATTCAATTTGGCGACTGCATAAAGGAGGAGCTATAATGAATAAAAAACTTATGTTGTTGTTTTTTGTAATCGGAATGGCTCTCTTTACCGGTGACAGGTTACAAGCTGAAAGCTATTTCACAAGCCAATCAACGGGTGTGAACATTTCCAGCAGGACAAGTTTTTTTATTGAAAAACTTATCCTTTCTACTGGCCCGGCTTCAAGCTGGATTTTGCTTGTAGATTCCGATGCGGCGTCTGTTGGCGATGATGAAACCAATCTGGCGGGTGTGGGAGTTTGCGAAAACGCTACATGGCCTGTTGCGCAGTGGTTGATGCCTAAGATACTATATGCGGATACCGCGACTGTTAATGCTACCGGATTACAAGTAATTCCTATTGGCAGGACTGTTGAGAATGGGCTTGTAATTTGTCAAAACACACGCGGCGGGACATGGACATTGGTAACCAGTCGTGTGCAACCGAAAGCATCTTACGGCGAAAATCCGTATGGTGAGCCGGAAGACAACAAAAATGATGTTGCTTCCAATGGCGAACAAGGAGCATTTAGCTATAAAAGAGACATTGTTTTACTGCAAGAAAAATATCCTCGTAAAGAGTAGATATTGGATCATTGGCCAGGAGGCGGACAAGATCTGTCTCCTGGCTTAATGATGTGACTTATGAACTATAATCTTGATGAGACGAATATAAGATTTGCGGATAACTGCGAGGTTAAAAAAACGTTGAAATATCTTGCCTCAATGCGTGATCTTAACAGGACTACAACTCAAGGGAAATCCAAAGATAAAACTTGGCATGACATAGGTCAGATTCCCGTAAAAATATATTATTCTCGATGGTTCCAAGAGCGATTTCCGTGCACTATGGATATGGCGGACAGGATACAAGAGATTAGAAAATTTTTTAGGGCTAACCCCAGATTGATGTCCGTTGACAGAATTTAGAGGAGGTATAGATCTATGAAAAAGGTTTTATTGGCTTGCATGATCTTTATTCTTTTTGTATCGGCAAAATTGTTTGCAGACGGTGGCGTTTCCGGTATTTTTGCAGGAATAGAAAAAAACTGGATCAGCACTGAAACCAACAGGTCTTTCGATCATTATGTATTCTCATCTTCTAAAACTTTGTATTGTTATGGGATAGTGATTTCAAGTCCGGGACTCGAGTCTTCCTTTGCGATGTTTGATTCAAGCACTACGACAAAGGTTGACGGCAACTTTATTCATGTTACTACTATCAGCACTTCAAAAGAAGCAGGAGTTGTTCCGGGAACTTTCATTCCGATAAAAAAGAATTTCGGAAGGTATGGGACAATGTTTCATACTCAAGGAGCTCGTCTTGCAATTATAAGAATTTTATATGATTGGACTTCACGTGATGGCGAAGATAGAACTATTGGCGACTAATGTTATTCAAATCTTTAATAGATGAGACTATTTCAAGAATTACAGGATTTGGTTCTGATACTACTCTTAGAAATAGAATAAAATCAATTATCAATGACAAGTACCAATTTATTGCCAACTCAGCTCATTGGCGGTGCTTGCAAAAGTATCAAGAGATAACGATAGTTCCCAACATTATTACGGGAACAGCATCTGTAACTAAAGGGTCAAGGGTTGTAACCATCTCCGGTTTTACGCTTACCTCTAATCTTGCGGGCAGATTTTTTAAACATAACAATGGTGTTGGTTGGTATAGAATTTCTTACGTTGATGTTACTAACAATCAGTTAGTTCTTGAGTCAGCCATTGCTGAAGATACGGTTTCAGGGACTACTTATAAGATTTGGAAAAGGTATTATACACTTAATAGCAATACAAGAGTTGTATGGCAGTTTAACAGTTTATGTTCTTCATTAAACGTCAATAACCGTAATTATGTTCAAGATACAATTTCAGCAACAGGTTTTTATAATACATATCCTAACACTCCTTTTACAGAAGCCGGTATAGACGAGTTTACGACTTCATATTCTACCGGTTCAATTTCAGTTACAGAAGATTCTAACATAGCTACAGGGATCGGGACATTGTGGCTTGGCAATGTAACCCCAGGGGCTAAGATAACAATAGGGGATAAAGTGTTTAGAGTTAAGCGTATAGAGACTAATACAAGAATTGTTATGTACAATTATTCGGATATAAATTTAAACGAAACCTACACTATTGAAGAGGACAATCCAAGACAAATAGAAGTATTATTTGAAATCGGAGAGAATAGCGACGACGTAATTATACCTATTAGCGTTATTTCCAGAGTTTATCCGATGTTGAACGAGGATAAGGATTATTCGGAGTTTACAGAAGATTTTAGAGAGGCGTTAATTTTATTTTCTAAAGCAGAATATCTATCTGACAAAGCAGATCAAAGGGCAACTTCTAACAATGCTTTATTTACAGCGCAAGGATTTCTGCAAGGGTTAAAGGTTAATGTTGACATGATAGCCGCTTCATATCATCAATTCCATCCGACTGTTCAAGCTGGGTTTGGTAGGGGAAATGGAGCGTAAAATAACTAATGGCTGCTAAAAAAGTTAAATTTTTAACTATACAAGATCGGGATGAATTGATGCAGTTGGAGAATATTTCTCCGGGTATAATTAAATATATTGAGTCAACAGGGACTATTCCGGAAGAAATATTTAAAAATATAACAGGAACTGCGGAAAATGTGGCAAAAAAAGTATCCCGATTAAAAGGGATCGCCGCTAAATTAGGAACGAGAGAGATTTTCCAACGGTTTATTAGTGACGTTAGTGATGAGACCGGTTTAACCGTTCCTGAATTAAAGGATAGGTTGGAAGCGTTCCAGGAGTTATCAGGATTAGGAGGCGAGAAAAAAGACGATATACAAGGGTTTAAGAATTTAATAACCGAAGAAATTATGGGACAGATTAGGGGTCAGTTGCCCGGTCATTCCATGTCAAGAGAACAAGCGGAAAAAGTGACTAATGGTATTGCAGATAGATTATTTAGAGGCGAAGATGTTCCCGGTCAGGAAATAGCAGAAAGAATAAAAGACAATTATCTTGATCCTTCTGGAAAAATTATATTAAACGATAAAGAGTTTAAGAGGTTAAAAGGATATGTAGTAGATCGGATACGACAAGTAGGTTTAGGAAAAAACTTTAAATTTAAGAATATAGAACAACCATTTACTGATTTTTCTCCCGATATTTCAAGGTTGACTAAATTTATTCAAGATATAGGTGAAAAGGAAAAAGCTGAAAGACAGATTGAAGATTTTTTGACTTCTGCTCCTGTTGAAGCAAGGGCAGGGCGTGAAAGGTTTATTCAAAGTCAGATGGCTCAAGGTCAAGATTATTTAAGAGATGTTGCAGCTCCTTCTATTATAGAAGAACTTAGTCGTAGGTCTCCCGGTCTTTTGCGAGGCGGTAAAATATCTGGATTGTTAGGTGAAGAGTCTGCCTTAGTTGCCGAAAGGATACAAGAGCTTTCTTTACAGCTTGGCGAAGATGACTTTAATTTTTTCGCTAATGCTTCTTATCAAAATACTATAAGGAAATTGTCTGAATCTACTGAAACCGTAAAATCCGAACTTGATTTTGAAAGAAAAAATATAAGGATAGGACAAGAGCGAAAATTTGTTTCAATGCAGAATCAACTAAACAGGGATTTAAAAATGGATTTATTCAAACGTCAAGCAGAAAGAAATTTAAATTTTTTACAAGCGCAGGCAGAAAATAAAAGAAGACAGTTTGAACAGCAAGAACAGCAGAATCTCATTGGAACAGGAGCGCAGGCCGCTGGTCAAGTTGGCACTGCTTTTTTTCTTAAAAAGTTCGGTTAATTTATGGCTATAGATTCTTTATCTATCAGAAAAAGCAGACAAAAAGAATTGGAAGATTTCCTAACAGTAGGACTTCCGGAATCGACTGAACGTGATATTGAAAGAAGCAGAGCTGAAACGGAAAATATAAGAGAAAGGATATTAGGCAGAGGTCAGGAAGATTTACTTTCTTCCGTTAGAAGTGAATTTAATCTTCCTCAGGTTCAGTTAAGACCGGCAACACAACCGTTAAGAAGAAATCTCGAACGAGAATCAGAAGCGTTTATAGCAGATAGGCAAAGGCGTTCTGTCATTAATAAAATGAACCTTATGTTCAATACTGTTTTTGACTTTTTAGTTGAACGAGGAATGGATGTTAGAAGAGCGCAAGAATTTTCAAGACAATATGTTGCGGATCAGATTGATAGAGAATTTAGAGGTTTAGAGCAATCGAAGGAAAGAGAGTTTGCTTTAGAGCAAGATAGATTAGCTGGCGTTTATGGGAATGCTGAGACTGATATTGTGCGATCTCTTGATCTAAATCCTTCTATACAGAACGCATTATTAAGGTCATTATTGGGTTTTGGAGGAACTCTGGGAACAGGCTTGATAACAAGTGGCTTAAATAAGAAAAGAGAACAACTATACCCGACTCCATCATACTTGACTGCCATGACTTCCGGTATTCCTACAACTGCAGGATTAATGGAAAGAAAACCTTTTAATATTTCAGATATTGGGTTATCTCGTAAAACAATGTTTGGTAGAAGGTTTGCGGGTCAGGCGTTAGGAGCTGAATAATATGGCAAATGACAATTTAGCGTTGGCGTTGACATCGGCAGCTACAGGATTATTGGAAGGGTCAAGAGATATTCTTGTTCCTTACTTTTTAGGAAAAATAGAGAAAAAACAGAGGATAGACGCTTTAAGAGAAGAACTTGATCTTAAAAGAATTCCTGCCGGAAGAGTTAGCAAATTAGCTGTCGGCGAGATAGATACGTTAAGCGAAAACGATATGTTATACCCGGAAGAATCAGCTATATTTTTACAAGGATTAAGGGAAAAAATAGCGCAACGAAATCTTTTGCAGGCAGAAGAAAGAAAATTCGCAAGAGAAAAAGAGTTTGAATTGTTTAAAGGAAAACAAGAAATTCCAAAAGAAGAAAGACTTTTAGGACGGCAGAAGGAATTGTTAAGTTTTAAGGAAGGGTTAAAAAGTGAAAAAGAAGGTAAAAAAGAAATTCGTGCCGCTGACGTTGGTCGTGACGTATTGGCTGAAGAATCTATTGTTGGAATTAAAACTGTTAGAAAATTATTATTTCCAAAAGATACAGTTAAATCTTTCAAAAGAGGCGCAGCGTTAAAATCAAAAATACCTTTAATCGGCGCTGCTCCTTTTTCTTTTGAAGGACAAGAGATCAGACGATTAATGAGAACAGCTATTGCAGGAAGACAGTTGATACAGACAGGTGTAGCCGCAAGACCAGACGAGGTTGAACTTTTGGTTGATAATTTTATAGCTGGAGCTACGAGTAACCCGAGATCTGCTTATAATGCCCTTAATCAGCTTGAAACTTTTTATAAGAATTATAGAGCTGGGATAAGAAATATAAATACTGAAATAGAAGATAAAGATGAAGAAATTGTAAAAGAGATGAATGAATTTTTTAAGGAATTTGAATAATGGCATTATCGCCGGAACTAAAACAAAAAGCGATTGAACTTCGCCGTAGTGGCGCAAGTCTTGAAGAAATCAGAGGATTCATAATCTCCGAATTAAAAGAAACAGAGCCACTTTTAAGCCCTAAACTTTCATTATTCCAAGAAGGGTTAAAACAGACAGCTGAAACAGTAGGTCGTCCAACACTTTTAGGATTTCCATCAGAAGCTAAAGAATTAGGCAGAGGTATACTTCGTGGCGCAACTTTTGGAACAATGGGAGGACGTTCAGATATTGAGGGTAGTATATTAGAACCAAGTAGTCAGAAATTTGCACGTGGAGCAGGTACAGTTGCAGGATCGCTTTTACCTCTTTTGGCTTCTGAAGCTACCGGAGGAGCTTTATTAGCTAAAGGAGCGGCTAAATTAGGGGCTAAATCATTGCTTGGTGTGCCTTCTATTAGACAAGGATTAGCAAGAGCAGCAGGCACGGGGGCAGCTTTTGGCGGTTTAGGCGAGATGGCACAACGTGGGACTCCTTCAGAAATAGCTTCTGGATCAGTTAAAACGGCTGCTTTGTTTACAGGATTAGGTATTAGCGGGGCAGGATTAGGGTTTGTTAGAAAATGGCTTGGTGAAACCATGCCTAAAACAGCATTTGATTCTATCTTGTCAATTTCTAAAAGTAAGAATAAGACAGATTTTGAGATTGCAGGAGAAGTTATTGCAGAAAAAGCTCCGAATGTTGAAGGTTTATTTGGGACAAGTTCAGGGATGCTTAGATTTGTAAATAAAAAAATTGCAAAACTTGAGAATAAGTTAGAAACAACTATAACAGAAGCATTTAAGAAATCACAAAAACAAGCTCCTGAAGATGTGCCTTCACTTGAATTTAATTTGACAGAAATAAAACCGTTAGGAATAGATTTAGTTCCTAAAGAAGCCGTATTTCCTTATGTTAGAACTGTTGGTTTACCATCGAAAACAGAACTTTTTAGAGAAGGAAGAAAAAATGCTCTTTTAAGTGAATCAGTGGTTAAATTGCCTAAAGTTCAGTATCCTGCAGTACCTACAAAACCAATAGTGGATGCTTTAGAAATATTTGAACGTCATACAAAACATAGTCTGGGTTCTAAAAGAGATGTAAAGCAGATAAAAGAAATTAAGGACGAATTTATTCAAAGGTTTGGAGAAAATGAGTATTTAACTGTTCCTGAAGCTCAAAATTTGAAAATATCGGAATATAGGTCTATTGGTGATAAAAGATATGCGAAAATTTCACAAGACAATCCTTATAAATTTCAAGCTAAAAGAGTTGTGGCATCAGCTTTAAGAAAAGAGCTTGGTAAAGCTGTACCGGGACTCCATGGTATAAATGAAGAATTAGGATTGATGTATGGCATCAGAAATGGTCTATTAGATCGTTTAGCAACTTCTCAGTCTGGCAGCAGTCCGGCAATGCGATTTATTTATGGTGCGGCACAGCCAGCGCAAGAAGCTATATTGACAGGGTTTGGCAGGGCAGGAAGAAAATTTTTCGGAGAACCATATAAAATCGTTTCGCCATTAGCCAGAACAATGTTGAGAATTGGCGTGAGTGATTCTTTACGGAATTCGGAATGAAGAAGATTTTTTTTTTAACTATTTTTATGATATCTATATCTAAAAATTTATGTTACTCTGAACCAATTCCTACAGAGTTAGTTCCATTTTCTTTAGGCGTTAATTATAGCAAGATATGTCCAGAAGTTGATCTGCGTGGAGCTTGTGATTCTTCCAATATGGTATCTTATGAACAGAATTCAGTAGAGCCGAGAAAAGGGACTAAAAGATTTGTAACTCAGGCATATTCTACTCGTCCTTTTTCGTCTTTGTACTATTATAACATTTCCACAGGAACGACTATAAGGAAAGGTCTTATTGGTGTCACGGGAAGGTCAATTCTTCATTCTACTGGCGGTTTTAATCCGCAATGGTCAACTATAACAAAAAATCTTGTAACTGAAAACCAGTCGTTTAGTTTCGTTTCAATAGCTCCTGACGTTATAATGACAGGAGACGCCTTGACTGACAATATATTCAAGTACAACGTCATGACATCTTCTTTTAGCGATCTTTTTAATTCAACTTTTACGGATCAGATGCGAATACGAGCAAAATATATTTTGACTCATCGAAATCAAACATTATATTTAAATGTTAGAGACGTGAAAGATATTTTAACCGGACAAACTACTTACTATCCTTCGACTTTTTATTATTCTATGGTTTTGAGACCTTCGTCTATTACTATAAATAGTTTTGAAGATGTTGGTATTGAAAACGGAGAAATTACAGGAGTGTCGTCAAAGTTAGGGAATGTGGAAATTTATCAAAATAGGAATATAACGGAGTTATCGTATACATTACTTGACCCAGGAAGTAATGGCGATCAAAATCTTATTCCCATAGTTGACGGATTCGGTCTTATAGCTCAAAAAACACTGCAGAATATAGGATTATGGGATATTGGTCTTTCTTATGATGGTATATTTTTATGGGATGGCGGTCGCAGATCAAGAATCGAAGTTGCGCAAGAAAAAGATATCATTTCTAAAAATGTGAATAAGGTAATAGAAAGGATGGTTGAAAACAATACATATTCAAGCGCAGTAGGAAAATTTTATCCAAAAAGAAATTGGTATGTATTTTGTTATGAAGATCCATTAAAATTCCCTGAAAGATCAAATAATTCTTGTATGATTTTTGATTTAAACAATGGGCAATGGTATCCACAAAACAATCTTCTTGTGGCAAGCATGGCAGTTAGGGACGGAATTGAAGACGATGGGTTATTATTATTAGGTGACAGTTATGACGGATATGTCCATTCCTTTGACGTTCCAACAAGATCAGACGATAGCAGAAAAGAAATTTCTTTAGATACTATGGACTCTACTGATACTTGGGTAAATTCTTCAACTGAAACAGTGCGTATTATTGAAGGAACAGGGGCAGTAAAATTGAGTATGACTGCATCTGTGTTATCAAGTTCGATATCTAAAATAGCTATATTCAACATGGGCGAATGGTATGATAAAAGCAGGGTAACTAAAAATGATAAGATCGAATTTAAGGTTTTTCCGTCAAGCGTTCATAGAATAACGGCATTGCGTGTAGACTTGTTAGTTGAGGATAACGAGAAAGTGTTTACAACTAACTTCAGCAGCGTTGTATTTAGTTCCAGTGTTTTGACTAACGGCAATACTCAATGGACAACTGTAAGTATAGCGTTATCTTCATTTCCAATAAAAGAAGAATGGGTAAGTTTAAGCAGTGAAAGCGTTCCTTTTGCTGATGGATTTACCTTTTACGGTATTCGTTTTGTTTCAACAGCCACCGACGTTGCAAGCTTGATTTTTGACGATTTAAGATTAGTTCAGGCAACTGATAATAACCTTAATCCTTTTTGGTTGACATCACAATTAAATACGAGCAGTCAATTTAATAAAAAAGAGTATAGACAACTATTATTATTGAACGAAAAAGCAAGAGATTCTAATCTTAAAATTGGAATTATACGGGATTACGGGGAACTTGTAAAAAACGTCACAATAAGCAGCGAAATCCCAAAAGAGATCACAATTTTAGGATATTTAGGGCAGGGCGGTCTTTATACTTTCAACAGCAACAATTTTCAACTTATAAGATCATCTACCGTTGATAACGCAATAGAAAGAGATTATTTGCACGGCGTTCAGGACAAAGACTTTTTTTATTTAGTAGAAAGAATTCGGCATAGATTGGATAAAATTGAAAGAAGTTCAATGACGGTTATAGTTTCAAGCGCAGGAGCTTTAGGGTCCGGAACTACTAATTACGATACGGCTCATCAGATGGCGTTAGATGGAGATGGAGATGTTTGGATTGTAGATCAAGGTAATAATAGAATCAAAGAACTTAATAATAAGTTACAGGT
>Ga0137829_11484723_pt1 | contig 16610 bp, 20 predicted proteins | sample OV2TP2_FD_97737 | JGI IMG/M metagenome (GOLD analysis project Ga0137829, IMG submission 97737) | reverse complement strand
TGACCCCACGATTCTTGCCGACTTTGCAGAGGTCAGAGCCGCCATAAAGAACAGGAGAACGGTCATTGTGGACGCCCGTTCGCGGGAGGAGTTCGATGGTTCCGCAATGCGCGCGGCCCGGGCAGGTCACATTCCGAACGCTGTAAACATTGACTGGAACGATAACCTGCACGAGGACACCTTCAAATCGACGGATGCGCTCGGAAGGTTGTATGGCAACATTCCAAAGGGTGCCAAGGTCACGACATATTGTCAGGGCGGATACCGTGCGGCAAATACTTTTGTTGCTCTAAAGCTGCTTGGATACAAGGACGTGAAAATGTACCTTGGTTCATGGGGCGAATGGGGAAATAGAGCTGATCTGCCGGTCAGCCGTAAATGAAATCAGAACTCATTTTTAGCAGAGCTTGCTTCCTTATGAAGAAGCATTCAGTCAATTTCCTTTCAAGTGCAATCCTCAGGATCAAGTGCTGCAAGAAGAATGTAGATTCAAAAAGGAGTTCGATGACATTCTTTGCGCCAAAGTTAACGTAAGCAGATGTAAATCCTCTCCCGCGCAGCTTCGCGTCAAGCACTTTATTGTTGTCGTTTCCCCTGCCCATTATTATCATCGAGTCCTTTGTGCCGATACTGAACAGGGGCGAGTGACAGAATTCCTCGGCGCAGTATGGGAAGGCTTTAGCGCCAAGGACCTCGTGGAACTTGAGGGAACCATAAACAGCCGACGGAAATAACGGACCGCTGCCAAGGATAAAGTACGAACCTTTGCAGGAGCTAATTTTTCTCGCAATTCTCTTCGCAAGAATTTTGGCCTCTGCGAACAGGCCTGCCATGTCTGCAGGGAATCGTAGCTTCGTGGCAAGCTGCACGCAGGCGGCCATGCTGGACGCAAAACTTGCGGTCCCCGCGGTGGCAACACCTTCGCTGGAATATTTCAGCTCTACCACTTGGTCGCACGCACTCGCGAGCAGGCTTCCGGGGTTGGCAGTAACGGCCAGCGCAAATACATGATGCCGCTTGGCGACTTGTGCTGCCAGTAGATTTGCTCTAGTTTTGCCGGATATCGAAACAATACATACGGTCCTATTATCCGCCAGCACCGGATTCAGTACAAGCTGCATGGGATAGCAGCACCGCGAGCTATATCCTGAGGCGTATTCTGCTGCCAGCGAAGCGACGTAGGAATCGCCGGATCCGACAAACAAGCACTTGTCAAATTTGCGTTCGATTTCAAAATTCTTGAGATCGTGCAGCTGATGCTCGATCTCCTTTTCCATAGCCTCTATGGAGTTCACACTAGGACTGAATCAACAGATCCAAATAAAGTTGAAAGACTTACTTCTTCTTCTCGCCCTGACCCTCTATCACAATCATGGTCAGAGTAGAGCGTACCTTGTCTATCCTTCGCACATGCCAGGTTATCGTCTCCCTCAGCTTGTCCATCGAATCCGACCTTATCTTGGCTATGATGTCGTAAACTCCGTACACGCCGCTCACTTCAATGGCTTCGGGAAGCTTTTTCAGCTCGCGGATTATTTCTTCTTCAGATCCAAGGTCACAATTGATAAGGACATATGCTGTTGGCATGGGTGCATTTGCTTTGGATGTGTTATTAAACCCATCGCAGGCTAGAATTTCTGTTTTGAAAGCTTTTTGGCCTTGAGGTAGTCGACAAAATAGAACAGGTATGCCCTTTCGCTTACCTTGATCACCCATGGAATGAACGATTCTTCTTTGCTGCTTTTTTCTCCTATTTCGAAACCTAATTTCTCCACCAGATCACGAAATGACTGTGGGTCGTAGATTTTCTTGGGAGGCGGATCTCGGTTGTAGTCATACGGATCGGCGATTATGACATCCATGTGAGGCTTCAGGAGCCTGTGGATGGAAGCGAGCAACTGCTCGGGATCGACAAGTTCCAGAAGATTCAATGCCAAGATGAGGTCAAATTTTGCCGGGGAAAAAGGTGGCTCCAGCGAATCAGCAACACAAAACTCTACATTCCCGACCTTTGATTCGAACATCCTTTTCCTTGCTTCGCGGATAAATGAAAAAGACATGTCGATGCCGATCACAAATGCGTACTTTGATGCCAGCAGCAGGGTGCTATAGCCCATTGCACACGCCAGATCCAGCGAGACGCCGTCCATTTTCGGGTTGATGCCGTGAACCACGCGGTTGTAGACTTCGTTTGGCTTGAGGTGCCATCTGAGAGATTTCAGAAGCCTATCTTCACTGGAATGATCGTACTGTGTCCATCGATAGGGGAGGAACCAGCCGCCGCCCTCTTCGTATCTGTCGTTTGCCGCGGTATGGGCAGCGATCTTTGATCCGTTTTCTCTAAGGAAATCTTTGATTTCCTTTGTTCTGCCGTCCAGCAGCCACTTGCCGTACGTTTGCGACCTGCCCGCTGCGTATGCTGCAAAGTCCTTGACCATGATAGCGATACCCTGGATTATGGGAAACATCGCACCGCATTCGCCGCACCTTAAGAGCCCTTCCGTACATTCGTTGGCTCCGTCCATCGCAAGAGCCTGAAGCGTGAGACGGGGCTGCTTTTCGCGGTGATGCAGGCAGACAAGGTGATTGGCGAACTGGACTTTCATTCGTGCCGCTGATCGCGGGTACCTCATATAAATATCAGAGAAGTCCTGCCCCGTGAAGATTGTCGAGCAGCGGGGTCAGCATGGTAATTACTTCCTTTTCACCCAGAGTGATATTTGCGGATATGCCAATGCCGATCGATAGCATGTTCCTATCCTCCCTGGCGGTGTGCGCTTCGGCACCATAGATGCCAAAAGACTTGGCGTTTTCCCGCAGCCATTTTTTCCAGGCACCAGTCCTGGCAGCGTTCGCTTCAAGTGAAGAGATTACATACTCGATATCCATTCCTTCATGATTGTCGAGAAGTCCCAGCTTGACCATGGGAAGCAGGAGGGTTGACTCATTGACCCGGGCATGTGATTTGTTCAGCTCGTCGATTATTTCGTCTTCCTTGTCTTTTGGCTGTATGTCGCCGTAATGGGGAAAAAAGTAGCCAGCCAAATTCCCGTCCCAGTCATAAATCTTGTAAAGCGTATCGTCATACTCCGCCTTCCATTTTGCCTTACCAAACAACTAAAGTCATCGGCTCGCGGCATATTTGTATCTAATCGCAGCAGCCTCCTGCAAGATCCGGTATCCATGCCCCGTTGACTTAAATTATCCTTGAACGTCAATCACGTGCATGTCGGAAACAGAACCATCACACCAAGAACAACCATCTCAGCCGCCCCAACGCAGGGAGGGCCCTCATGACACAATCTACATCGGCAAGAAGCCCCTAATGACATACGTCACTTCGACCCTGATTCAGCTCGCAAACCAGCCAAAGGTAACGATAAAGGCGAGGGGGCTGAGCATCGGTCGTGCGGTAGACGTATCGCAGATAACCCTAAAGCGCATGGAAAGCGCAGGGTATAGTATCGGCGATGTTAGGATAGGCTCCGAGACAGTTCAATCGGAGGACGGCAGAACGAGAAACGTATCCACGATTGAAATAGAGATAAAGAAAAGCTAAATCAGACGTAGCAGTTCTTTACTTCTCTTATTATAGCCCTGCTCATATACAAATTAGGAAATGGCTGCAACAGCAGCGATATACCTAGCACACCTGAACCCGATGACAAAGGCACACGACTCGATTATTTCGTCGCTCCAGCAGCTAGGATACCATGTGTATGTTTTCCCGGTGCGGTTCCTCAAGGATGGCCATCAAGTAAACACTAGGAGCTTCCCTTTTTCATTTGAGCTGCGCAAAGCGATGGTCCAGTCAGTCGCCGGCGACTCTGTGAAGGTCCTTCCACAATACACGTTCGTCGCGCCTTACGTCAAATATATGCCGCCACTGCTTTCCTCGCGATCGTGGGAACTCCGGAGCCAGATAATCGCCCAGATAGAAGAGGAAAGTTTCGTGTCCTACACTGGAGATACTACAGAGCGGTTGATGCTCAAAGCGTATAGGCTAAGACCATTGAAGGCAAGCCGCCTAGAGATTTCTGCATCATCAGTCAGGGAGCTCATCTACCGCCAGATCATAGAGGGAGGAAATGGAGAGCAGTGGCACGACAAAGTTCCCGCGCCTGTTGTGGAATTAATTAGGAAGAACTGGGATGTGGTTGAACAATATGCGAAGATACAGGACAACACGGTGAAGGTCATGGGATTGAAGTTTCCAAAGGAAGGCTACAGGTAATTTAAGACATTTATAAGCCACCGAGAAAATCTGCCTTAATACAGAAATGAAGGAAAAGGGCGGCGAGTTTATCTGGTTTGATGGAAAATTTGTGAAGTGGCATGAAGCAACGATCCCTGTCGTTACACATGCCCTACACTATGGTACCGCCGTCTTTGAAGGAATCCGCGGCTACGCCGCCGGGAATGACCTGTACGTATTCAGGTTGCCGGATCACATGCAGAGGCTCTCCCGCTCGGCAAGCGTCTATTCGTTTACCATGAACTATTCTGTCAAACAACTTTGTGACGCGACGATCGAGCTCCTGCGAAAGAACAACGTAAGGAAATCATGCTACATCAGGCCAGTCACGTTCGTTGGCACCCACGGCATCGACCTCAATATCACAAAGGATTCGCCGACCCACACAATTATCATCACATTTCCATTCGACAAGTACTTCAAGGGAGAAGGCATTAAAGCGTGCGTTTCTTCATGGAGGCGAATCCACGACAGCACAATTCCTCCGCTGGCCAAGGCTTCCGGAAATTACCTCAACTCTGTGCTGGCCACCCAGGAAAGCAGGCGGAACGGCTGCGACGAATCGATAATGCTCGACCTCTCTGGAAACGTCAGCGAGGCTTCGGGCGAGAACATCTTCATAGTGAGGCGGAACAAGATCTTCACCCCTTATTTTGCCGACTCGGCTCTCGAAGGCATCACGCGCGAGAGCGCGATAGCGATAGCAAAGAAGTTGAAATACGAAGTCATGGAGCGGCCGATACCTCGGACGGAACTGTATCTGGCGGACGAAATATTCCTGACAGGAACCGCTGCAGAGATCACCGCGGTTACCAGTATAGACGGCCACGCCGTCGGAAACGGCAGGGAGGGTCCGGTGACAAAGAGTATCCGCGAATCGTATGCAAAGATTGTATCTGCTGGCTCTAAGGAGCACATGGACTGGTTAACCCCCGTATGGTAGGCACTGATGGCGGTCTTCGCATTGCCGTGATAGGGGTCGGAGGGTGGGGCAAGAACCACGCAAGGGTCTTGAAGGAGCTTGGATGCTTGGCCGCGGTGTGCGACATAGATGCCAAACGCGCCAAAGAACATGCCGAGATGCACAAGTCCCGCCCCTACACTTCTCTGGATGAAATGCTCGAAAGGGAGAGGTTGGACGGCTGCGTCATCTGCACTCCGACGAAAACGCATTCTGCCGTGGCAAGCAAGACAATTGAAAGGGGCATAAACACTTTTGTCGAGAAGCCGATGTCATTCTCTTCCAAAGAATGTGAGCAAATGAGCGCTCTTGCCGAAAAGAAAAAGGTAATCCTGACTTCAGGTTACGTGGAACGGTTCAACCCCGCGGTAAGCGATACCAAGAAGCTGATAGACGACAAGACGTATGGTGAGCCGATGATGATAGAGTTTCACAGAGAAAACAGGATGCCTCTTCATGTAAAGGACGTTGGCGTGATATACGACACCTCGGTGCACGATATTGATACTGCGATGTTCCTGTTTGGGGGACCCCCCAACGTGGTTTTCTCGCGGGCCGGAAAACGCTTTCATTCGTACGAAGATTTTGCGACCATAATGCTTGGGTTCGAGGGGCAAAAGGTTGCGATAATAGCTTCCAATTGGATCACGCCAAAGAAAGTAAGGACCTTTAGTGCGGTCTGCACTGACGGCATCATCACAGGAGATTTTCTGACGCAGGAGATCCGGATAGATAACGCGGACACGACAACGGTTCCACGCCGGCAGTTCCAGGAACCCCTTACGCTAGAGCTAAGAAACTTCATTGAGGCCATAGAAGGCAAATCCAAGATTGTGGTGACCGCATCAGACGCGACCAACGTCACTAGGGTCGCTGAAGCTGCTATCCTCTCTAGCAACACAGGCTCGCCGGTTTATCTGGATCTGAAGCCATAATGAAAAAATCAATGCTCGACATCCTTGCATGTCCCATAGACAAGCACTATCCGCTGGAATTAATCGAGATAGTATCAGAAGGCGAAACTGTGAAAGAGGGAATACTTTCATGCGCAAAGTGCAGCCGGTATTATCCGATAATCGAGGAGATCCCTGTGATGCTTCCAGATGAGCTAAGAGAAAAGGAGAAGGACATCGAGTTCCTGAAAAAATGGCAAAGCAGGATTCCTGACAAAGTTATAAAGCAAGGGAATCCATGGCATCTTTGAAATAATGAGCGGCTACTCGGCTCCACCGGGAGTGACAAATTACGTAGCCAAGACAGCAAGGATAGGCAAGAATGTCAAGATATGGCACTTTGCCTACGTTGGGAGTGACGCAGAAATCGGGGACAACGTAATGATCGGATCCCTTACGCACGTTGACTACAAGGTCAAGATTGGCAGCAATACAAGAATTGAAGGCTCGGTGTACATTCCGCCGCTCACTCTTATCGGCAAGAACGTCTTCATCGGGCCAGCCGCGGTATTTACCAACGATCCCTATCCTATGAGCCCAAAGATGGCGGGGGTTATTGTGGAAGACGGGGCGATTATCGGCAGTGGCGCGGCGTTCAAAGCCGGAGTAAGGGTGGGAAGGAACAGCGTCGTCGCCATGGCTTCTGTTGTGACCAAGGACGTTCCCCCGGACACCGTAGTGATGGGACATCCAGCAAGACCTGCTTACAGCAGGGCCGAATACGAAAAGAAAAAGAAGAAATGGGAATCAGGCAAGTAATTCCTACTTTCGTTTCAAAGCCGTGCGTCTGACCCCGGGGTTCACCAGAAAGACCCGCTCTGGCTCCCTTCCATTCAATACCTGCAAGATGTTTTTCGCGGCAACCTCGCCCATTCTCGACCGTGTTTCAGTGGTCGCGCTCCCGATATGTGGCAGAAGCACCACATTATCCAGCGTGGCCAGAGGGCTTGATCTCGCGAGGGGCTCCTTTTCGAAGACGTCGAGGCCGGCTCCGGCTATCAGCTTGGCCTTCAGGGCTCTTGCCAAGTCTCGCTCGTTGACAATCTGACCCCTCGATGTGTTGATCAGGATGGCAGCATTCTTCATTTTTCGCAGTTTCGAAATGTCAATCAGGTGGCGGGTCGAGCTGTCAAGCGTAGTATGAACCGAAACAAAGTCGCTCCTGACAAGAAGATCGTCAAGATCGCAGTAGCGCGCATTCAGCTTCTGTTCAAGCGAGTGCTTCCTTGTCCGACTGTTGTATAGAATTTTCATGCCAAATCCCTTTGCCCGCTTGGCAACCGCGGATCCTATCCTACCTAGTCCGATTATTCCAAGCGTCGCACCATGAACCTCGTGTCCGAGCATCAGATCCGGCGCCCAGCCGACCCTCCATTTGTTTTTCCTCACCAGACCATCACCCCTTACGATGTTTCGGGCGCAGGCAAGCAGCAATGCGAAAGCCAGGTCCGCGGTTGCCTCGGCGAGAATATCTGCGGTATATGTTACGTAGATGCCTCTTCTTGTGGCTTCATTTACGTCGATGTGCTCAAAGCCGGTGCTGTAAGAGCTAATCACCTTAAGGGCAGGACCGGCCGCTTTGATAGCCGTGGAATCAATTCTGTCCGAAAGCATGCAGAGGATGGCGTCCTTTCCCGCAACGTTCTTCAAAATCTCCCCCCTTGTTGGAGGAGAGGAATTCTTGTTAAGGGTGACACCGCATTCTCCTGCCAGCATAGACAGCCCAGGCCCCGGGAATTTCCTTGTAACGTAGACCGTCCTTGCGACCACGCGGGACATCTATTCTTGGAGCGTATTTATTGTAGTGGGTCGCAGCGCGCAGTGATGCCTAAATCGTCCCGGATTCCTTGTAAGAAGTCTCTGTCATGCAATTCATGAAGTGACCATAACACGATACTATTATGACAAATATCAGCAATAGGCGCAATTACTTGCAATTTCTCACAAGACCCCAGTAACGCAGTATCGTTGGATATGGAACAATTTCGCAGTCATTACTTAAATAGATAAATAGCAGAACAGTTGACTCTCAAGGCAATGAGGAAAACTGTCGTTGTAGCTTCATCGCTGGCTGCGATTCTTGCAGTCTCGATGGTAGTGACTCCCTCCGCCTACGCACTGACAAATCTGATAACCGATCCTGAAGGGGATGTGACGAACGGCAATCCAGACTTTGACATCAAGAGAGCCGGAATAACGGACACCGGCAAGCTCCGCGTCGTAGTCTTCGGAGAGGCTGGCGGAACAAAGCCAAGCGCCCCTAGCCTGGACGACAAGGTTTACGCCTACGTCTTTGTCACAGACGTCGGAATTGTTGCAGTGACATCCCACCGTGCAGAAGACTCTGGCCAAGTTGTAAACGACCTAGCATGGCACAGCCATAGGGTGACGCTTGATGGATCAGGATGCGTTTCTTCGATCGAGGACTTCGGCAAGGCTAGACTGATTGACGATCACATACATGTAAGGGATACTGGCGCGACATCAATCGACGCAGTGCTTACCGCTGAATTGACGATTAATGGCGGCGTGTGTGTAACAGACGTCTTTGATAGCGCGGACTAACAGGGCGACGCCCTACTTTCTTTTTTTGTTATACCATTTCGAGCGATTCTGTTTGTTTGCAGTTTAGCTTTGTAAAATGCATTTTAGTGGCAATCTACAGCCTCTACGGTCGCTTTATTCAATGCACTCCCATCGAACGAGGCTAGATAATAGCCCGGCCCAGATTCGAACTGGGGTCAAGGGCTCCAAAGGCCCCTATGCTTGGCCACTACACTCGGCGGAAAATTTCACTCTTCCACTACCGGGCTTCCGGGCGTGAATTGACCTATCTAGCACGTCTTTATAATCTTACGGCGTTGATGGCAGCGATCATTTTGTCGGTTGGATCTTCCATTGCGCCGAGTATACGCGCGGCTTTCTTAATCTGGAGCTGCTGGAATTTCTTGTCTGCGATCATTTTCCGGGCTAGGCTCACCAGCATTTTTGGATTGGTCGCCTTTCTAACGAGACCAGACCTGATCAGATACCTTTCTACGTAGAAATTGAAAGGCGCGATCGAAATCGTGGGCTTGCCCATCAGAGCAGCTTCCGCAGTCATTGTACCGCCTGCGCCAACAAAAAGTCCCACAGAGTTGATCAGCTTTGTACCATCGACGACATCCCTTAGGACACGCACCTTGCTTCCGTACTTGGCTTCAACTTCACCAATTTGGTCTTCGTATCTGCCCAGAACCACAATGTCGGCGGACTGATGAAGAGAATTTATCAGGCCGTCTATCATGCCCGCTGCGCCGAGGTTCCTGTCAGCAACATATGACGCCTTGCTTTCTTCAAGCCTTATCAGCACCGTTTTTGCATAGTCAGGCTCGGGTTCGACGCGGCCGTCATGCTTGAGCCATGCGGCAGGGTCGAGGGCGCGGTAATTGACGACATTCCTTCTCGATATTCCATAGCCTGCCCATGCAGAGTAGGGCACGACCCAGGGGCAGTAGAGTTTGCCGATGAGAGGAATGGTAAGGCGAGCAACGGCCTCTGCGTGGGGCGAGTCGTTGAAGCCGATCTGCTGGATGCCAAGGCCGTATGCCACCCTCGCCCCTTCGGGCGAGGAAAACGATATCGCAATATCCGCGCCAAACTTGTTAATGACCTCGGCAAGCTCATAAGCCCTGATGGAGCTCTGTCGCAGCTTTTCGTACCGGTCCGATCCTCCGTGCTTCCCGACTATGGTAAGATCAAGCTGCTTGATTCTTGCCAGCTCAACGGCTTCCCTGTACCGTCGCGACGTGCAAAGAATTTCGTGCCGGCCTGTCCGTCGAAGAATGTCGATTGCTCGCCTGAAAAACATGACCTGCTTTGGAGTCAGAATGTCAAACCAGATCTTCAAGCATGACTTCTAGCCAGAGGCTAGTGGAAAAACCTTTTCTTTAACTAGCATTGTAGAATAGCCGAGTGCGTCGTGGGGAAGCTCGGGGGAACTCAGTCAAGACTTTGAGCGCTGCAGCTTCACCGGTCGCGGTTTATGGAATGAGCACGGAAGGCTACAGGATTGCCTCGTCGATAGCGGTGAAAGGCTCCAAGGTTTCGCTCATTGATGAATCTGTACGGATGGCAATTTCGCTAAAGCCGGACATTGCTCGCACGTATCCCAATGTGAGCTCGCTCATTGAGGACGAGCCCCTGCTTGACTTGGAACCTATCGATGTTGCTGTGGGCAATGCCTCATACGTGTACTTTGCACCCAGAATAAGGAAAGTCGGCCCGGACGTCAAGAGCGACGTAACGACAAAATTCAAGGACGCGATCAGGGCACTGAAGCGGGGGGCCTCGGTAGTCTACATGCTGCCGACCGGCGTAGGGGGGAACAACGAGAACGTCGCCCTGATAGAGCATGTGACGGGGATGTCGGCCGGAAGGGAGATATCATACTATTACATGCCGATGAGCTCGGTGGCAGGCCCGAGCGAAGCACTGATAGGCTCGGTCAAGTCCAAGCAGGACAACCACCTCTCGAAGATGCTCTACGACCCTGACACGCGCCAAAAAATCAACTTTGTTGACGTCAATTCTGCAGAGCTCAGCCATGTGATCAGGACATTGAGCCACTACGCAGGCATGGCCAGCATCCTGGAAATCTGCAAGAAAGCGACGGACAGCAACACGGGGATGGAGCTCAGCCGAGCTACGTTCACCGACCTGTATGTGGACGATGTCACGGCCGGCCTGTACGACCTCCGGATAATAGGGTCATCCTTGGACGGCGCAGGTCCACTGATGTACTTGGTCAACGGGAGCATCAAGGGCATTGAAGGTTATGTAAAGCACCTGATTGACCAGGTTAGAGCCACCCTGAAAAAGCGCGACCTGAAGGCCAGCAGGACAAAGGTCGCCATAGCATGGACCCTGGACCCCAACGAAATGAGAGGTGACAAGATAGAACTGCTGTCGTCCCTTGAAACGAAGGTCAGGGATTACATCGGGGATGTGGAGCGCCACCAGGGGCCAACTTTTGATTTGTACCATACAGACAAGACAACAGTCGTCATTGCCTGCTCGAAGGCAGACTATGAAAAAGTGATTTCAAAAAACATGGCAAACCAGGACTTTATAGTCATGAAGGCAAACCCGCTATGCCAGACTCTTGAATGAGGGACATCGCTTATGCGCGGCAGTGTCAATTGAAAGTTAGATTATTTATACTGGCAAACATTCAATCTCACTAGGGCATGGGTCAGACGCACCGTGGAGTGATAGTAATGTCTACATTTCCAGATGAACGGTCGATAACGCAGGTAGCGTACAGCGCTGTTGCCGGCAGGCTATGCGCGTGCGTCAACTTTGCAGAGATCAGATCGATCTATTCGTGGAAGGACAGGCTGGAAGATCAGAAAGAATACCTGGCACTTTTCAAGACGACCAAAAAGTCGGCGGCAAAGCTGAAGGCTGAAATTGTAAGGCTCCACCCATACGAGGTGCCCGAAATTGTGGAGCTGAACATGAACGATGTGTCAAGATCCTATCTTTCCTGGCTCATAGCGTCATCTTCAGCGAATAGAATATCGAAGAAGCGCCACAATGCCGCCAAGCGATGAGACTCGCAAGCCAATGTCGGTCGAGGAATCGACGGCAAAGACCCTAGCGCCATGACTCTCTACCGAATTGAGCATTTTTACGACCTCCTCTTCATTCGACGCGCTAAAGATCAGGTCGGAAAACACAACTGTCTCGACGGCTTTCAGAGCTGCGGCGTTAGAGACCTCCTTCAGACCCATGGCGAACTTTTGTTTCCCCCTGTTCACCATGAGCATCACCTGGTCCAGCACGGATGACACGACAGCCAGCTTGCTTGCGCTCATCACTTCTTTCATTGCTGCCGAACGAAGGAACACGAATATTCCGTCTTCGCCTGCAACGTCAACACCGTCAACCACGTCCGTGCTACCCCTATGGATTTCCTGATGCCGCTCGAGAAGCAAGTTGGTGAATCTTTTCCTCGTTTCTCCAGGGCCAAAAATGATTATTCGGTCGTTCTCCCCCTTTACCGACACGACAGCCCCCGCGACATCAGAGAAGAAATTTTCGATGTTGGGATTGTTCTTGCCCTGGTATCGCTTGCCGCTCTGGCCCGAGTAGATATTTGGTATGACGCTGACATGGGTGCCTGAGACCCTTGCGACCGCTGCTTCCTGCGTGTCGATCGCGACCAAGACATACGCGGCGCCCGTGCCAGATTTCTTCAACATCTTTATCTCGAAATCACGCCATCTCCTGCCTTTGTCAACAACTAGCATGTCTCCGGGCTGAACCGAGAAAGAATGATGGGTGCCCTTTGACACCATTTCGTTGTCGGTTTCAGTAATGTTGCCCGAGATCCGCAACCTGTCGACTGCAGAATCCAGCTGGCTCTGATCCACTCTGATTGAAAGCCGCACCTTCACCCGTTCGCCCTTATCAGGGCGCGCATAGTCCTTTTCCTGCTTTACTACACGAGATGTATCAGATACAACTACATCGCCCTTCTCGACGACACGTCTGAGCGTGAGCAGATCGTCCGGGTCTTCAGGGATAAGGAGATATGCACTACTTGACGACCCGCTGGGCTTTACTATCAAGCCTATTTGCCTTTTGCATGTTGAAGATCGTCCTTGATAGTACTAGGTGCCACCGCAACGCATTTCACGCTGTCTTTTCGCTCGCCGCAACCGCAGGTGATGATGATCCGTCGTTGCTGTCCTGCGGATGCTCGCCCTGGGACTGAACTGACTTCAGGTAACTGTCAACCCATTCCTGAGTGAGTACGCCAGACTCTACAAGATTAACGAGGGCATTGGGCGACGCAAAGCCCTGCACTTTTCCGACTCGCCTGCGGGTCTGCCTCCACTTTAGTTGGGTGTTGCCGCTCTTTGACGAATAGATAATGCCTAGAATTTCTTTTGCGTTCACAAAGGTCATCTCCCTGATCTTCTTTAGTGTTACCTTGTCAGCTGCCTCGATGTAGATCGCCCCGGGGCCTTCTTCCCTCTCAGGGAACACTTCATAGTCGCGCAGGTAACTTTCTGGTATAAAGGAACGACAGGTACTTACGATAATGAATTGTCTAAAGCTTTCAAGCGAAGCTGGCGTCTCTATTTGGACCAAGGTAGATATGGGAATCATTCAGTCATTTATCAAGCTTGTGAGACCATGTTGTGGACAAACTCCTTACTCAAGATCCTCCTCACTTATCAGAAGGGCTAGTGCAGTCATCGCTTGTCCACGGACAAGATCACGCACTGTGAAATAAAAGTCATTAAGTGACGTATACATTGCTTGGCAGAACCTACGGGCAGCACTTACCCCGGGGGATCGAGTGCCCATGAGGACATTCTCTGGGATGCTTTAGCAGAGTGCAGAGAGCGTCGGTGAACCTGTTTTTCATGTGGTGCTCTATGCCACATACCATTTCTTCGTCTATCTCTATTCTGAGCGCGTCCTTCATCAGAACTTCAAGGAGCCTTGTGTTCCTCATCATCTGCTTTCCAATTCGTTCGCCTTCGTCGGTCAGCTCCACGCTTCCCTTGGTGTAGCGGACAAGTCGAGAACCGTCCAGCTTGCGCAGCATCTGCACTACCGAAGGCTGCGTTACATTCAGGAGCTTTGCGATCGAGCTCACCTTGACGTCGCCGCCCTTTTCGCGGATGAACCAGATCGCCTTAAGGTACATTTCAACGTGCTCGGACTCGGCAGTTCCAACAAAAAGTTCTTCATCATTGCTGGCCGCCCTTTTCTTCAGAACAACAGAATCCACTGCGTCAATGAATTCTCGCTAAACTCTATTAACCTTATCTCTGTGAGTATAACGCCGTTTTTGCACGCGATTTCCTTTTCTGATCTCGCGGGTTCGAGTCCTCCCACAGATATTCAAAATAGCCCTTGGCAAATACTGCAAGTCCGGCATGCTCCGCCGAGATAGCGATCGGTTCCACAGCTCCACCTTCTCCCGAGCCCTCTCCCAGCAGAATGACCACCTGTTTGCTGTCACCGATTACGCCCCCGCCGAACAGACCGTCCTTTAACCTGACGTCCGCCACCCGCGATAGGGCTTTCAATATCTCCGGGTTTATCTTGGCCGATGCTAGGATGTTTATCTTTACACCTTTGTCATGGAGCGTGCGAAGGAGGGGCTGGAGAGGCTTGGCCACGTTTTCGGCGACCTGCGGAAGCGCGACAAGCAACTCATTCTGAGAGTTCTGGATTATTTCATTTACCTTCACAGCGATGTTCATGATGCCGGTGGCCACCCAGATCTCTGGCTTCTCTTTCATGCCGCTCTTTGTATACATCGGCATCAGCTCGCTCATGATTGTGCTGTGGCTCTCCCGAAAGTTGTTATCGTGCCGCGTTCTTGTAATCTCGAGGGCAGTTGACGGGGATTTGGGAAAGAACTTTTGCGGCCTGGAGCTGTTCGATTCGAGCCAGCCCTTTTCCTCAAGGCTGTTAAGAACCTCGTAAATCTTCGAGTATGGGACACCAGACCGCTTTGACATGTCGGATGCCGTCATCGAGCCGGATTCAAGCAAAGAAAGGTAAACGCGGATTTCATAGCTCGTCAAGCCAAGGTCCTCCATTGCCTTCCTCGACTTGTCGCTGATGCTCAAATCTTCTCAAACTGAGAGTCAGAAGTATATTTACCTTTTAGAACTGGATCATTGATGCCGGGATCAACTGGTTTGTCTGAATGACAAATCGATCTGCATAGAGTCAACTATACTTTCTCCTGCGACGCAAAAACCTGCACATAAGATCTTAAGACAAGAAAATTCGAATCTTGCGCATGAATAAAATCGGCAAGACGCAGCTCGCGTCAATAGCTGCTGCGTCGATGTTGGCAGGCTACGTCGTCGTAGCCTCTACGCTGCCCGGAAATTAAGCGGATCACGAACTTGGCCTGCCCTCATTAATGGCCGCAGACGCAGCTGCGGTAGATTACTTCCTAAAGATTGAAGGGATCGAAGGCGAATCAACGGCGGAGGGCCACAGGGGCGAAATCAAGATATTGTCATACTCTTGGGGAGCCTCAAATTCAGGCGTGTTCGCATCGGGTGCGGGCGGCGCCGGGAAAGTAAACTTTGGGTCCCTTCGCCTAACAACGGCCGGGGTAAGCATAGCATCCCCATCGTTGTTTGACGTTGTCGCGACAGGAAAACACCTTCCAACAGCAACGCTGACCCTTGCAAAGGCGGACCAAGGCTACGACTACCTCAAAGTAACCCTTTCAGACGTAGTGATCAGCTCTTATCAGACTGCAGGCGCGGCGGGACAAGTGCCAATCGAAAATATTAGGCTCAACTTTGCACAGATAGAATACGAGTATACTCCGCAAAAGCCGGATGGCAGTCTCGGGACCACCGTGAGGGCAGGCTGGGACCTGGCGGCTAACAAGAGACTATGAGACCACCTGGTCACGCGCCTTAGGCACATGTCGTCATTTGATGGATCCCGCACACCCTGGACAGCCCGAACCTGTACTGAGAATTCTGGTATTTTTTGTGCCATTTGTGCTTAGAATTGAACCTATTCACCTTAGTATTTGTCAAGTTAGCTTTAAATACAAAATCCAGAACCCTGTGCTTAAGGTAGTAGCATGGACCTAATCCAGATTTCTAACGTGTCTAGCAAGAGCATTGGTGCTAGGCGTACCATCCGGTTCACCCAGAGCATCTGTCCGGACTGCAACATGATCCTGGATGCTGAGGTGTTTGAGAGAGAAGGCAAGGTCTTTATGACAAAGACATGCCCGACGCACGGCGAGTGTGAGGAGCTTTACTTTGGTTCCTACGAGATGTACAAGAAATTCAGCACTTACTGGATGGATGGCAAAGGTGCGCATGCGCCGAACGTCATGATTGACAAGTGCTCCTGTCCAAACAACTGTGGACTGTGCACCAACCACCTTTCACACTCTGGACTTTCTAACATGATTATCACAAACAGGTGTGACCTGACCTGCTGGTACTGCTTCTTCTACGTCAAGAAGGGCCTGGAGGGCGCGTATCTCTACGAACCAAATATGGAGCAGGTGAGGGCCATGATGAAGACCCTGAAGGCTGAGAAGCCCATTGCAGGCAACTCTATCCAGATCACCGGCGGAGAGCCGATGCTTCGAGACGATATAGCCGAAATCATCAAGGTAATGAAGGAAGAGGGAGTGGACCATGTCCAGCTCAACACGAACGGCATAAAGCTGGCAATGTCGCCGGAAACGATGCGCCAGGTTAGAATGGCGGGCGTGAGCAACCTGTACCTCTCGTTTGACGGAGTTACTCCAAGGACTAACCCCAAGAACCACTGGGAGGTGCCTTACACCCTGGAGTCGGCCAGAAAGTGCGGGATGACGGTTGTATTCGTCCCGACAGTCATAAAATCGATTAATGATCACGAGCTCGGTGGCATAATCAGG
>Ga0137829_10008367_pt1 | contig 16720 bp, 17 predicted proteins | sample OV2TP2_FD_97737 | JGI IMG/M metagenome (GOLD analysis project Ga0137829, IMG submission 97737) | reverse complement strand
TGAAAAGGTATGGGGAAAATACAAGGACAAGGTGTTGTTTGTGGGGCTGGATGTAGGACGCTTTGCAGGGCTAGGTGGCCCTGAGACCTCTAAGAAGGAGCTGCGACAACTAGGCATTACCTATCCCGCTGGCCCGGCCCCTGATATTGAGGCCATTCAAAAACTGAGTGTCTGGGCCCTCCCCTCCACCGACTTCATTACTCCTAAGGGTAGAGTCTATAAAAAGTGGGCAGGGATTCTGAACGAGGCGAAGCTAACAGAGCTGGTGGAGGCCTTGCTAAAGGAGCGATAACGCGCCCAGCGGCTCCACAACCTGGGAGAAGCGAGATAACATATGGAGGTCGTCCTTATAGCCCTGGCGGTGGCAGTCTGCTGTGGCCTTCCCATTCTTGGCTTGGCCATCTCCGAAAAGATAAAGGGGAAAAAGACAGGGTCTGGAGACAGAGGCAGGCGGAGCTAACTCACCTATGGCAGAACTCCAGCAGTTGCTGAGCCAGTGGCTCGGAGATCTAGCGAGCCTGATTCCTGTAGGGTATCCCTTTGCCGCTGGGATGATTTCCGCGGTAAACCCCTGTGGGTTCGCCATGCTGCCCGCCTACCTGGGGCTGTTCCTGGGCCGGCAGGAGCTTTCTCCGGCATCCGTATCTACGGTCGGTATATTCACACCCTGGAGTGCTGCGGTCCCGGCGCAGATTATCAGGGCGATCTGGGTGGCGGCTGCTGTTACGGTAGGTTTCGTGCTGCTATTTAGCTCGGTGGGAGCGCTGATATCACTAGGCGGGCAGCTTATCATCCCTCTAGTACCCTGGATAGCGGTAGGGATTGGGGTGGGTTTGGTGCTCCTGGGACTGGCCATGTTTAGGGGCTACCACGTTTCGGCCAATTTTTCCGCCCGCCTAGCTAGCCAGATAGGGAACCGAACCCTGATAGGCCCTGCGGGCTTCTTTCTCTTTGGCATATCCTACGGCCTGGCTTCTCTTAGCTGTACTCTTCCCATCTTTCTAACGGTAGTCGGAGGGTCTCTAGCAGCGGGAGGTTTTACTAAGGCAGTCTCACAGTTCTTGAGTTACAGCCTGGGAATGGGCCTGATTATTTTGTTCCTCTCCTTAGGCCTTGCCCTGCTTAAAAGTGGTCTGGTGGGGTTCTTCCGACAGGTTATCCCGTACGTAGAACGGATAAGTGCGGCCCTCCTTATACTGGCGGGCTCGTACATCATTTACTACTGGCTATTCAAGGGAGGCCTTATTAGCGTATTCAGCTAGAGCCGAAGGCCACCTTCTTCCGAAGATTACGGCAGGCGTAGCGATGCGCTAGGGAAAGCCATATAATTAGCTCCGTGCAGGTCACGGACAATAGCTCCGATGTAGCCATCCTTTGGCGAAGCATTGAGGCCATCCCAGAGCCAGTGGCCAGGCCCGTGTTCGTAGTGGTAAGCGGCCTACCAGGCTCCGGGAAGTCCTATTTTTGCCGCCAGCTCGCCCGGCGTCTCCCCTTACTCATTCTGGAGACGGATCGCCTTCGAAAAGCCCTGGTTCCTCGGCCCAGCCACTCCGCCCAGGAGAGCGCCCGCCTCTTTCAGGCGTGCCACCTGCTTATAGAGGGGCTGCTGAAAAGAGGCGTCCATCTGGTGCTAGACGCCACCAACCTGGTGGAGCACAACCGCGAGCGCCTCTACTATATCGCCGAAAAAGCGGGAGCGAAGCTGGTCCTGGTACAGGTCGATGCACCGCCAGAGGTGATTCAAAGGCGTTTGGACGGCCGTTCGCATAGAATAGACCCGTCAGATAATTCCGATGCAGACATCAAGGTCTATAATCGAATGCGCCCTTCGGCAGAGGTAATCCAGCGGAACCACCTCTACGTAGATACCTCTAGAGACCTTGGCCCTGCTCTGGACAGGATCGTTCGCGAGATAAATCGGTGGGAAAGAGGCTAAGTCCTGTTGAGGAGTTGATAGCTCTATGAACTTCTGGCAGATGGTCCTCTACGGCTTCGCGGGTCTCCTGGTGGCCGCTATTCTCTTTTGGGCCGTGGTTTTGGGCGCTGCAGCAGGAGCCTTCTGGTACTTTAGCCGCTCGCCAGGTTTTCAGTACACCGCTGAGTACCCGATTCAAGACCCCTCGGGGAAACAACAGACTGTAGTGGTCAAGGCTGTGAACACCACCAGCATACCGCCCGAGGTCGTCGAGCAGATGGTACGGGAGGGAGTAGTCCAGGCTAACGTCCAGGTGCAGGGAGGCCCCTTCGATACGACTCTGGCCAACCTCAGCTTTTTCGTCCGGGTGCCATTCGAAGACATCATTCGGAAGTCCATGGTGGTGGCTGGAGAGGAGATTCTAGGCAAAGAGGGGAAAAAAGGGCTGCTGAGCCAGGCCTCGTCTCAAGTAAAACAGGAGATAGGGCCAGTAGGATCGGCCTTTCTGGAGGGCGATATCTCCAAAGCTATAGCTCGTTCCCTGGGAGGCTCCGATCAGCTAGCTACCGCGCTCCTGGGTGCTGGCGGCACCATGAGTGTTGGCGAGCTACGGGATTCCAAGTCTCCGTTGGAGCTAAGGGCCCTTCTTGGAGATAACTACACCGCCCTGCTTGACCAGCTTTCAAAGGGCAACACTCAAACCACGGTGCAACAACGCCTGAAGGAGGACCCACAAGGGACGTGGAAGGCTCTCACCCAGAACGTGCCTCCTTCTACCCTGGAGGGACTCTTGCGGCAAACGCTGGGTGACGCGGCTGGGAAGGACCTCAAGAATCTACTGGGCTCCACATCTCCTGAGGAGTTAGAGGCCGTTTTTGGCAGGAACTACCAAAGTGTCCTCCAAAACCTGCTAGGCAGCCAGGGCACCAAGACCCTGGGTCAAGCTTTCTTGGAGAATCCGTTCCCGATAATGGACGCCATCTCCCAGGGGAGAAGGGAGTCCCTCCTTAAATCGCTGTTAGGAGGCCAGTAGCTTCTATCGATGTACATGGCTTTGCACGAGAGATCACGGTTTCTTCTGTCATTGCGAGCGAAGCGAAGCAATCTCGGATATCTGAGGTTACGTTTGCGGCAACCATACAAGGCATCACGCAAAAGGAGACGAGTCTATGAAGGTATCTACTATCCAAGGAGACATAACCAATATCCCGGCTGATGCGGCCATCGTTAACCTGTTTGAGAGAGTAACTAGCCCAGGAGGGGCCACCGGTGCCGTGGACAGGGAGATGGGCCACTCCCTGAGCCAGCTCATCGCCGATGGCGAGATAAAGGGCAAGCGAGGCGAGCTTACCCTGGTCCACACCTTCGGCAAGATCGCCCCCAGCAGGGTGCTAGTTTTGGGCCTTGGGAAGCAGGAAGACTTTTCCCTAGAAACCATCCGGAACGGGATGGCGGAGGCCTGCCGCTACCTTAGGCGTATCGGCGTGAAAAAGGTCTCCACTATCATCCATGGCGCTGGGATTGGAGGAATGGACCCCCAGGAGGCAGCCCAAGCTATGGTAGAGGGGGCCTTGCTGGGACTCTACACCTTCAATCGCCACAAAAGTGCCAACAACGAGGACTCGGATATAGAGGAGCTGGTGCTCGTTGAGCGAGAGGCAGCTAAGCTCCCAGCCGTAGAGAAAGGCGCGGAGATGGGGCAGATCATCGCGGAGGCCACTATCTTTACACGAGACCTGGCCAACGAGCCCTCCAACTTTATGACCCCCACAGACCTGGCCGACGCCGCTCGCATGGTGGCGGACCAATGGGGCCTGGAATGCACTATTCTGGAACGAGAGCAGATGAAGGAGCTGGGCATGGGGGCCCTCCTTGGCGTGGCCCAGGGAAGCGCCCAACCCCCCAAGCTCATCGCCTTGTCCTACAAGGGCGATCCTTCCCATAAAGAAGACATCCTTGGCCTGGTGGGTAAGGGGGTGACCTTCGACTCTGGAGGCATCTCCATAAAGCCAGCAGAGGGCATGAGCAGCATGAAGACGGACATGGCTGGCGGTGCAGCCGTCATTGGAGCCATGCAGGCCATTGCCCGACTCAAGCCCCGAGCCAACGTCTTAGGGGTTGTGCCTGCGGCTGAGAATCTGCCTAGCGGCACGGCGCAGAAGCCCGGAGACGTGGTGAGGGCCATGAACGGCAAGACCATCGAGGTGGAGAACACCGACGCCGAGGGTCGGCTTCTCTTGGCCGATGCCATGTGCTACGCCAAGAGCCTGGGCGCTAGCAGGCTGGTGGATGTGGCCACCCTCACGGGGGCCATTCGCGTGGCCCTGGGCACGGCCTGCTCCGGTGCCTTTGGAAACGACCGGAAGCTGATGGAGGTGGTTACTCGTGCCGGTGAGAAGGCAGGGGAGCGGGTATGGGAGCTTCCCCTGTTCGATGACTACAAGGAGCAGATCCGCAGCGACGTCGCCGATCTGAAAAATACCGGTGGACAGCCCGCCGGCTCCATCACGGCGGCCAAGTTCCTGGCGGAGTTCAGCGGTGATACCCCCTGGGTGCACCTGGATGTGGCGGCGACTGCCCGCTCCGACAGAGATAAAGGATTTATAGCCAAAGGCGCTACTGGCGTGCCCGTGCGCACCCTGGTGAATGTGGCCCTGGAGCTGGCAAAAGGGGACTAATAGTCTCAAGCGAACTCCTTGATTCAACATGATGAGAGTGTCTAAGAACATGGGGTTACAAGGGGACAGAGTCCCCTTGACGGGGGTCTGGGGGTGTCCCCCAGATTCTATCATTTCCCCCTTCCAGGAAAGGAAGGGGGCTAGGGGGATGGTTCACAAACATATTAGAGGCCCTGTAATCATAGCAAGGAGCTGTTAGATTTGGCAGAGATGCATCACAAGCCCTTTGACATGGAGACCATCGTATCCCTCTGCAAGCGCAGGGGAATAATCTTCCCCAGCAGCGAGATCTACGGCGGCCTGGGCAGCACCTGGGACTACGGGCCCATCGGCGTGGAGCTAAAGCGCAACGTCAAAGAGGCCTGGTGGCGGGCCATGGTCCAGGAGCGGGACGACGTAGTGGGGCTGGACGCCGCCATCCTCATGGCCCGACAGGTCTGGGTCGCCAGCGGCCACGTAGCGGGCTTCGCTGATCCCTTCACAGAGTGCAGGGCTTGCCAGCTTCGCTGGCGGGTCGACGCCTTGAAAGATGGCCGATGTCCCCAGTGCGACGGCGAAGTCACTGAGCCCCGCATGTTCAACCTCATGTTCAAGACTCACGCCGGCCCTGTGGAGGAGGAGGCAGCCCTGGTCTACCTCCGGCCCGAGACGGCCCAGGGCATCTTCGTCAACTTCGAGAACGTCCTGACGACCAGCCGCAAGAGGCTCCCCTTCGGCATCGCTCAGATAGGTAAGGCCTTCCGAAACGAGATCACCCCTGGCAACTTCACCTTCCGCACCCGGGAGTTCGAGCAGATGGAGCTGGAGTTCTTCGTCAAGCCGGGAACCGATGCCCAGTGGCACCAGCAGTGGGTCCAGGAGCGCTTCCAATGGTATCTCAGGTACGGCATCCGACAGGAGAACCTGAGGATTCGCCCCCACGGCAAAGACGAGCTGGCCCACTACGCCAGCGCCTGCTCCGACATCGAGTACCGCTTCCCCTGGGGATGGTCGGAGCTGGAGGGCATCGCCAACCGCCAAGACTTCGACCTGAAGCAGCACGCGCAGCACAGCGGCAAGGACCTCTCGTACTTTGATAACGACACCAAGGAGCGTTTCATTCCCTACGTAATCGAGCCATCGGGAGGAGTTGACCGCGCTGCACTGGCCTTCCTCATCGATGCCTATCACGAGGAGATGGCCCCCACCGGTGAGGGCAAGGAGGAGATGCGAGCCGTCCTGCGGCTGCACAAGGCCATGGCCCCGGTGAAGGTGGCGGTGCTGCCCCTGAGCCGCAACGAGAGGTTGCAGCCCTCGGCTCGCGAGGTGTATGACATGGTCCGCAAGCAGTGGGCCGTCCAGTACGACGATGCCCAGAGCATCGGCCGCCGCTACCGAAGGCAGGACGAGATCGGTACGCCCTGCTGCGTCACCATCGACTTCCAGACCCTGGATGATCGGGCCGTTACCATCCGTGATCGCGACAGCATGCATCAGGTCCGCGTCCCCATCGCCGAGTTAGTACCAGCGCTGAGAGAAAAGTTAACAGTGTAGCTAGAAGTCATCCCGAACCTCGTCCTCGGGGGAGTTCAGTCCCGACCAGTCGGGACTGGCGGGGGTCTGGGGGTGTCCCCCAGCGCTTTTTCTTTGCCCCCTTCCAGAAAAGGAAGGGGGACACAGGGGGATGGTTCGTTACTTCGACACAAGGTCATGTGGGCTGAGAGAGAAGCTCTGAGGAGGGGGAAGCACTTGCTAGTGAGCTATAATGTACGTGTTCATTATGCGGAGCGCCATGAAATGCGATCTGTGCCAGGGAGAATATCGAGAAAAGCTTATCAGTCGTAGCTACAGGCATCGCTCTAAGACGGTGCTGGTAGAGGACGTGCCTGCCCTAGTCTGTGACCGATGTGGAGACATTCTGCTGACCGAAGAAACGGCAAGCCGCATTCATCTACTTCTCGAAGGTGATCCTGATGGCGCAGCCCCTCTATATCGGTTCCCTCAAAGGAGCCCCCGCTAGAATATGCACACAACTGTTACAATCCGCGACCGCGACACCATGCAGCAAGTGCGCGTCCCCATCGCCGAGCTAGTAGAGGCGTTAAAGGATCGCCTGGGATGATAGATAGAAGGAAATCGATTACTAACAGGGGTTACAAGGGGCTTTTGCCCCTTGACGGGGGTCTGGGGGTGCCCCCCAGCCTCCTCTCTTCCCCCTCTCCTGCAAGGAGAGGGGGCCAGGGGGTGAGGTATCTGACTCCAAATAGCATCTGCTGTCCCGTGAAAGGGGTATCCTCTTTTACAATGAATTAACGATTCATCACATTAGAGGGGATTTATGAAGACCCAGCAGTATCTGGAATACAAAGTTAAACTCTCCCGTGATAAAGAGACAGGCCTAGTTGTTGCCGAAGTCCCGGCCCTGGGCATTGCCGATGACGGAGTCGACAAGGGCCAAGCATTGGCCAACATCAGGCATATGGTCGCATTTCATCTGGATTGCTTGTTAGAGGAGGGCGCTGCGATCCCGGAGGAAAAGCATAAGGGAGAGGGAATCTACGTCCGCGTGAAGCGCCCCGCCCGTGCCGCTTAGATCCCTACATAGTCGAGAGGTTGTCCGGCGGCTGGTAGCCTCGGGATTCAGGCAGATGCGACAAAGAGGGAGCCATGCCAGGTTCAAAGATGAAGCAGGCCACAGGGTTACGGTGCCCATGCATCCGCCCATCCTTCGACAGGCGGGCATTTCCGAGGAGCAGTGGGACAGGCTATAATGGCCCCTGATAATATACGTGTTCACTATGGGAAAAGGGTTTCTCGTGGGCAGTGACCAATTCCTTCAGTTTAGGGTCAAGCTAATCGAAGACGCCGAAACGGGGCAAGTTGTAGCCGAAGCGCCAACCTTGGGGATTGCCGATTACGGTGTCGATGGCCCAGAGGCGCTCAATAATCTCCAGGAGATGATCGTCTTCCACCTGGAATGTCTACAGGCCGAGGGCCAACCTATTCCTCAGGAGGATACCGATGAGGAGGGCATCTACCTCAGGGTGAGGCTGCCAGTAGGTGCCTCTTAGACCGCTACTAGGACGGGAGATTAAAGACTGGCAATGGTAATTGCTAAAGAATCTACCACCAAGGTTTTTCAGCCAGGCCTTATCCCTTTTGTGGATTTTTCATCTGTTAATCCAAAAACGCCTCTCAAATCTCTGAATCTAAATTGGACAGAGCGCGACTTGCCCGAAAGCGTTCGTACTAAACATGTCCATCGGCTGCATCCATATTTGGGCAAGTTCGTTCCGCAACTTGTTGAAATTTTTCTCCGTAAGTTCCAGCCGAAGGTGGTGTGTGATCCCTTCTGTGGTTCAGGGACTAGCCTTGTTGAGGCCGTCGCCCTGGGCGTTGACTCTATTGGCTGCGACATTTCAGAATTCAATTGCCTTTTGACCAAAGTCAAGACGGACAATTACGACCTTGATTTGCTCGATAGGGAAGTTAAGGACATCGCAAGTAAAACGATAGGGGTAGAGCTGGGTATTTTGCTAGAGAGAAAACAGAGCTATGTTTCTGGTGAATATTTATCTCAATGGTACGCGCCTGAAGCTTTGGAGACTCTGCTGCTCTATAGGTCACTGATCCCAATTTACACTTATCAAGACGTATTGAAGGTTATCCTTTCTCGTGCAGCAAGGTCCGCACGCCTAACAACTCATTTTGACCTTGACTTTCCGAGGGTCCCTCAAAGAGAGAGATATTATTGTTATAAGCACAGCCGAACGTGTCATCCAACGAAGGATGCTGCCCAATTTATCCGTAGGTACAGTTATGACACACTAAGACGCATTAGAGAGTTCGCTGCTATTAGGAAGGACGCAAAAGTGACCATCGTTAGCGGTGACGCAAGGACAATTGAGTTTCCAAAATTCGATATGGTTATAACATCTCCACCGTATGTAGGGCTTATTGACTATCACGAGCAACACAGATACGCCTACGAATTATTAGGATTGCAGTGGAAAGCCCAAGGCGAGGTCGGGGCAGCTTTTAACGGCAATTCAGCACGAGCTCAAAGAAAATACGTTGAGGACATTACCAAGGGTTTTGAAAACTTGAAGAAATTCCTGGCTCCCAATGGTCGAATAATAGTGGTAGCAAATGATAAGCACAATTTATATGACAAAATCGCTCAACAAATTGGAGTCAGGGTGGAAACTGTGCTGCATAGGCAGGTGAATAGAAGGACTGGCAGGCGCGCTGATGATTTTTTTGAAAGCGTTTTCGTCTGGAGAGCCTAGACACCATGAAAGCTTCGACCAGAGCTGAAATAAAGCGCATTATGGAGGACTTCGTCGCCCTACAAGCCCCCAAATTTCAGAGGATTTCGGTCACTGAATTAAGGCTAGCGTACCCGTTCCACCGACTGGTATTCCCAGATAGTGCTATTTTAGCCTCTAGGCTCGAAAGAAGTATAGTGACTGCGATGGGGCGCGACCTGTACCCGAGGCTGGCTGAGGCTGTGGCTCTGGATAAATACAACGTGGTGAGGAGAAATCACCCATTAGACGGGCAGCTAAATGATGCTGCATGCAACCTGATCGAGCAAATTGTTACCGAGCTCCGAGCACGCTCACAAAAAGGGGTTTCGAGACGGAAGCCCGACCATTTTCGGGAGCTTGCGGATATATTGGCCTCCAGAGGGGGTGGAATTAGGGAGGTTCCTGTAATAGCGGACCTGTACGTTGGTGATTTCTCGGAAGGTCCGCTTTTCCTAGAACTTAAGACACCCCTACCGAATCTTGATATAGCGGCTGAATCTAAAAGAAAGATGCTTTACTACCTGGCGCTCATGGATCGCCGAAGTGTAAAGGAGGCTAAGGCTCTCTTGGGGCTTACCTACAATCCATATGTTACTCGTGCTAAATATGCCCATTCTTTCACAAAGCAAATCATGGATATGGAACACGAAGTGCTACTTGGACAAGAACTCTGGGATTATCTAGGTGGCAATGGCACCTATCAGGAACTTCTTTCCATCATCGACTCAATTCGGCGATTATAAACTATGGATTTACGACTATTGACAACTTCATCGAAATGGTTTAGGTCCTGGACCCACTCGGCAGAAGGGGGTTCAGGCAAGATGCCCTACTATCGTATACGGGGCAAATGGTACCATCTGGAGTACTCGGACTTGTTCAATGAGGTGATAGAGGCAAGGTCTCCTCGTTCGGCCATTATCACGTTTGCCCTCGATCACACAGGTGAAGAGCAGGTCCGTAAGATTAGCTGGGACATGCCGCTGGCCAGGAAGATACAAATGGGCGCGCTTGAGCCTGAGCCCGCCTTCTGGGTGGGCGATGACCAGCTATACAGCATCCGCTCAGTAACCAGGGTGGTGCCCAGAGAGGTCGTTTGCCCAACATGCGAAGGCAGGGGAAGGACGCAGGGGTTTGTAGATTTAAGTAGCAACGAAAAGTTGACACTTCTGTGACAGGATTACTTATGACCTACCAGGATATTGTTGAGCACTACATAAGGGCGGTGAACTGGGGGCTCAAGTACGGGAGCTTCCGGCGGGCGCTGGAGCTTTTTACCGATGACGTCGTCTTGACGGTGGGCGAGATGCGGAGGACGGGGAAGGAGGCGGTGCTGGACTACCTGAAGGGTATCGTGGCCCAGAGCGTTACCGCTCTCGTCGAGACGCCTCACCCGGAGCGCATCCGCTTCCGCTTCAAGCGGAACTACCCCCAGAGCGACTGGAGCGAGTACGACTCCGTTATCATCTTCCTTAGCCAGGATAGAAAGAAGATCACTGAGATGCAGGTGAGGGAGAAGGCCCCTGCCACTGTCTATTGGGGAGGCTAAATGCATTGAAGGGGGACAGTCATCCCCATTTAACGCCCCGACCTGTCGGGTCTGCTATCCCCTATGTTGGGCAAGTGCATTTGGGGTAGACCCTCACCCCCTTGACCCCCTCTCCCTTGGTAAGTTTGTAAAGGGAGAGGGGGTTAAAGGATAACCTGGGGGACACCCCCAGACCCCTGCCAAAGGGGGCAAGCGCCCCCTTTGGAATCCCTTTGAAGCTGTCTATGCAGGGCAGGCTCCTTTTAGGCAAAGTTGACTTTGCTGAAATCATTCTATTAGAAGAGTCCAGTCCCGACCAGTCGGGACTGGCGGGGGCAACGGGGGTGTCCCCCGTTTTTCTCTACCCCCTTCCTGGTAGGAAGGGGGTCAGGGGGATGGTCAAATGCACAAGGGGGAAAAGGCCAAGGCTAAGCAATGGGCACTTCCATAAAGTTCATCCACTTCGCTGACCTGCACATAGGGGTCGAGAGCTATGGGCGCATCGACCCCGACACTGGGCTATCCACACGCCTGGGCGACTTCCTGGCGGCGTTCGATGAGCTGGTGGACTTCGCCCTGGGGAACGATGTGGACCTGGTAGTCTTTTCGGGCGATGCCTACAAGAGCCGCGACCCCTCTCAGACCCACCAGCGCGAGTTCGCCAGGCGCATCCGAAGGCTCATCGAGGCGGACATCCCCGTCTTCCTGCTGGTGGGGAACCACGACATGCCCCATGCTCCCGTCCGCGCCACGGCGCTGGAGATATTCCCTACCCTCTCCGTGCCCAAGGTCTTTATAGGAGGCCGCCCGGATATACATGTTATCCAAACAAGGAAAGGGCCAGTGCAGATTCTCGCTCTCCCCTGGGCCACCCGAAGCAGCCTCCTTGCCAAGCAGGAGACCCAGAACCTTGGGCTGAAGGAGATCAACCAGCTCCTGGAAGGGAGGCTGACGGCATGGCTGCACCTCGCTGCCCAGCGGCTGGACCCGGATATTCCTGCGGTGCTCTCGGCTCACGCCTCGCTGGCCAATGCCAAGCTCAGCTCGGAGCGCACCATGATGGTGGGGCGGGACTACATCCTGATGCAGAGCAGCCTGGCCCATCCCAGCATCGACTACGTCGCCATGGGCCACGTCCACCGCCAGCAGGTCCTCTCACGCAATCCGCCCATAGCCTATTCGGGCAGCATGCAGCGGGTGGACTTTGGAGAGGAGGACGAGGAGAAGGGCTTCTATGTGGTCGAACTGGACCCCTCTCTGCCTCGGGGCAGAAGATGCAGCAAGTTCGATTTCCATCAAGTGAAGGCCCGAAGATTTCTTACCATTGGGTGTGACATAAAGGAGGGCGATCCCAACCCCACAGCCACGGTGATTCGAGCCATCGAGCGACATCACGTCGTCGAAGCGGTCGTAAGGGTGCAAATAGACGTTCCCGCCAGCCTGGAGGCGGCCCTGAGAATGGACGAAATCGGCCAGGCCCTGTCATCGGCCCACCATATAGCCTCTTTGACCAAAGAGGTGCAGAGGACCCCTCGAGTCAGGCTTAGCATAACCGCCCCAGAGGCCCTCTCACCCGCCGAGGCTCTCAAGCTCTACGTGGAGTCCAAGGGCACCAGCCCCGAGCGAGCCAAAAAGCTCATGGACTACGCCGCAAGGCTCATGGCAGAAAGCGGTCCAAAAGAGTAGGACATCACCCGCCAATACTGAAAATGAGGTATTCTATATATTAAACGGTAGTAGGGAACATCATGAAAGGGACTGCCCTTATATCCGGCGCCTCTGGTGCGCTGACTTTTATCCTGTCAACCTTCGCCTTTCGCATAGCCTTTGCAGTGCCAACCCCCACGGAGGTTATACAGGGCCTGATCTTGACTCTATCTCCGGGGGCTGTGCAGTCTCTGATCATCGACACCTTTCAGACCCTCGCCAAGCCGGGGCTGTTCATCATTCTAGTGATGGGGCAGCTAGCGGCCGGTGCGGCGCTGGGGATGCTGTTTGTCACATTACTAGAACGAAGTGGCGAGAGGGTGTTGCCCTGGCCTTCTCAGTTAAAGTGGGGAGGTCTCTACGGCGTCGTGGCATGGGGAGTCTTTCAGATATTGACCCTGCCGTTGCTGGCAGGGGAGGCCGAGATTGTTGCTCAGGGGTCGAGCCTGGGGGCGGTCTCCCTTTCTCAACTGGCTTCCTTCGTTATTTACGGCCTCGTCTTATCGGCGTTTTGCGCCCTGCTAGAAAAGAACCGTAGCGTTACACAGCGAATTGACCTGAACACGGGGCGAAGGAGCGCCCTGGCCTGGCTGGCCCTGGGGGCCATAGGGGCCTCTCTGGGAGGAACATTGTGGCGCCTCTTTGCCTCGGGCACTACCACTGGTGGAGGTAAGGATCGGGAAGCGATGGTGAGCACATCGGGCGCTGAATCCCGAAGTGTAAGCTTATTGGCGGAAGGCAAGAGCATCCCCCAGGGAACGCTTGTTACTCAGGGCATAGCGCCCGAAAGACTTTCAGGCATGCCCATGGAGGTTACACCCAACGAGGAGTTCTACCTGGTCTCCAAGAACTTTATTGACCCCGAGGTCAGCGAGGCGACCTGGAGCCTCAAGATCGAAGGGCTGGTGGCCAAGCCCATAGAGCTTACATACGATGAGTTGCGGAGCCTTCCCTCGGTAGAGCAATACACTACCCTGACGTGCATCAGCAACGAGATAGGTGGCGACCTCATAAGCAACGCCCTGTGGAAAGGGGTCCCACTAAGGGACCTCTTGGCCAGGGCGGGGCTAAAGCCGGAGGCTAAGGATATCGCCCTCTCTGCGGCTGACGGCTACTCCGAGAGCTTCCCTGTGGCCAAGGCCCTGGAGCCCAGCACCATCGTCGCTTATGAGATGAACGGCGTACCCCTTCCATCTAAGCACGGGTTCCCGGCCCGGCTTATCGTCCCAGGACTCTACGGCATAAAAAACGTCAAGTGGTTGACCAGGATCGAGCCTGTTGCGGAAGACTTTCAAGGTTTCTGGCAACGGAGGGGCTGGACAGACATCGGCATCATCAACACCTCATCAAGAATAGATGCGCCAATAAAGCGGACAGTCTCTTCAGGCCGGCCAACTCCTTTAGGTGGCATAGCCTTTGCCGGCGATAGGGGAATCCTTAGGGTTGAAGTGAGCTTCGATAATGGCTCCACCTGGCATGAGGCGGCAGTTAAGGGCTCTCTTTCGCCCTACGGCTGGGCATTATGGGGCCTTGAATGGGTCCCGGCTCAGCCAGGAAACCATAAGGTCCTGGTCAGGGCCACCGATAAGCATAGAGCCACGCAGTCATCCAGAGGGCGGCCCCCTTTCCCGGACGGGGCAACGGGCCTGCACGACGTTCGCATCAAAGTCGTGTCTATTTAGGACTGGCTGGGCTGCGGTGAAAATAGCCGCTCATCCTTCGACTAGCTCAGGACGAGCGGCATTCTGCGGTGGCTGCCAGCCCGTTGGCATAGGAACTCTGTTGAAATCATGTTCTTGGGAGAGTCCAGTCCTTCCATTATTGGAAGGACTGGCGGGGGTAAGGGGGTGTCCCCCGAAGTACATCCTGAGCCCGTCGAAGGGTGCATCTTGTGGGCGGGCGGGTGTGAAGAAGACTCTTGCCAGAGATGAATGCAACAAAGCTAACCGGCTTTTAGCTTAGGGCGTATTGACAAATCGATGCCTATTGTGATACGCTTCACATAGCGGGGTTGAAATGTTAGCCTTCTAGAAAGTCTGGTCAAGGTTGGGGTTTGACACAAAGAAAGAAGCAATAAGCGTAACGAGACCACCTATAGGTTGGCTGATTGGGCAGGAGGGTAGCTCATCCGGGATCACAACGGGCGGAGAGCTACCCTCTTTCGTTTCTCTAAGATGGTATTGCGGTGCTACCAGCGAGAGTAGAATGATGGTCAGAATATAGAAAGAGGGTAGAAAATTGAGGCTTTCAATACTTCCCACTGAGGTCAAGTTTTTTGACCTGCTCCAGGACGGGGCCGAGAACCAGCTAGCCACTGCTAAAAGGCTGCTGGACCTGATGGAGCACTACGAGCAGGTGCCCCAGAAGGTGGACGCGGTCATCGAGCTGGAGCATAGGGGGGACTTTATCATACACGAGATCATGCGCCAGCTTCATCGCACCTTCGTCACCCCCATCGACCGGGAGGATATCGCTGCCCTGGGCGAACGGATAGACGATGTGGTAGATGCCCTGGAAGAGGCCGCCCGGCTGATGCTGGACTACAAGATCGAGCGTCCCACCGAGAAGGCCAAGGAATTGGCCAGCCTCGTGGTGAAGTGCAGCGAAGAGCTCAACAAGGCGGTGGCCGTTCTCAAATCACGCGGGGGACAGCTTAGACAAGTTTTAGATCAATGCGTCGAAATAAACCGGTATGAGAATGAGGCCGATATCGTCTTTCGCCTTGCTCTGGCCGAGCTGTTCCAAGAGGAGCCAAACCCCATCAGGATCATGAAGTGGCGGGACATCTACACCCAGATCGAGCAGGCGACGGACCTATGTGAGGATGCTGCCGATGTATTGGAAGGGATCGTTCTGAAGTATGCCTGAGCTGCCGGTCTTCCTGCTACCAGTTCTTGGGCTGGTCTTGGCTGCCGAATTTGTTAATGGTTGGACAGATGCCCCTAATTCCATTGCTACAGTGGTCGCAACCAGAGTGCTATCTCCCTATCAAGCACTTGGCGTCGCTACTGTTTTCAACTTTTTAGGTGTTCTCAGTGGTACGGCTGTGGCAGCTACCATAGGGAAAGGCATTATCGACGCCAAGGCCGTAGACATTCAGGTAGTAGCAGCCGCTATGGCAGCTATTATCATATGGAGCACCCTGGCATATAGATATGGGCTTCCCACTAGTGAGTCCCATGCCCTCATTGCTGGATTAAGCGGGGCCGGTCTGGCCGCGGCTGGTCCCTCAGTTCTCCAGTGGTCAGGATGGGAGAAGGTCTTTATCGGGCTGGGTTTCTCTACTTTCCTGGGCTTCTCTCTAGCTTTAATAATTATGACAACTCTGTATTGGCTCCTACGCCATCAAAGTGGGTCACATGTAAGACGGCTTTTTAGCCCACTTCAAGTGCTCTCGGCCACGTTTATGGCATTTAGCCATGGCGGTAATGACGGGCAGAAATTTATAGGTGCCTTTACTCTTGCTCTACTTTTAGGAGGCGTTTTGACCGAATTTGCAGTGCCTCTTTGGGTTATGATACTCTGCGCCATAACTATGGGATTGGGCACCGCCGTTGGTGGCTGGAGAATCATTAAGACTATGGGGTTTCGCCTGACTAAACTAGAGCCTGTCCATGGCTTTGCGGCAGAAACGGCTGCCGCGTCGGCTATTCAACTGGCCTCTATTCTGGGTATACCCTTAAGTACTACTCATACTATTAACATCTCTATTATGGGAGTCGGGGCTACTAAGCGTCTCTCCGCAGTACGCTGGGGCGTTACCGCCCAAATTGTCACCGCTTGGCTCTTGACATTCCCTATCTGCGGTCTAATTGCCTTTGCCATCACGAAGTTACTCATGCTCTTCTAGTGCTTGCTTGCATAAGTCAGCGTTAGCATGAACATGTGCAGTTGCTTTCTCGACCCGTCGAACCATCCCCCTTTTTCCCCCTTCCATTCCGGGAATGGGGAAAAAGAAGCTTCTGGGGGACACCCCCAGCGCCCCCGCCAGTCCCGACTAGTCGGGACTGGACTCCCCAAGGAGATGTTACTCTGATTTATGGCAGTAGGTACTAGAAGCTGTTCGCCTCTACACCTCATAACGCTCTGCCGCGGCATTGCCAGCGCGGAAAGGTGTCGTTGGCGACGGGCCACGCGCCCTCATGGCCTCGCCGTGCGCGTCCAATGATGCTTGGTCGGTCCAGCGTTCCAGCAGCACTAACTTGTCCGGGTCTTCCTGACTGCGGAAAAGCTCGTACTGCTCGCAGCCTTTTTCCTTCTGCACCGCCTCTATGACCGGTGCGAAGGCCTTCGCGAAGTCGGACCCTTTTCCGGGATTGGCCTTGAAAGTTACGACGAGACGGATAGCCATAGCGTCCTCCTATTGTGATGCTTTCGCCTGATTAACAGGATGCGGAAAAACCCTTTTCGACCATCCCCCTGCCCCCTTCCTGCCAGGAAGGGGGGTATAAATTATGTCTGGGGGACACCCCCAGACCCCTGTCCCTTCGACTGCGCTCAGGGCAGGCTCCGAGGGCTTCGCCCCTCTGCACTCCCTTTCTTCAGCATCCTGTTAGGGGAAAGCCCTCCCTTCATTGTAAGCCTATGGGGCCTTGAACGGTGA
>Ga0137829_11332660_pt1 | contig 16790 bp, 14 predicted proteins | sample OV2TP2_FD_97737 | JGI IMG/M metagenome (GOLD analysis project Ga0137829, IMG submission 97737) | reverse complement strand
GGATGAAATCGGGAAAATTTGCGCTGAGAAAAAATGCAAAACCCTGGTGAAAAGCAAAAGCATGGTGACGGAAGAAATTCACCTGAATGAATTTTTGCAGCAGCAGGGAATCGAAAGCATAGAAACCGACCTGGGGGAATACATTCAGCAGCTCGATAACGAGCCGCCTTATCACATTGTGACTCCTGCCATGCACAAAAGCAAGGAAGATGTGGCAAAACTTTTTGCAGAAAAACTCGGCACCGACCCCCAACTTACCCCTGAACAACTCACGCAGGTGGCGCGGCATGTGCTGCGAAAAAAATATGCTGAAGCCGAAGTGGGTATAACCGGCGCCAACTTCATTATTGCAGATATTGGCGGCATTGCCGTGACGGAAAACGAAGGTAACGCAAGATTGAGCTGCTCCATGCCGAAAACACATATCGTGGTTGCCGGGATTGAAAAAATAATTCCTTCCATCGCCGACCTTGCTTTGTTTTGGCCGCTGCTTGCTACCTATGGCACAGGCCAGCGGGTAACGGTTTACAACACTATTGTCACCGGCCCGCGGCAGGAAGATGAAACCGATGGCCCCGATGAAATGTATGTGATATTGCTCGATAACGGCCGCACCAATATTCTGGCCAATGAAAAAGCAAGAGAAAGCCTGTACTGCATACGCTGCGGCGCCTGCCTGAATGCCTGCCCTGTGTATAAAAACATTGGCGGGCATACGTATGAAACATCTTACAGCGGCCCCATCGGTTCGGTTATTACCCCGCACCTGAAAGAAATGGGCGAATGGAAACATCTCAGCTATGCCTCGTCACTCTGCGGCAACTGTACCGAAGTGTGTGCTGTAAAAATAAACCTGCATGAGCTGCTGCTTGAAAACCGGCACGAAGCCGTGCAGGAAGGTTTCAGCAATTTTACCGAACGCATTGGCTGGAAATTCTGGAAGCAGGCCATGCTCCGCCGCAATATGATGAACATGGGCAGCAGCAAAATGAAAAACCGGGTAGTGAACACTTTTTTGAAAAGCTGGAAAGCACACCGCAGCGAGATGAAGTTTCCTGAAAAATCTTTCAACCAGTTATGGAAAGAAAAATACGGGGATAGATAATTATCTTCACTCTGTGTTAGTTTATTCTGAAAAAATTACACCGCGCCTTCAATACATCGCCGGTTTTATTGGCAAAGAAATCACCGGCGAGCCGTTTCAGCTTACTTCCGACAGGTTTTATTTTCATGATTACAGCGGACCGAAGATTAATTACAGCTGCGAACGGATATGTGATGATGAATTTTTCATTCATACTCATTCATTGTTGTTTGAAGACACAATCAGGCAGCATGAAATTTCCTCCTTTGAAACCAGCACCGGCATGCCGGACAGGCAGGGCTGCAAAGCTTTCTTTAAAACCGGCGGTGATTACCCTTTCGACATTTTCGCTGCATCCTTCTACCTGCTGAGCCGTTACGAAGAATATTTACCGCACAAAAAGGACATGTACGGCAGGTATGCACATGAAAATTCACTTGCTTTCAAAGAAGGCTTTCTTCATCTTCCGCTGGTGAATATCTGGCTGAATGATTTTAAAGAAGCATTGAAAAAGAAATTTCCTTCCTTCGCCATTCATGATTCACCGTTCACCTTTCAGCCAACATATGATATTGATGAAGCGTATGCATTTATTAACAAGGACCTGGTTAAAACAATTGGCAGCGCTGCTAAGTCGCTGTTGAGGGGTGAATGGTCCATGCTGAAAAACCGCTGGGAAGTGCTGCGGGGAAAAAGCCGCGACCCCTATGATGCCTATGACTGGATGGATAAATTTCATGCAAAGCTCCCTCTGCACCCCCTTTATTTTTTTCATGCAGCGGTGAAAAAAGGCAGGTACGATAAAAATATTTCTCCCCTGCATCCGGCAATGCAAACCCTGATTAAAAAGCATGCTGAAAAATATTCCATCGGCGTCCATCCGTCGTGGAAAAGCGGCGATGATGAAGAACTGCTACACAAAGAAATCAGGGTGCTTGAACAAATTACCGGCAAAAAAATTACTGCTTCCCGCCAGCATTACATTCGCTTCACGCTGCCACATACTTTCCGCCGGCTGGTTGACGCCGGCATCACCGATGATTATTCCATGGGTTATGGAGGCATTAATGGGTTCCGTGCATCAGTGGCTTCGCCGTTTTACTGGTACGATTTGAAAAAAGAAGAGCAAACCAACCTGCTGCTTCATCCATTCTGCTTTATGGAGGCCAACTCTTTTTTTGAACAGAAATACCTGCCGCAGCGGGCTTACGAAGAAATGATGCATTATTACACAGTCGTGAAAGCTGCGGGCAGTAAACTGATTGCCATCTGGCATAATAATTTTCTCGGCTCGCATCCTTTCTTCAGCGGGTGGAAAGAGGTGTACAAAGAGTTTGTTGAGGCTGTTAGCAGAGATAAATAAGATGGCAAACTTTATCCATCAGGACTGCAACCCGCTTCGTGGCACATGATTCCCCGTTCCTATCTTTGCTCACTATGTACTACATCGTTTACGGCCTGCTGTATACTTTGTCTTTATTACCGTTGAGAGTTCTTTTTATTTTCTCTGATTTTGCTTACCTGCTGCTTTATTTTGTATTTGGCTACAGGAAAAAAATTGTGATGGAAAACCTGCGGCGTGCATTTCCCGGAAAAACAGAGGCGGAAAGAACCCATATTGCAAAAAAATTTTACCGCAACTTCACTGATAATTTTATTGAAGCCATTAAACTGGTTTCTGCATCGCCTTCCTTTATTGACAGTCACTTCACCGGGGATTATTCGCTTTGTCATAAAGTGTACGATGAGGGAAAACGATGCCAGCTTTTATTAGCACATAATTTCAACTGGGAGCTGGCCTGCCTGGCAGTAGTACGACAAATTAAACATCATCTTCTTGCAGTGTATATGCCTATCGGCAATAAAGTGCTCAACAGGATTTTTATGAAAGTGCGGACCAAAACCGGCGCTATTTTGCTGCCTGCCACTGATATGCGGAATGCCATCATCCCTTACCGCAACGAACAGTATATGCTGGTGCTGGTAGCCGACCAGAATCCCGGTAATCCTCAAAGTGCATACTGGCTGAATTTTTTTGGCAAGCCCACACCCTTTGTAAAAGGTCCCGAAAACGGGGCAAGAAAAGGAAATATACCTGTACTTTTTTGCAGGTTCATCAAAGTAAAAAGAGGGTATTACAAAATTTTTTTTGAAATGGGAGAAGAAAACCCTGCCGGGCTGCCTGAAGGGGAAATGACAAAAAAATATGTAGATTATCTCACCCGGTTTATGCAGGAGTACCCCGAAATGTGGCTCTGGAGTCATCGCCGCTGGAAATGGGATTGGAAACCGGAATATGGAAACATCATCGCTTAAAAAATCCCCCCTGCTGGAAAGCAGGGGGTTGTTTTTCATCACTACACACAAAACTACTCAGCTTTTATGTTTCTTCTTTTTCAGCTGCAGGTAATCGAGAAAATAAATCACCTTCAGCGAAATATTGTTGTTCTGATCGGATTCAAGCGTATTAGTGAAATTTTTGAAATAATTTTTCTCCACCACGTCGGCAAAATCAAATACGGCATTTTTCCAAACTACATTTAAAAAACTGCCCGGTGCAAACTCCCAGGTATATACCATATCAATATTGAAGAAGTTTACATTCTGGTTCACGTTGCGGCTGAAGGATGGATGGGGGTTCAGCTTACCGGTACGCTGCAGGGTAAAATATTCTTTGTTGTCAACACTGCTATGGTAATGCCGCATGCGGAAGTTCGTCCACATTTTGTTGGTAAAACTATATTTGACACTGAAAATGTTCTCTACTGAATTAACCTTGCGGCGGCTGAAAACCATTTCGGTGCCGTTATCGCTCCAGGTATAACCTACATTGTTGAACCTGGGCCCGAACAGGATACGGTGTGTTACGGAAAGCTTATTGCTAAACCGGTAATTCTGACGCAGGCTGAACTCGAGGCTGAGCCCGTTGTAAAAGTTGAAAAATTTGCGGGCAAAGTTTTCGGCAGAAAAAGAATATTTTTTAGCATAGTTGCTTTCAAACCATCCGCCAAAGAGGAGACTGGATCCGCGGCGGAAATACCAGCCCGGGTAACGGGGTTCATAAAAATCATTTTCCCTGAAATTGAAAGACATGAAACTGCCGGCCCACCATATTTTTTTCGACTGCATATTAACATTGAAATTGATGCGGGCCGCCTGGTATTTCTGGTCAAGGCCTGCCACCTGGCTGAACAACTTGCTGAACCGCCCGTTTACATTCAGAAAAATGCGGTTGTAAAATCCTTTGGGCTCCGTCCATTTGTAGCCCATCCACACACCATGATCGAGAAAATTATTGTTGGTAAAATAACCCAAGTCATTGCTGGTGTATTTGGTGTCGGTCAGTTCCTGCCACACATTAAAGTTGAACCGGCCGCTTGTTTTGCCAAAATACAGCTGCTGGCTGTAACCGGTTTTGGCATTTCCATTGGACTGGTAACCTAAAAGAGAACTTACTGAAGATTTACCGCCAAGGTTCCAGGTATTTTTTTTGTCGTTGAAGTCAAAAAGCGCTGCAGTCACGTTGGCATCATAATCAGGGCCGCTACGCCACACATTGGTATTTACCAGCGAAATGCTGGAGTTATGTTTCAGCGTCTGGTCAAGCACAAGAATGTTGTAATTGGTGAGCGGGTCAGTCTGCACTTTGTACTGTTCTTTGGTGCCGGTGTTTTCCACTGTGGCGTATTGCGCTTTTGTCAGCGCATTCAGCAGGCCGATGCCAAGTCCCTTTTGGGTGCGGCCTGAGATTTTTGAAGCATTGATGAGCTTTGATTCAGTCGGGTTTTTTTTCACCGTTTCATCCGGTCCGATGGCACTGTATACATCATAAAGATGAAGCGGTCGTCCGCCGATCCGGCGGGAATAAAACAGGTTTCCCTTGTTGAAGAGTTCGGTGCCCTCGGTAAAGAAACTCCTGTTTTCATTAAACTTCACTTCAAATGGCGTCAGGTTCAGCACCTGGTTATCGCTCTGCACTTGTCCGAAATCGGGGATCAAAGTAGCGTCGAGTGTGAAAGCCTGGTTGATGCCGTATTTCAGGTCGAGCCCGCCGTTAAAGCTGGTGGTTGTGTTTTCAATGCCGGGCTGATTGTAGGGATAATGATTTGCATACACAGAAAAATAGGGTGAGAACTGCAGGCGAAGCGGAGGTTTGATGTTGGTGATACCCGTCCAGATGCCTTCCTGTGTAAGAAAGCCGTTCACGTTTACATCAATGGGGTTCCAGGTAAACTGCTGCTCTGTTTTGCGGCGTCGCCGGGTGATGTTCAGTCCCCAGTTCTGCACTTCTTTTTTGCCAAAGCGGATGGCAGAGTAAGGAATAAACATTTCGAAGCTCCATCCGTTATTATGAATCACGGCGCCGCTTTTCCACACGGCGTTCCAGCTGAAATCTTCACCGCCGTTGTTATCGCCCTGCGACGGCGACATTTTTGAATCCCACTGTTCGTTCAGCGGGGTCACAAAATATTCAAACCCGTTCAGTTTATCGTAGTACGTGTCGAAGATGATGCCGATATAATCGTTAGCGCCGAAGCCATCGCGGCCGGCCAGTTCGCTTGATATGCTGTCTTTGGTTCTTTCATAACAGTGACCGCCGAAAAAAATTCCCTCATCATTATACATCAGCCAGGTTTCGGTTCGGGTTTCGTAGGCTTCCACCACACCCGTTTTGGGGCGAAACTCGATAAGGTTGGACATGGTAGCGGCATCTTTCCATGCTTCATCATTCAGCAGGCCGTCAATCTTTACCGGTTTGGTTGTGCGTTTGGCGGGCAGTTCTTTGGGGGCGGGAGGTTGTGCATTTGCAAGCAGGGCAAGCAATAGCAGGCCCGTAAGGGACAGGTTGGTTTTGCAGTTCATGGCTATACTCTTAATGGTTGTGACGATTGTGCGAATCTTTTTGTTACACTGCCGGGCGCACTCTACTAAAAGATTCGTAGAATAAAAATAACGCCACCTTCAAAAGATATTGTGAGCAATTAGGTGAGTGGCGTGATGTAAGTGACGAGTGGCGAAAAAGAAGGGACGTTAACTTTTTGTTGGGAGAAATGGGAGAAGTTACATTTAATTTATTGGGACATTAAATCGAGCACCCCATAATTCTTCGTTATCCGCTTTAAAATTTGAAAATCTATCCCAACGTCTGAATATTTCCATGTTAAAAGTTGTTTCACCATCAGCATTTCTGAATGGGAAAATAATTCCTCCTTCAGTTCTGAAAAGAGAAGCTAATTCATTTTTATTTACAAGACCCTTTCTGATGAAAGAAAAAGTCAATCCAAATTGCCTTTTGTTGTTATGGGTTATCTTAATGATTTTCACAAGTCCAACTAAGCGGATCCCGAAGTCAAAGACAAACTTTTTATCTAATTCATCAAAATCTGTTATAAAAATATCTTCGTTATCATCTACTAAATTAAGTGACTCATTAATTTTTTTAAAGCTCTGAAATGATTTGGGTTCAATAATTTCACTCAAACTATGCTTTTGCCGTACTGACCCCCATAAGGATGCAAAAAAAGAATTTTCTTTTTTGGCATGTTGAGTAAAAAAGTTGATTGACCCCAAAAGTGATGGCGAAAAAATTTCAGCTTCATTTGGCTCAAATTTTCCTCCGATGGTATCTTTAACTGCAATATATTTTGGTTTGTCAATTATAAATTCTCCCTCTAAAGTATACCACCAGAAATTTTTTGTACTCCAGTACTCTTTTAACATTTCAATTTCCAAATCAGTATAATCATTAAATAATTTTTTTCTTAATTCACCTGATTTCTCTTTTTTTTGGTGATCGCTAAGGCAATTAAGATTATTACAAAGTATGTCGAATTCTTCCCAGGAAGACTCTGCCAAACTATTTATTTTATTAATAAAAGTACAATTATATTTGTCACGTATGGTTTCTGCTCTTTCTGTTAACCGGTAGTTAGTCCAGTTTAAAATATGATTAAATGAAAACCCGAATGTTAAATCCCTTAGTTTAGATAAGTTATAAAAATTTTCGGGGTTTAACTTTCCTGAAATATTTAAGGAAAAAATATTCCGATAAAGTTCAGCTTTGGGATCTGATTCAAGAATTAAAGGTGAGAAGGCAAATTCGGGTTTTTGGGAAATATCCAGGGATGCATATTTCTTCAACTTTGATACTTCATTATTGCCAAGGATAAGCTTATTAAAATCTTTTTTTAATAATTTTCGAAATGCATATTGCGACATTATAGCATCACGCTTAATTTTATTCCCAGTTGATGAATTTTTAAAATATGGCAAACGTATTAATAGTCTACGAATTGTAGCTGTGTCTGGTATGCAATTACGGTAAAGCTTTGAGTCAAACTCAAGTTTTTTGTTTAACGAAAGATGTTCGAGCAAATCAGTCGTTACGCTTTTATTTAATTTTATATAAGCAGGTCTTTTTATTGGCGTATCTAGAAATCTATCGATTTCTATTGAAATTTCTGAATATGTTTTTTGACTGAAAGCCGATTGAAAAATAAATATTGCCAAAGTGACGACTAAGAATTTTCTCATAACAATCAGTTTTAATCGTTGGTTAATAGATTACTCTCCAAACCTAAAAGTCTCAAACAAAATCCGCCCCCGTCTTTTCACGGTATTTGCTACCGTTTTTTCACCGGGCAATAAAAAAGCCGGTATCGCTACCGGCCTGAATAAACTTGTATGTAGGTTTCAGTTCAGCACACTCTTCTCCTTTACTATCTCCACTTTTTCCAGTTGCTGTATGGCATTCCAGCCGCCGGCTACATTGCGCAGGTTGTGTATGCCCTGCCGTTTTAAGAGCGAACAGGCAATGCTGCTGCGGTAACCGCCGGCACAGTGTACATACAGGTTGTCGTTTTCTTCAATGTTGGCCATACTAACGGGGTCGGCCATATCATCGAGCGGCAGATTGAAGGCGCCGGGCAGGTGCCCTTCGGAAAATTCTGACTGCCTGCGCACATCCAGCACCACCATGTTTTTATCGTACTGCATATCCATCAGCAGTTCGTCAGGTTCCACTTCCACAATCATGTCAATTTTTTCTCCCGCATTCTTCCATGCTTCATAGCCGCCTTCCAGGTAGCCCCATACTTTTTCAAAGCCAACTCTTGCCAAGCGAATGATGCTTTCTTTTTCATAGCCCGGTTCGGTTACCAGGATGATTTTTTTATCAAACGGCAGCAGCGCACCCGCCCATTCGGCATAGCGGCCTTCAAGACCAATGCTTACCGAACCCGGAACAAAGCCCTGTACAAAAACAGCTGCATGCCTCGTGTCAAGAAGGATTACATCTTCCTTCATCAGCTTTTTAAAATCTTCAATGGATAAAATTTTCATTCCCTGCTCCAGCACTTTGTCAATGCTTTCATAACCTTCTTTATTGATAAGCGCATTGATGGGGAAATACTGCGGCGGTTCAGCAATGCCTTCCGTCACCGCCTTAATAAATTCTTCCTTGCTTTTTGCCTGCAAGGCATAATTGTACTTCTTCTGTTCGCCGATGGTGCTGAAGGTTTCCGGGCCCAGGTTTTTACCGCAACTGCTGCCGGCGCCGTGTGCAGGATATACCAGCACTTCATCGGCCAGCGGGAATAATTTTTTGTGAATGCTGTCGTACATCATACCGGCAAGGTTCTGCATGGTCAGCTCAGCTCCTTTTTGTGCCAGGTCGGGGCGGCCCACATCACCCACAAACAATGTGTCGCCGGTAAACACACAATACTCTTTTCCGTTTTCAACTTTCAGCAAATAACAGCACGACTCCAGCGTATGCCCCGGAGTGTGCAGCACTTCAATAGTTATTTTTCCCACCTGAAATTTTTCACCGTCTTTAGCCACATGCACCGGGAATTTTGTTTCAGTGCCGGGGCCATACACAATCGGCGCACCTGTCGCTTTGCTTAAATCAATATGCCCACTGACAAAGTCGGCATGGAAATGCGTTTCAAAAATGTATTTGATTTTTGCCATGCGTTCATTGGCAAGCTGCAGGTACTCGTCTATATCCCGCATCGGGTCAATGATAGCCGCTTCGCCATTGCTTTCAATATAATAGGCCGCTTCACTCAGGCATCCCGTGTATAATTGTTTTATAAACATATCGCTGGTTTACGGGACAAAGATAACGGAGATTGGAAAAGAAGGGAAGTAACTAAATCACCGAAGGGCAAATATGATTCATAATGCAATCAGGTCTTTTACAAACTTGTTGAGATCCAGCAGTCTTTGCCGGTTGACGGTGTAATAGATAAATTTTCCTTCCCGTTTTGTTTTTACAAAACCGGCTTTGCGCAGCACAGCAAGATGCTGACTTGCCACGGATTGCTCCAGCAGCAGGTGACGAAAAATTTCGGTCACCGTAATTTTTTCATGCTGGCCGATGTATTGAAGCATTATCTGCCGGAGTTTGTGATTGACAGCCCGCAGCTGGATAGTGGCTTTTTTTATATCCAGTGTGTTTATACTTACTCCTGCATCATCACCCGATGGCGGGATAATGGTCATGGTATAATTGCTCATGAGAATAGTTGGTTGTGGTTTGCCATGGCAAAAATAAAAGCATTTGAATTGTTATTTGGCAGGCGTATAAAATTCTTTCAGGTACAGGGGCTCTGCATAGGCAAGGCTGGCAAAAGCCTCCTGCCTGAATTTTTCTTCTGCAAGCGGGGCCATCACCAAAGCATCCGCCTTAACCGTGCTGAATACAGCATTTGGATTTTTTGTCAGTTGCCTGAACTTGTCGCTGCCGTTTCCAAAAAAGCAGATACGGTTTGATTTCATTTCCGCTTCAAAGTTTTTTTCATGCAACATCAATGCCACCGGCGCCATAACCGGTACAAGATTTTTTGTGTACAGGGCTGCAAATACTTCCATCCGGCGGGCATCAATCATCGGGCAAAGCAGGTCTGCTGCTTCGCCTGCGGCAGCCCGTGCCATTACCATCAATGTATTCAATGTGATGAGGGGTTTGTGTAAGGCATAACAAATGCCTTTGGCAGAAGCCATGCCAATGCGTAGCCCGGTATAAGAGCCGGGGCCTTCCGTCACTGCCACGGCATCGGTTTGTTGCAGTTCCAGTGCTGCTTTTGCAAAAACATTTTTAATTGCCGGGTGCAGCCAGGCTGCATGATCTTTCTGCCCGGCGTTTTCGGCAAATGCCCGCACCACTCCGTCTTTTGCCAGGCAAACAGAAGCCGTTTCGACAGCGGTATCAATATTTAATATAAGCGCCATTTATTCTTCAGCAGCTTCTTTAAGCAGCAAAGCTGCGGGTTTGTACCTGTTTTCTTTTTCACTCAAACCGATAAGCAAAGCGGCAATGTTTTTCAGGCCAATCTTACCGGCCCACTCAAACGGCCCGTAAGGATAATTGGTGCCCAGCTTCATGGCCATGTCAATTTCTTCTTTTTGGCTCACATTTTCCTGCAGGGCAAAAAAAGCTTCATTAATAATCATGCTTACCACACGGGCTGAAACAAATCCTTTTACATCGGGCACCCATTCGGATTTCCGGTTAAGCGCAGCAAAAATTTTTTCAGCTGCTGACCTCTCCTTTACATGTTTGCAGGCAAGCTCTGCTACCGGTCTTTTTAAAAAAGTCGGCCACCCGTTGATGCGAATGAAGGGGAATTCTATTTCATCAGTGGTTTTTACTACTGCATTTACAATGACTGGCCGCGGTAAAAACGTTTTCAGCGTACCGGCATGTTCCGGTTTGTGCTCAAACACCAGGTCAATCACAGCATCAGCATCGCTGTGCTGCGCCAGCTCTGAAATATTCGTCAGCCATTCAATGCTGCAATCGTCACTCTTTCCTGTTGCAAGCAATTCTTCTTTCAGTATTTCATTTGCAAGCACAGCCAGCTTCATGTTTTATTTTTTGCAAAGAAAAGGCATAAACCTAAATTCGTTCTCTCTAAATCCAACTGCATGAATAAGCAGATCATCAACACCACTTCGGCACCATCGCCTATAGGACCTTACAACCAGGCAATTTTCTGCGGCAATATGCTTTTTATTTCCGGCCAGATTTGCCTCGATGCCGGCAGCGGCGAACTGCAGAATAAAGACATCCGGCAGGAAACGCACCAGGTGATGCACAACTTGCGTTCCATTTTAGCAGCTGCGGGCATGAGTTTAGCCAACGTAGTAAAGACGACTATTTTTCTTACCGATATGAACCAGTTTTCTGAAGTAAACGAAGTATATGGGAAATATTTCGACGGTAACTTCCCGGCAAGAGAAACGGTGCAGGTGTCGGCGCTGCCCAAATTTGTAAATGTGGAAATCAGTATGATTGCCATCGGCAGCAGCTCTTTATTGCCGGCGGGATAAATGACCCGCATGCTTTGATTGAAACCCGGATTGTGTAATAAGGATAATTTTATATTTTATAAAGACGGCAATAGCGCAGCTATTTGGCTTAAGGTGCCCGTCAGTACCGGATCGGGCGGACGCCGCTCATTTCGGTGTACTAATCACTTATCAGCAAAATTAAAATTCGCATGCGCCGTTTGCTGCAGATAATTTTACTGAAGCCGATACTCTTTGCTTCAAAAAAATTTGCCTCACGGCCGCAGCCTGAACGGATTTTTTCAGCCTTGTCTGCTTTACTGCGCCATATCAGGAAATATCCCGGCAGAAAAGGAATCATTATTTCGCTGCAGCCGGGTGACCACTATATTGTTTTTTCTGACCAGCACCGCGGAGCCAAAAACGGCGCCGATGACTTTATGAATGCCGAGCCAAACTATCTCGCCGCACTTGATTATTATTTCCACAACGGCTACAGCTTCATCAGTCTTGGCGACAGCGAAGAGCTTTGGGAAAACTCCCTTCTTGCAGTAATAAAACATAACAGGGCGACTTTTGAAGCGGAAAAAAAATTTATCAGGCAAAAAAAATTTTACAAAATTTTCGGCAACCACGACCTCTACTGGGCCAACGATATTTTTGCCCAACGGAACCTGAAAAGTATTTATGGGCAGGCGGTCAGGGTATATGAAGGAGTGCTGCTTCAATTAAAAACCCGAAACTCAAAGCCGGATTTCGTCAGCTCCACACTCACAACTCACGACTCACACCTCACAACTTACAACTCATCCCTCACCATCTTCCTCACCCACGGCCACCAGGGCGATGCGGCCAGCGACGGCAACTGGTTCAGCAAATTTTTTGTATCCGTGATATGGGCGCCGCTCCAGGCTTTTCTGAAAATCAATCCCAACACACCGGCTTATGATGAAAAATTAAAAACAGAACACAACCATATCATGTACCATTGGTCGGCGCAGCAGCAAAACCTGGCACTTATCACCGGCCATACACACCAGCCGGTGTTTGAGTCGCTCACCCACATGGAAAAACTGCTGAAGCACCTGGCCATTGCCAGGATAAAATACTCGCCTGAAGAAATGCGGGCACTTGAAAATGAAATTGAAAAAAGAAAAGGGGAATACAAAACCGTTTCTTCGGATTACCTGAATATGAAACCTTCCTATTTCAATACCGGCTGCTGCTGCTTCAGCGATGGCGATATCACCGGTATTGAAATTTCTTTTGAAAAAATTTCACTGGTAAAATGGAGTAACAAAAAAGGCAGGGAGTTGCTGACAGAAACCACCCTGGCAGAACTGCAGCGGCAACTGGCCTGAAGTACTTTCTTCCTTCAGCACTTCACTGTTTTTCTTTTCTTGCCGATATAACCTTTCACTTCCATTTTCTTTATGTAATCAGCAGCAGAAGGTACCTGGCAGGCCGTACCGCCCATATCCACCATCACGGTACCGGTTTTTTTTGCTGTTTCAATTGCCTGCTGAGTCAGTTCTTTTATATAGCCGCCCACGTGTATTATAAAATTATTCATCGTATAACGCACCCGGTTGGGTGCCGAATGAATTTCTTTTTGTACCCGCTGTAATAATTTTTTTATAGTGACCATGTCCAGTTCATTATCGGGTTTCATGGCAATGACCCCATTCAACGTATTCCAGCCTGCGGCGGCTATGGTTCCTTTAGCCGAATCAATCCACTGCATACCCAGTTCCCATCCATAAGCGCTTTCGGCTGCCACCCAGGCCACCGTGTATTCGCTGATGCCGGGACATGTTGATTTTTCTGCCCATTGCTGGATGTCCTTCTTGTTCATTTTCGGTTCATCAGCAATCAGCCCTGCCAGGTACATAGCATCGTAGTTGCCGGTGGCATAAAGTTCCATTGCCAGTTCATGATTCTTCTTCACTTTTTTCTGAATCGCTTTCAGGTCGCCCACTTTTACCCCGAACAGGGGTTCACGGGCACCATGGTTCAGAAAAATTCTTTTGATGTTTTCCGAACCTTTCTTTTTCAGTTCTTCCATTATTTGTGTTGCAGTCATAAGTAAAAAGTTTGATTATGCAGAAACGGTTTTTGCCCTGCGCAGGGTGAGTGCGGAAATGATAGCCACCATCAGCCCGATGATAAAGACTGTGCCGGTCATCAGTATAAACTGCATGACCGGGCTGCTGAATAATTCTTTCTGCTTCTCCAGCTTTTTCAGTTCGGCATCCAGTTTTTCGGGGGCCACGGTTTTCTTCGTTTCATCTATGAAATGATTATAATAATCCTCTTTCCACGTGGGATTAATTACTTCGGTGTAAAGGATATCGAACAGGCCAAAGAGTACGGCAGGTATCAGCACAATGAGCACTCCCACTTTCAATCCTTCGCCAAAACCAAGCGACCCTCCGTTTACCTTATCCCGGAAATAGCGGATGCCGAAGAAAACGAAAATCATGGCGATGACGATGGTCAGATAGCCGGCTATCTCCTGCACGCCATAATCAGCTTTTTTGGCAATAATAAAAAGATTGACGGCCCCGAGAACGAGGATGGTTAAAGCAGCATAGATGCCATACCGAAATACTGTTGGGTTCATAAAAAAATTTTTCTGCAAACTACGCCTGGAGTATCCCGCCGTCTTCATCCGAAAGTATGAAATAACTCCTCCCTTTGAGTGAAAAACATCCATCCATGCAGTTTTTCTTACTCCTGCTTCGGTCAGGGCAACTTCAGGGTACTAGTTTCAGCTTTTTTGCCACCTGTATTGCCTGTGTTCTGCGTTTTGCATCCAGCTTGAAAAGAATATTGGACACATGTGTTTTTATCGTGCTTTCCGAAAGAAAAAGCAGCTGTGCAATCTCCTGGTTACTGAGCCCTTCGGCCATTTTAAGCAGCACCTCATGTTCCCGCTGGGTCAGTCCCGTTTTTTTTATCTGTGCATAGTCAATGACCTGCAATAATGAATTAGCATCGGTAATGGGCATATTCTTTTTTTTCTGCTGAGTGTTGAAATAAAGTCCTGCAAAAAAGAAAAGAACTGCGGCAATAGCTACAATCACTTCCAACTTCACATTGCCTTTTATAAAATTCACCTCGCTGATTTTAAACAAAACCAGCAGGCAAAGAATGAGCAGGCCAAAACCAATAACAATGGAACGCATGGCGCCTCGCTAAATTAAAAGAAAAACTCCTCAGTGTGAGGAGCCCGGTTTTCTTAAAAAGGTTTTTCTTTCATCTTGTTGTTGTTCCGGTTGATGTCGGGCAGTTTTTTGTCAGGGTCAAGCAACACTTCGGTCACTTTGCCCTTTGTGGGATAACTGAATGTATACACCGCTCCCCGTTGCCATATTTCCACCGGTAGTGCCAGGTTATATTCAGCGCCGCTTTCCTCTTTAATTCGGATGAGTGCCGGCATAGGCATTTTCTCCAGGTTTTCGATAGTGATGGTTACCCCGTTTTCCGGATCATTGCGGATGTATTTTACATCTTTCAATGCCTGGTCGAGTTTCCATGTATTCAGCACCCAGGCCCGCCAAAACCAGCCGAGGTCTTCACCGCTTACATTTTCCATGGTATGAAAGAAATCCCAGGGTGTGGGATGCTTGTATGCCCAGCGGCGGATGTATTCCCGGAAGGCGGCATCAAACCGCTCTTTACCCAGCACCACATCACGCAGTGCATTCAGCATGATGGATGGTTTTTCATAAGCAGCCACACCCAGGTTCATCTGCTGAATCACATCGGGGTTGTTAAAAAGGCCGTCCATTTCGTCGTTGAAAACATAGTGGGTCATATCGCCGGGAAAGAAAGAAGCCGAAGCAAACTCGCCGTTATTGAATTCATCGGTGGAAATGCCGTTGATGAACGTGTTGAATCCTTCATCCATCCAGGCATATTTTCTTTCGTTGTTGCCCACAATCATCGGGAACCAGGTATGGCCGAATTCATGATCAGTGACTCCCCAAAGCCCGCCCCCGCTTGCATTAAAACCGCAAAATACAATTCCGGGATATTCCATGCCGCCCACCTTGCCGGCCACATTGGTAGCTGCCGGGTAAGGATATTCAAACCACATTTTGGAATAATGTTCAATACTTGCTTTGGTAAATTCGGTGCTGCGCTGCCAGCCGTTCTTTCTTATACTTTCAACGGGGTACACACTTACAGCCATTGATTTTTTCCCGCCGGGCAAATTTATCCGGGCCGCATCCCACACAAAAGCCCGTGAAGCGGCCCAGGCCACATCCCGGGCATTGGTGATTTTAAATTTCCAGGTGCAGTTTGCCGCGGTGGGTCTTGAATTTTTTTCTTTCACTTCTTTTTCACCGCGGATGATAACTGTTTTATCACTGTTCTTTGCGTCGTTCCATCGTTTCAGTTGTTCGGGAGTCATACATTCCTGCGGATTCAGCAATTCGCCGGAGCCCACTACAATAAGATCCGAGGGTGTTGTAACGGTAAATTCAAAATCGCCGTATTCCAGGTAAAATTCTCCCTGCCCGATATAGGGCAGCGTATTCCATCCCTGTATGTCATCATACACACACAGGCGGGGAAACCACTGCGCCACTTCGTACACGATGCCGTTTTTTGTTTTCAGCCGGCCCATGCGGTCGGTACCGTACTCTGGTATTTCAAATTCAAATGCGATTTTCAATTTGATTTTATTACCTGCCGGTTTCAGCGCCTCATTCAGCCACACCTGCATGCGGGTATCATTTACCAGGTATTTTGGTTCATATATTTTTCCGGCAGCTTCTGCCTTTACCGATTTCATTACATAACCTTCAGTAAATTTTGCATTGGCCCAGCGGCCACCGCTTTGTGTGGTGGTGGCGCTGCCGCGGGAATCGGCACGATAAATATTCTGGTCGAGCTGCAACCATAAGAATTTAAGGTTGTCGGGACTGTTGTTGGTGTATATTATTTCCACATCGCCACTCACTTTGTGTGTGGCTGTGTCGAGTGTGGCGTTGATTTTATAATCGGCACGGTTTTGCCAATACTTCGGGCCGGGTTCGCCGCTGGCGCTGCGGTAGTCATTGCCGGGATAAGGATAAAATTGCGGGTGAAAGGCTTCCCGGTTGTCATATTTTGATTCCTGGGCAAAAACGGAAACGGAAATGATGAGACAGATAAAATAAAAAAACGTTTTCTTCATGGAATGTTTTTTTGTTGAATGAAGGTGTAAAATAGTTGAAAAAAACAAGAATGGGTTTACCGCTGAAAGAAATGATTCGTGGCATAGCTGAGGCATGGCTATGGAAAAACAGCTTCGGCAAGCGGCACACTTTCCGGCTTGCCTACATCCACCAGCCGGTCGCCGCTGTGGTCGTAGCCATAAATGGGATGTTCGGCATCTAGCGCCAGGTAAACATCAATC
>Ga0137829_10457153_pt1 | contig 16868 bp, 15 predicted proteins | sample OV2TP2_FD_97737 | JGI IMG/M metagenome (GOLD analysis project Ga0137829, IMG submission 97737) | reverse complement strand
AGGCTGAACTCACTGTCATCATACGTGAAGTGGGCGCCGCTTCGCCGGCCGATATGGGCAAAGTGATGGGGGTGGCAACAAAAAAACTGGCAGGCAAAGCCGACGGCAAAACCATTTCGGCCTTGGTGAAAGAACTTTTGTTGAAGGGTTAACATTATCATCCATTTCCTGCATAGTAAAAAAACGGCGGCGGCGTTATTATTTAAAATTTACTGATGGTTCTTGACATCATTCTGGCAGTAGCAATCATCCTGGCGGCCATCAAAGGTTTTCGCCAGGGGCTCATTATTGCTGTGTTTTCAGTTATAGCTTTTATCATTGGCCTGGCAGCCGCCATGAAGCTATCTGTAGTGGTGGCGGGCTATATAGGCAAGGCAGTAAAAGTTTCTGACCAATGGCTGCCGGTAATTTCTTTCGCCGTCGTTTTTTTCATTGTGGTGCTGCTGGTGCGCTGGGGCGCCGGGTTGCTGCAGAAAAGTGTGGAGTTTGCCATGCTGGGCTGGGTAAACCGCCTGGGAGGAATTTTACTATATACTGCTTTATATATTTTGATTTTCAGCATCATCATTTTTTATGCTGACCAGGTGGAACTGTTAACCACTGAAACAAAAAAAGAATCGGTTACTTACTCCTATATTCAGCCATGGGGGCCAAAGCTGATGGATGGAATGGGAAAAATTATCCCTTTTTTCAAAAACATGTTTCATGACCTAGAAGAATTCTTTGGCTCTGTCTCAGGCCAGATACCTGTGGCCGGTTAAATTTTGTAAAGTCGCAGTCGCTTAACCCCGCAACTTTGCAGCAAATCAATTATTTTAGCAAAAATTAATTGCCGGGGAAAATGCTATGTCCTACGAGATAAAACAACAGGATAAATTCCGGTTTGTGGAAGAAGGCCAGGGAGAGCCGCTGCTGCTGCTGCACGGGTTGTTTGGTGCATTGAGCAATTTCAAAGACCTGGTTGAATATTTCCGTCATCACAATAAGGTTGTCATCCCGGTTCTTCCCCTTTTTGAGCTTGACATTCTGCATACAACGGTTGGTGGTTTGGCAAAATTTGTACATAAATTCCTGGAAGCAAAAGATTATAAAAATGTTCACCTGCTGGGCAATTCTCTCGGGGGGCATGTGGCACTGGTGCATGTGCTTAAGCATCCTGAGCGCATCAAATCGCTGGTACTTACCGGCAGCTCGGGCCTGTTTGAAAACGGCATGGGCGACAGCTACCCCAAGCGGGGCGATTATGAATACATAAAAACAAAAACCGCATTGACCTTTTATGATCCGAAAACCGCCACCAAAGAACTGGTGGACGAAGTGTACGGCATTGTAAATAACCGCATCAAAGCCATCAAGATAATATCGCTGGCCAAAAGCGCCATCAGAAATAATCTGGGCGAGGAACTCAATCAAATCCGTCAGCCGACGTTATTAATATGGGGCAATAATGACAACATAACGCCGCCGTTTGTGGCCCGTGAATTCAACCAGCTGATACCCGGCAGCGAATTGCATTTTATTGATAAATGCGGGCATGCACCCATGATGGAAGTGCCCGACGAGTTCAATATCATATTGCACAAATTTTTGAAAAAGCTGAATGAGCCTGCAACAGTTGCCTGAGAGTTGCTGTCTCTTAGCTGCATGCCGCTATCCATGTTAACCCGTGAGCTGATATCGCCGTCCTTACCTGTTCTTCATTTGCACGACACGGTTTTCAATGCCCTGCAAATGATGAATGATTGTCATGTTTCGCACCTGGCCGTTGACGAAGAAGAAAAATATGCAGGCCTGGTAAGTGAAGAAAGCCTGCTGCAGGCAATGGATGATACGGTTGAGCTCCGCGAATTCAAAGACCACTTTCCCCTTATTGCGGTAAATGAAAATGATCATTTTCTGAAAGCGCTGCAGGTAGCCGTGGAAAACAGGCTGAGCGTTGTACCCGTTACCGGGGAAAACAAAGAACTGCTCGGCATGGTAAGCGGCCGTGAACTGCTGAAACAGGCTTCGGAATTTGTAAATGTAAAAGATCCCGGCGGCCTGATAGTGCTTGAAATGGAAAGCAACAATTATTCTTTCAGCGAAATCAGCCGCCTGGTGGAAACCAACGATGCACAAATAACCCAGCTGAATACGTACACCGATTCCAGGACCGGTATAATGCAGGTGACCATCAAGCTCAACAAAACGGAAGTATCAGATATCGTTGCCACTTTCCAGCGCTATGAATACAATGTGAAGTATTATTTCGGCGAAGAACTGTATGAAAACGAACTGCGCAGCAATTATGATAACCTGATGAATTACCTCAGGCTGTGATGTGAATTTTTCTATTCTTTCATTTTTTTAAATCATTTATCTTGTAACCCGATATCAAGACCACGGCTTATGCAGCGGATGAGGAAAATTTTTGTGATGCTGATAGCGGCACTTTTACCGGTAACATTTTTATCCGGCCAGCCTGATACTGTAATTGCTGATCCGGGTATTTCCACTCTTTCAAAAAATTCTGCCCGGGAAGATGTCCCGTTTACTGTCCGGGATATTATTATCAGCGGAAACAGGAAAACAAAAGAAATTATTATCCTGCGTGAACTTCCCTTTCATCCCGGTGAGCAGTATGTGCTGCCCGCGCTGGTAAAAAAGTTTGAAGAAGCCCGCCGCCAGTTGATGAATACCCTGCTTTTTCACGAAGTGGTGGTGGCGCTTAAAAGTTTTGAAGGCTACAACGTGGATATTCTCATTGAAGTAAAAGAACGCTGGTACCTGTTTCCTATTCCCTATTTCAAATTTGTTGACCGCAACCTGAACCAGTGGCTGGTGGAGCAGCACGGCCGCCTCGACCGGGTGAACTATGGCGTAAAACTTTTGTACAACAATACAACCGGGCGCAATGATAAGCTGAACCTGTGGCTCATGAATGGCTACACCAAACAGGTTTCGCTCAGCTACGACCGCCCTTATATGGATAAAAAAATGCAATGGGGAATGAACCTGGGACTGGCACTCGGTAAAAACAGGGAACTGAATTACACAACCCTTCATAACAAACAGGTTTTCTTCAAAGACACCAGTCATTACGTCCGTTCTTTTTTTAAAGCATTTGCCGAGCTTACTTACCGGCCCGCCATCCATACCCGGCATCGTTTTGGTCTTGCTTATACTGAAGAAAATGTAACTGACACCATTGTGGCGCTCAACCCGGCTTATTTTAAAAACGGCCGCGACAGAATCGGTTTTCCTGAAATGTATTACCAGGTGAATTTTAATGATGTGGATTATATTCCTTACCCGCTGAAGGGGTACTCAGCCGAAGTGCAGTTTGTAAAAAAGGGATTGAATAAAATTATTAACCTCTGGCAGCTGAATGTGAAAGCCAGCGGCAACTGGCAAATTGCAAACAATACCTATTTCGGCATCAGGGCCTCCGGCACTGTGAAGCTTCCTTTCCGCCAGCCCTACTTTAACCAGCGCCTGCTGGGGTATAAAGATTTTTACATGCAGGGTTATGAGTATTATGTGGTGGACGGGGTGGCCGGTGGCTACCTGAAAGCCGCTCTTTCAAAAGAATTGCTGCATTTAAATTTTTATGTAAAAAGAAAAAAAGAAGAACTGCCTTACCGGGTTCCTTTCCGCATTTATGCAAAGCTGTACGCCAACGCCGGTTACATGCATCATCCGCAACCCGGGGAGAATTCGCTTAACAACCGCATGCTTTATTCCGGCGGTGTGGGTCTTGACATTATCACCCATTATGATTTCACTATAAAGCTCGAGTGGAGTTTTAACCAGTTAGGTCAAAACGGGTTATATTTACACAGAAGGACCCTTTACTGAAACTCCTCCCGATGTATGAAGATTGCCATTTACAGCCGTGTACTGGAAGAAGATAAGCGCAACGATATTCAGTTTTTCTTTGATGAGCTGGCAAAACAAAAAATTTCATCCGTTATCTTTCTCCCTTTCTTTGAAGAAATAAAAGACCGCATCAACCTGCCGGCGGATACGTCCACATTTTATCTTTCTGAAGATCTGAATGAAGACACCGAATTTGTAATCAGCCTGGGTGGCGATGGCACCCTGCTGGATACCGTGACACTGGTGCGGGACAAAGCCATCCCCATCATGGGCATCAATTTCGGCCGGCTGGGTTTTCTGGCCAGCATTGGCCGCAACGAACTGGCCGCTGCAGTAAAAGCGCTGAAGAACCAAACCTATGTGATTGACAAAAGAACCATGATTCACCTGGATGCAAGCATTTCCATGTTTGGCCATGTGCCGTTTGCACTCAACGAATTTTCCATTCATAAACGGGATACGGCGCCCATGATAAAAATTCACACCTACCTGAATGGCGAATTTTTAAATACCTACTGGGCCGATGGTCTTATAGTGGCTACTCCGACGGGTTCCACCGGTTATTCGCTCAGCTGCAACGGCCCCATAGTGTTTCCCGATTCGGGCAGCTTTATCATCACTCCCGTGGCGCCGCACAACCTGAATGTGCGGCCTATACTGGTGCCCGACACCAATATTATTTCTTTTGAAATTGAAAGCCGCACCGAACAGGTGATCTGTGCGCTGGACAGCCGCAGGGAAATTGTAAGCAAAAACGTACAGCTGGCCGTAAGAAAGGAATCCTTCCTGCTGAATCTTGTACGGCTGACGGAGAATAATTTTTTGCAAACCCTGCACAACAAACTTACCTGGGGCCTGGATAAGCGCAATTGAACCGAGTAGCAAAGTATGGACAGGAATTTCACGGATTTAACCAGCAGAGGCTGCTTTTCCATTGCAAACATTCCGTGAAATCAGCGGATAGTTGTGCAATCCGCCGCAGTTTTTTTCGTTTTTAACCAATTGAATTCTTATTTTGCAATCATGTTTCGAGCCATTATACTGCTGACGGTTATTTGCACTGCCCCGCTTTTGCTGCCTGCACAAAAAGAAGCTGTGATACAGGAAGGCGAATTCGGATTCGGCATTGGCGCCGGCCATTACTTTGGCGATCTGAATACCCGGGCTCATCTGAACAGGCCTAAAATAGCCGCTACTGCATTTTTCAGGAAAAATTTTGGCAATTATATCGCCGTCAGGGTAGGGGCAAGTTTTGCGCAGCTGGGCTATTCTGATATTTACAATACGCATAACTCCTACATGCTGCAGCGCAACCTAAGTTTCAATTCCAATGTGTGGGAACTGGCTGTGCAGGGTGATTTCAATTTCTTCCGCTTTATGCCGGGTGAACCGGGATATAATTTTACTCCTTACATCACTTTCGGAGCAGGTGTGTTCAACTATGATCCGTTTGCCATGCTGGCCGGGCAAAAATATTTTCTGCGGCCGCTGAATACTGAAGGACAGGGAACCAGCCTGTACCCCAACCGCAAACCCTATGGCTCCATGGCGCTGAGCATTCCTTTTGGCGCCGGTGTAAAATATTCTTTCAACGAACGCATCAATATCGGCTTTGAAATCATCCACCGGGTAACCAATACCGATTACCTGGATGATGTAAGCAAAACCTATGTAGATCCATCGGTATTTCCTCCCCTGCCTGATGGAAGTCCATCGCCTGCCTTTCTGTTGCACGACCGCTCCTATGAACTGGGCGAGCCCATCGGCACACCGGGCCGCCAGCGGGGCATCAGCAAACAGAAAGACCAGTTTGCAACGGCCATCATCTATGTTACCTTCAACCTGCAGAGCTATAAATGCCCTTCGGCATATTGACTTGAAAAAAAAATCAACTGGCTGCCTGCGGGCCGTGTTTTTATTTTTGTTATTTACCGTAGCTTAAACGCCTGGTTGACGGCTGAGTCAGTGAAAGGATTTTATTACTTGGCTGACAAATAAAAACCTTAAGGTTTTTTTTAGGTGCTATATCTGCCTGTACTCTTAATTTTTTTTGCAAAAAATCCAAAATTACGGATTCTGCTGATTGCTATGCAGGTCATTTATTGCGAAAACTGCAACCGGGAGAAAAGCATTTGCAAAATTCAATTTTTATATGCTCTTAAAATTGCTTTATCTTTAATAAGATAATCTTACAAACCAGTTAAACTATTTCTTATGAGACCTTTATCCTTGCTGCTGGTTTTTCTCTCTTTCCAGTTTATCCTCAACTGTACTTGTAAAAAAGATGAAGTTTTACAGCCTGAAACAGTTACTATTAACGGACAGACTTTTGGTTGTCGCGTAGACGGAGTACCATTTATTGCGGATAAATGGGACTATGGGTTTAATATACCGCCCATTAAAATTGAATGGCGTGCCAGACCTTTTTTAGGAGGCAGAGATATTTATGTTATTGCAAAGCGAGAAAATGAACAAATTGAGATTTGGCTAAATCATCCATTTACAAGCGGTATTAAAGAAGTAAAATTTAACACCCCTTCTTATCCAACTGCATATCCTCCACAAGATTATGCGTTATATAGAACAATTACTCCGTCCAAAGAATATATAACTACTAACATCCTTGGTGGGTATATTAATTTCATTATAGTTGACTCTGTTTCTGGAAAAATTCATGGTTTATTCGAATTTACTGGTACCGAGATATATTCAGGGAATAAAAAAACTGTTACAAACGGGGTATTCAAAAATTTCTGACATACTTAAATTCTCCAACCATTAAATTTTTACTTATGAAACCACAAGGTTGCTGTTTATTTTTTCGAATATTTTTTCTTTCTTCCCTAAATCTGCTAACTAATTTTATTTTCTCTCAAACCTAATACCCCTATACAGAAAAAGCAGATTCAATTTTTTTTTAACCTTGATAAATCTTTGATATCAACAAATATTCTACATGACAGAGCGTTCCCACTAAGCCGTTTTGATTTTTTTAATTCGGTTACAGATACAGTGGATTATGAAACAATAACGCAAGCATATTACGAACTTTATCAGGCAAATTACCAGCGAAATAATATGCTTGACCCTGCTGTACTTGATGATATGACACAATGGGAAAACCTAAGAGGGAGGGTGCCTATTTTGATTCTTGATTATCTATATAACAAGTTGGATACTTTAGCTATCCAAGACAACCTGCTTACATATCAGAATGGTTTTTTGTATGATGTACCGGGCCGCAGCCGTTCGCCTTATTTTACCCAACATTTGCAAATGGCATTTCCACTTGTTGAAGAAGTAAAATCAAACACCGTCACGTTTATGCTGATTCCGCATTTTGTGAGCAGAAATACCGGCTTAAATGTGCAACAGGTAACTATGGATTTTGGCACGGGGCCGCAAACATTAAATGGTGCGCTTGATTCATTGACCATAACATTTCAAAGTTCGGGAATTAAAACTGGTTCTATTACTGTTTTGCTTAGTAATGGTAACAGTTTTAGTTCAAACATTAAATTCCTTATTGGTGGAAATAACATTGAAATTGGGGGCAGGGTTCAGGCTCCTCCACATTGCGGAAAAGAATTGTTGCCTTCTAATTATCCATTTCAAGGATATGATGAGACACAGGCCTTTACTGGACTTTTTGAAGTAAATTATTATTATAGATCTGGTATTCCATGTAACGGCAATTTTCAAAATTTAGCTAAGCCAATAATTTTGATTGATGGGTATGATCCGACAGATAAAAGAGATGCTCCAACTCTCATCGACAAATTTTTGTTTTATATAGATGATGTCAATTACCCTTATAACCCACCAACTCAAGTGACCACACAATATATGTTGGATGAAATGCGTGCTTTGGGTTATGACGTAATTATTGTAAACATTCCAACATATTTTCATACTTATGGCGGTCAAATTATTCCATTGCCTCCGAATGCAAATAATCCACCTTCCGGTTATACATACCAAATGGGTAAAATCATACGAGGTGGCGGTGATTACGTAGAGCGGAATGCTCGCACTCTTGTTACACTTATAGAGAAAATTAATCAACAACTTGCCCAGCAAGGCAGTACAGAGAAATTGATAATTATAGGGCCAAGCATGGGCGGACAAATAAGCCGCTATGCTTTGAAATGGATGGAAGACCAAGGGAAAAATCATAATTGTAAGCTATGGGTTAGTTTTGATAGTAATCATGGTGGCGCTATAATTCCTATTGGTGAACAGTTTTTCATCAATTATGCTTCTGGCTTGGTTTCTTCTATCAGAAGATCCCGAGAAAGACAACTTGATGTGCCAGCAGCAAAACAATTTCTAGTTGACCATTATTTGCATCATACTCCAACAAGCCCCTATGTTGTTGGTGGTGCTCCGGGCTTCTTTGACATGTATAAACAAGTGATGGATGATTTGGGATGGCCGCAACAATGCCGGAAAATTTCTTTAATAAGCGGTGCCGAAAATGGAAACGCTTTACCAATACCCCAAGCAGAAGAGCTTGCTTTGGGGGCAGATTTTTTATTGGGGAGAGGCGGCTTTTTGTTTTCAGTTATTTGTGATTTATTTTCTTCTGGCAATTGCCGATTATTAGAAGCAAAGATGTTTACCGCTCCGGGTCCTGGTGCAATAGGCAAAGTGGGTGAGATAAAAATACCTATAGCAAATATTAATAAAAGCTGGTTTATACGAGGCAGTGATTTAACAAGATCACAAAGTTTAGAAGCAGTACAAGGAGGCTATTATTGGGGATACCAGGAACTTGTACATACAGCGCCAGGCGGTATAAGTGGGGGGTTAGGCGGGAAACTCTTGAAAAAAATTATAAACCTTAATATGCCTGCAGGGTATCACACGCACCACCTTACAGGTGGTGACTTGGCTTATGGCAAAGGAAGAAATGGTTCCCTTTATAATTTTAAGCTGGATGACGATGTCACGCCTTACAGTTTGGATTGCGAAGGCTATATTCCATTTGACTACTATTTCGGCCCAAAATATTTCAGCGTCAGGCATGATTCATTATTCTATTGGCAGGCAAGAATATTGATTGAAGAAATTCAGGGAATTTACCATGACAATAAAAAAGACAGAACATGGGTCGTCAATTGCCAATACCCAACTGCACTTTGGTGCCCAGGACAAACAAATACTTTTAATGTAGTAAATCCACCAACAAATATATCTTTCATTTGGACCACAAATCATCCGCAACTTGAAATTATTAATGGTCAAGGTACATCTGAAATAACTGTCAGATATAACTATACTCCCAATCCACACCCTTATTATATCATTACGGCAAATGGTGAAGGAGATTGTTATAGATATACTGGGTCCAATCAACAGGGCGGTGTATTAGTTGATCCTGAATTATTAGTTGGTGGTTATTCTGTAAATAATCAGATTTTTGAGCTTTGGTTCAATAACGTAAACACTGTTAGCGAAGCAACTACTGCAATTGTGAATATTGGTTCTTATGGGAATCAAACTATGTACGGTTTGACTAATGTTAATTACACATTACTCAATAATCCGCCTATTGCGTATACCTGGCAGTTCAGTACCGATCCAAAGAATTATGGATTAATTGTAACAGCTGAGCCGACACAAGATAGAAACAATGCTCTTTGGTTCCGGGTATCGTATAGCAATTCTTGTGATGGGCTCCCCCGGTCTGCGGACTTTGCTTTATTTTTTTATGATAACAGAGTCAGGGTAAATAATTCAGGTACAACTGTGATGGAGGGGAATAATCTTATAATCTCTACGCCGTTTACAAAAAACGGTCAATTTGAAATTTATGAAGTCCAGATTTTTGATATGGGTGGAAAATTAGTTCGCAAAACAAGCGCAACTATTAACAATGGTCGTATTTATGTAAATGTAATCGGGGTTGCCAACGGGGTTTATGCGGTTAGGGTAAGAACTAAAAATGGAATAATTACTCAAAAAGCATTCATTAACAGATAAATCAAAAAATCATTTTATGCGCTTCCTCAAAACCTTCCTCTTCATTGCAAGTCTTGCATCATTAAGTTTTGTTAGCAAAGACGAAAACAGCTTTCAGTCATGGCAATTTATCGGCGACAGAAAAGTGAATTTCCTGATTGACCGGGATGTTATTCATGTGACCGGCAATGACAACTACCGGCAGATAAAGCTGAAAGTGACCAATGGCCCTGTACATATTCTTGACATGGACATATATTTTGAAAACGGCGACAAGTTTGATGTAGCCATACGCAGCCGCATACCCCAGGGCGGCGAAAGCCGTGTGATAGACCTGCCCGGCGGCAGCCGCAGTATTAAAAAAATTGAGTTCTGGTACGAAACGAAGGGATTTAAAAAAGGAAGAGCAAGAGTGGCCGTGTGGGGCAGAAGATAATTTTATTAACTAATTGTATGGCCCGCAGCGGAGTTGCTGCGGGTTTTGTTTTTCATAACTTTGCTTTTCTGTTTTACTACAAAAATATTTCATGACACAGCTACTTGACCAGGTAGATAAAACCCGGCTTCCCCGCCACATCGCCATCATTATGGATGGCAATGGCCGCTGGGCCCGGGAGCAGGGGCAAGACAGGCTCTATGGTCATTTTCATGGCGTGGAAAGTGTGAGAAATATAGTGGAGGGTTGTGCCGAACTGGGTGTAGAATACCTGACGCTTTATGCCTTTTCAACCGAAAACTGGGAGCGGCCGGAGTATGAAGTGGTAGGCCTGATGGAGCTGCTGGTAAGCACCATCCGCAATGAAGTGGAGAGCCTGCATAAAAACAACATCCGCCTGCATGTGATTGGCGAAATGAACATGCTGCCCGACTATGCCCGCAAAGAACTAAACGAAGCACTTGATTATACAAAGGACAACACGGGTCTCAACCTCATCATGGCGCTCAGTTACAGCGGCCGCTGGGAGCTGCTGAATGCCATGAAAAGCATTGCTCACAAAGTAAAAAAAGGACTGCTCGCCGTGGAGGATATTGACCAGGATACCTTGCAGCAACATCTCACAACAAGCAGTTTTCCCGACCCAGAGCTGATGATACGTACCAGCGGCGAATTCCGCATCAGCAATTTTCTTTTGTACCAACTGGCTTATGCCGAATTGTATTTTACCAATGTACGCTGGCCCGATTTCCGCAAGCAGCACCTGTACGAAGCCATCATTGATTACCAGGGCAGGCAACGCCGCTTTGGAAAAACAGGCGAGCAGGTGATAAAAGAAGTCAGTGAGTCTTAAAGGTCAAATTAGTCAAATAAGTCATGTTGGTAATTTTTTTCAGATTTATTTCAATTCACAAAAGATGATGAAACCGCTCTACCACAATTGCAAGACTTGACTTTATGACCTCTATGACTATTATGACTTATTTGACTATGATAATGACTCCCGGATTTTTCTGCCGGCTATTTAACAAACACTTCAATTTTTTACCGTTAATTTGCCCCCGCCAAAGGCTGTCCCGGCAGGGTATTCCTGGCTTTATTGACTGACCTGAACAACCAACCATGCAAAGATTTTTATCCCGGTTTTGTGCACTGCTTATTGTGGCCGTTTCTTCTTTTGCACACCTGAAAGCCCAGGAAGATACCACTAAACCCACATCGGTGGACCCCAACCTGCTGGCATGGAAAAATGCCACCCGGCCCAAAGAATATACCATCTCAGCCATTAAAACCACCGGAGTTTTCTTTCTGGATTCGGCCATCGTGGCTTCCATATCGGGTTTGCAGGCGGGTGATAAAATTCTGCATCCCGGCGGCGATGAATTTCCCCGCGCCATTCAAAACCTGTGGAAGCAAAAGCTGTTTTCCAACATCCAGATATTTGTTACAAGTGTTAAAGGCGAAGAAATAGAAATCGAGATTCATGTGATGGAAAGGCCCCGCCTCGGCAACTATTATTTTAAAGGCATAAAAAAATCGGAACAGGAGGAACTGGTGGGAAAAATAGGGCTTGCCAGGCAAACCATCGTGACCGAAAACACCATCCGCAATGCGGATGAAGTAATCCGTAAATACTATGCTGAAAAGGGCTACGGCAACCTGAAGCTCGACATCAGGCAGCAGCCTGACACCAGTTTTGTCAACTCCATTTCATTAACCTTTGTTATTGACAAGGGGCATAAGGTAAAAGTGAATAACATCAACTTCTTTGGAAACGAAACGGTAACCGATCTGAAGCTGAAAAAACAAATGAAGGGTACCAAGGAAGTGAGCCGCTTTACCCTTTATCCTAAAAAAGACACCTCCCTCTTTGGCGAAAACCCACGGATGACCTTCAAACAGTACTTGCAGGACAAAGGCTATCTTTCGGCCACCAAAACAAAAAACTTTCTCGATCCCTGGTTCCGCTTCAAGCTGTTTTCATCAGCCAAATTCAATGAGAAAAAGTTTGAAGAAGACAAGGAAAAAATTCTGGGCTATTACAACTCCATCGGCTACCGCGATGCAGTGATTGAAGAAGCCAAACCCTACCATATTACCGGCGGCAACGTGAACATTGATTTTAAAATAAACGAAGGCCGCAAATATTACTTTGGCAACATTGCCTGGAAAGGAAATGCCAAGTACAGCGATTCGGTGCTTAATACCATATTGGGCATACGCAAAGGCGATGTGTACAATATTGAAGTTCTGAACCAGCGGCTGGGTAAGCAGCTTACTCCCGAAGGGGGCGACATCAGCGGGCTGTATATGGACGATGGCTACCTTTTTTTCCGGGCTGATGCCGTGGAAACCGCCGTGTACAACGACACCATTGATCATGAAATAAGAATCGTGGAAGGCCCGCAGGCACGAATCAAGAATATAAAAATCTTTGGCAACGACCGGACAAAAGAGTATGTTATCCGCCGTGAGCTGCGCACCGTCCCCGGCGAACTTTTCAGTCGCTCCGACCTCATCCGCTCGCAACGGGAGCTGGCCCAGCTGAATTATTTCAACCAGGAAACTATCGGTATCAATCCCATCCCGAATCCTGAAGACGGTACCGTGGATATTCACTACAAGCTGGAAGAAAAATCTTCGGACCAGCTGGAGCTGTCGGCAGGCTGGGGCGGCGGCATCGGGCTTACAGGAACACTCGGTGTTTCATTCAACAATTTTTCCATAAAAAATATTTTCAATAAAAAAACCTGGGACCCGCTGCCTACCGGCGACGGGCAAAAGCTGAGCCTGCGTGTGCAGTCAAACGGAAGAATCTACAGTTCGTATAATTTTTCTTTTACCGAACCCTGGCTGGGCGGCAAAAAAAGAAATTCGCTGACCTTTAGTTTGTACCGAAGCAAATTCACCAATGGGTACGATTACACTACAGGCCGCTTTTTGAAAGAAAGAGCCGATACCAGCTTTTTGAAAACCATCGGCGCCAGCGTATCACTTGGCAAGCAGCTGAAGTGGCCCGACGATTATTTCAGTCTTATTTACACACTCAACTTTACACAGTACAAGCTGCAGAACTATCCCATCTTCCAGGGGCTCGACAGCGGCAACTCAACCAACTTTAGTTTTAAAATTGCACTGCAGAGAAATTCAGCCGGACCCAACCCGATATTCCCAACCAGCGGGTCAAACTTTTTGGCAAGCGTGCAGGCTACGCCGCCTTATTCGCTGCTGAATCCCGACCTGGCCAGTGATAATTCATACAAACATCCCGAATATCACAAGTGGCGTTTCAATGCCGAGTGGTTCATTCCGCTGGGCAAACCCATGGGCGCCGAAAAAAACCGGCAGTTTGTGGTGAAGCTGGCAGCCAAATATGGCTTTATGGGGCGCTACAACCGCAAGCTGGAGTTTTCACCTTTTGAAAGATTTCAGCTGGGCGATGCCGGTCTTACCAATAATTTCGGTTTGCTCGGTTACGACATCATTGCACACCGCGGTTATCCCATTTATGAAAATTCAAACCCCGGCGTGAATCCTTCTGACGATGTTTCGCAGGCAAGAAACTTTTTTACCATATTTAATAAATACCAGCTGGAGCTGCGTTATCCCTTTGCCACCAATCCCAGCAGCACTATTTACGGGCTTGCATTTTTCGAAGCAGCCAATGGGTGGTACAATTTCAGGGACTATAACCCCTTCCGCCTGCGCCGCAGCGCCGGTGTGGGCATGCGGTTCTTCCTGCCCATGTTCGGCTTGCTGGGCTTCGATTACGGTATCGGCTTCGACCGCATCAGGCCCGGCCAGGGACTTAAATCAGCCTCCAAGTTTACCTTCATGCTCGGCTTTGAACCGGAATAAATTTTTATGAACCAGACTTCAGAATTACATTTAACCTCCATTGACTGTCCGGCTGTAATCACCCGGGCGAACGTCGCACACTAATAAGCCCGGTAATTCTATTCACTATAAAACATTTCAATATGAAAAAAGTTTTTCTTCTTGCCTGCAGCTTCTGGCTCGCATCCTTTGCAACCGATGCACAGAAGTACGCCATCATTGATACAAAATATATACTGGATAAAATGCCCGAGTATAAGGAGGCGCAGAAGAAACTGGATGATATAGCCATCGGCTGGCAAAAAGAAATTGATGACCTGCAGGCCGAACTGGATAAAATGTATCGTGACTTTGAAGCCGAACAGGTGATGCTGAGCGAAGATTTGCGGAAAAAAAGAGAAGACCAGCTGTTTGTAAAAGAAAAAGCGCTGCGTGACCTGCAGCGTAAACGTTTTGGTTTTGAAGGCGATTTGTTCAAGAAGCGGCAGGAACTGGTAAAACCCGTGCAGGATAAAGTGTACAATGCAGTGCAGAAGCTGGCCGTGCAGCGCAGCTACGATTTTATTTTGGATAAAAGTGAGGGAATTACTGTTATCTTTGCCGACCCTAAACTGGACAAGAGTGAGGATGTGCTGAAAGAACTGGGAATCAGAAACTGATTTTTGAAAGTGTTAAAGATTCCCGAAGAGGCAACTTCACACCTCAGAAAACACTCATAAAACAACAACACATTAAAATGAAAAAGTTTACTGCAATTTTAGTATTGACTGCTGGTTTGATTAGCGGATCGGTGCAGGCTCAAAACAAAATGGGCTATATAAGGGTGGATGATATGGTGGCCCTGATGCCTGAACTGAAAAAAATTGATACTTTATTGACATCTTTTCAGAACGATTCACTTCCCCGGACATATAATTACCTGCTGTCTCAATTTCAACGCTACGACAGTATTGTGAATGACACAGTACGTTCTCCGATGGTGGTTCGCCAGGATGCAGCCAAGCAAAGAGCCGGTTTCCTCGAGGAATTGCAAAACTGGCAAAACTCAGCCCAGGCATTGATTGATGCAAAACAAAATGCATTGCTGCAGCCGGTGTATGAAAAAGTGCTAAAGGCAATAAACGATGTAGCCAAAGAAAAAGGTTACACCTATGTTTTCAACCGCGAAGCTCTGCTGGTGCAGCCCCCGGGCGATGATCTGCTGCCCCTGGTGGCCGAAAAGCTGAAAGTAAAACTGCCGACGCAAACACCAGCCAACCAAAAAACTTCGCAGCCGACAGGCGCCAACGCTACACAGAACAAACCAGATAATTAATAATGCTTAAAAATAATAACCGGAGGCTGTCGCCCTTAGTAGCGGCAGCCTCCGGTATTTTTGCATATGCCTGCATCCACACCCATCGGCGTTTTCGATTCCGGTTACGGGGGGCTCACAGTATTGCGTGAAATAATTAATGAACTTCCGCAGTACGATTATATTTATTTTGGCGATAATGCAAGGGCGCCGTACGGTTCCCGTTCATTTGAAACCGTGTACCGCAATACGCTGCAATGTGTAAAGTGGTTTTTCAGCCGGGGTTGCCCGCTGGTGATACTGGCGTGCAATACAGCTTCGGCAAAAGCGCTGCGGAGCATTCAGCAGAATAATTTGCCGAAAATTGACCCGCAGAAAAGAGTGCTGGGTGTGATACGGCCGACCACGGAGGTAATTGGCAATTATTCCGATTCGAAACATGTGGGCATACTGGCCACCAGCGGAACAGTCAGTTCAAAAAGTTATGTCATCGAGATTGAAAAATTTTTTCCCGAGGTGAAAGTGTACCAGCAAGCCTGCCCCATGTGGGTGCCACTGGTAGAGAATGACGAATATGATAATCACGGCGCTGATTTTTTTGTAAAAAAATACATCAACGAACTGCTCGACCAGTCGCCGGCCATTGATACCATCCTGCTGGCATGTACACATTACCCGCTGTTGCATGATAAAATAAGGGAGTACACTCCTGCGGATATCCAGATTCTTTCGCAGGGCCGCATGGTGGCAGAAAGCCTTGCTGATTACCTTCAGCGTCATCCTGAAATTGAAAGGCAACTTAGCCTCAACGGCGACAGGCATTTTTATACTACAGATTCAACCGATGATTTCGACCGCCATGCCGCCAATTTTTTCGGCGCCGAAGTAAAATCGGAGCATGTAGACCTCGAAGACGCAAAAACCTGGTAAAAACTGCTCTCCAAAAAATCTAAAATCTAAAACCCTAAATCTAAAATCCAACCCCTACCTTTGCCTCCCGAATTTTCGGGACCAAAATTCGGACCTTTCACAAACAGGAGAAGTGGTGTTCTCCTGCAGGCTTGAATCACCCGTTTCTCCACGGGCATTTTGTAAAAGGAATAAAACCTAAAATATGCCAGGTAAAAAAAGAACCTATCAGCCCCATAAGCGCCGCCGCAAATCGGTGCATGGTTTCCGCAAACGGATGCAGACTGCCGACGGACGCAAAGTGTTAAGTGCCCGTCGCCGCAAGGGCCGCAAGAAACTGACCGTTTCTGACGAAAGAAAGGCGAAATAACCCAACCACAGCCCCCTAATCCCCTGAAGGGGACTTAAGATGGTTCCAACGATTTGAATAGTCCCGATGATGAGGGGCTATTTTGCTTTTTAAAAAATATCTGTGTAAATCTGTGTCATCTGTGAGCCACCAATTCACACTTGGAAAAAAAGAACGACTTAAAAGCCGCAAGCAGATTACACCCCCAAACCCCCTAAAGG
>Ga0137829_10988089_pt1 | contig 16972 bp, 16 predicted proteins | sample OV2TP2_FD_97737 | JGI IMG/M metagenome (GOLD analysis project Ga0137829, IMG submission 97737) | reverse complement strand
CGTGATTGCAGACGATCCCTCTTCTTAAATGCCTTTTCAATCACATTAAGTCTTGCTTTTCGGGGATCGGGCTTGCTGACTGGTTTGCCGTCTAACTCAATATCGAGGATCTCTTCTTTTTTGCTATCATAAAGAGGCCAAACCGGCAGACCCTTACCGTTGGGATTACCTGTTTTTGCGAAGTTTGTCCAATAAGTGTTCATTATCCTTGCCAGTTCTTTTTCCTCAGGTGTTGCTTCACCAGGGTTTCCCCACCGGGCATGAAGTGTATTAAACACAAACGAAACTTCAGATCCGTGACCGGCACCATAGGGTGATCGTTGTCGCATTGCGGTCGGAACATAGCCGAATTGATATATGAATGCTGGCGACTGGTTAGCTACAAAAGCTTTTGCGGTCATTCGTGCCGGCTCACCCCAAACCCAATCTGTATTAAATTTTGTAATGATTTCATTGAATACTTTGCTGCCGTCAGGATCGAACGCAGCTTTAGCCTCAGCCTCAAGCTCATCGAAATTTGCAAATAATGCTTCCTTTGAATCGGCGTTGCTAACAAATGGGCCACCTATTTCCGCACTGCAATTTCCGATTATGAGTGGAACCTTTGCCTGCCTGCCTGCCTGCCTTGTAAGCACTCTCAGCAGTTTCAACAACAAGTTTACCATCGAGGATCGGGCCTGAATATATTCTGCCAAAAGAACTATCATTTTCCTGACCTCCATCTACAATTTCGGCAACGCTTAAAGAACGGAGCTTTGCCAATGCTGCAGCATCTGTGCCCTCGATCTTATGTTTGCGTGCAAAGTTTATCCCAACTGTTTCAGCCGAAACAGTATAAAAAGGATCAGCATTTTCTTTATTTATCGGCCTGCCGGTGAGAACACCGTCTCGTCCTCCACCCGATTCACTGATAGCTTTATGAAAAAGGCCTTTTGCAGCCGGTATGGTTAAAAGTGAATGTACAGAAACTCCGCCTGCAGAAAAACCGAAGATGGTCACGTTTTTTGGATCACCACCAAATGCTGTAATGTTTTCCTTGATCCACTTGAGTGCAGCGATCTGGTCCATATACGCATAACTGCCTTTGTATTCTTCCGGATGTTCTTTGCTCAAAGCGGGGAAAGCAAAATGACCAAGTCGGCCGAGGCGATAATTAATCGTTACTAAAATTACGCCTTGTTTTGCAAATGCATCGCCTGCCGAACCTGCATCTGAACCACTGCCACCTGTGAAACCCCCTCCGTGTATCCAAACCATCACGGGTAATTTTGATTGCTTTGTTGCTGAAGCCGTAGTCCACACATTAAGAAAAAGACAATCTTCAGATGAGTTTGCAGCAATGCCGGAAGCAGTTCGCTGAAAACCACCCTGTGCACAATCTGCGCAATACTTATTTGCATCCCTCACTCCCTGCCATGCTTTTACCGGTTGCGGTGGCCGCCATCTATATTCACCAATGGGTGCTGATGCGTATGGAATTCCTTTGAAACTGGTAACATCGCCAACCGTAATGCCACGTAAGTCGCCTGATGTAATTCGAATTATAGGACCAGCTATCGTATCCGTTTTTTGAGCATGCGATGTGCAAGCAATCAGCAATGAAATTCCAATTCCAATTTTTTTCATGATGGCAATTTTTGTTTCACTCTATTTCTTGAATGTCCCTGTCTTATTTACCCAAGTTGTAAAGGTCATAGGATTTTAATAGCTGAGTGGTATACAGATTACGGTTTTATCTACCATTGTTACTGATATGAATACAATGTTCGCTGACCTTGTGATTGATTGTTTAAATTTGTTTTATAATTAAACCAGAAAGTATGGAAAAGGTTTTCAAGTTTGATACCGTAAGTGAATACAATGCCCTGAATAATCATGAAACGCTGCACCCCCTGGTAAGCGTAATTGATTTTTCAAAAGCCGCACCAAGGTCATGGGGCGGTTGTAAGACCGTTAAAATTAATTATGGTCTGTATTGTATTTTTCTTAAAGAAATAAAATGCGGCGATCTGAAATATGGTTGCAATTACTACGACTACCAGGAAGGCACATTAGTTTTTGTTTCACCCGGGCAGGTGATGGAATTTGAAAACTTGGGAGTATATCAACCCAAAGGTTATGCACTGGTATTTCATCCTGATCTCATTCATGGCACTTCACTTGGCAGGCATATCCACAACTACAATTTTTTCGGTTATCAATCCAATGAAGCGCTGCATTTATCAGAACGTGAAAGGCAGATTGTAATGGACTGTTTATCTAAAATTGAATATGAATTAAACCAATCGGTTGACAAGCATAGCAAGAAACTTATTGTTGCAAATATTGATTTGTTTCTGAATTACTGCGTTCGTTTTTATGATCGCCAGTTTATTACCCGTGATAATGTGAACAAAGGAATTTTAGAAAAGTTTGAAAATCTGCTAAACGAATATTATCAATCTGATAAACCACAGCGTATTGGTTTGCCTTCTGTTGCCTCTTGTGCAAGTGAGTTAAATTTATCAGCAAATTATTTTGGAGACCTGGTAAAAAAAGAAACAGGCAAGACAGCACAGGAGTACATACAGGCAAAAGTGATTGATATGGCGAAAGAAAAAATATTTGACCCAAACAAATCAGTGAGTGAAATTGCTTATGAATTGGGTTTTAAGTATCCGCAGCACTTCACACGACTCTTTAAACAAAAGACAGGGCATACGCCGAATGAGTACAGGATGCTGAATTAATGGAGCCCTACACTGTTGAAATATCAAAAAAAAATAACACCGTGTACAATGAATTTAAGCGGAATCTCTCAGCCTGGTGTAGTATGCCTGTACCCCGAACGCACTTTGAACACATGAAGTATATGAGGAAATAATGCATCCATTGCTTCATGCACCGCCCTGTGTGAACCCGGCAAAGTGATGACCAGCGAATTTTTTATAAACCCGGCAACACCCCGCGACAGCATGGCGTAGGGCATCCGCTCCTGGCCATAATGACGAAGCGCTTCCATAATGCCAGGAACAAGTGTATCAATTAATGGTGAGATGGCTTCCGGCGTCATATCCCGTGCCGACAAGCCGGTGCCGCCGGTAAACAACAACAGATCAATATCAGCAGCACTCAGTGTTTCTGCTTTAGAACGTATGGTTGCCATATCATCAGGAATGATTTCATAAGCAACTGTTTTTATTCCATACTGCCTTAGTCTTTCTACAGCCGCTTTTCCTGCGGTATCAGTTCCTTCACCTTTTGAAATTGTATCTGAGCATACAATAACCGCACAGGTAAGCCCGGTATCTGCATCCTTCAAACGATCCGATTTGCCTCCTTCCTTATGTAATAATTTTATGTTTCCTATTTCCCCTGCTTTGTCAATAGGCTTCAGCATATCATAAATAGTAAGTGCCGTAACGGCAGCACCATGCATCGCTTCCACCTCCACCCCTGTTTTGTAAATTGTATGTACTTCAACCGTAATGATGATGTTCAGTCCGTCTATTTCATGCCTGATTGCAGCATATTCTACCGGCAGCGGATGACAATCGGGAATGACATCGCTTGTTTTTTTAATGGCCAGCAGACCGGCTGCCCTTGAAAATTCAAATACATCGCCTTTGGGAACCGTTTTATTTTTTACAGCATCTATTGTTTCCTGTTTTGAAACAGAAACAATGGCTGTGGCTATTGCCTTTCTTAAACTGTTTATTTTATGGGTGATGTTGATCATAGATGCCCCCAAACCCCCTAAAGGGGGTTATTTACTCTCCGGTTTTCGAAAAATTATTTTGTTTCTGAATATCATTTTTCTTCAATTGAATATTTTCATTCTTGAAAACCGACAGCCTTTTAAAGCCAATCCGAACATGAGACTCCAAAACTCCCTTTAGGGAGTTTGGGGGTTGTGGTTTGGAGATTTCCACTGATAGGATTCATCAGCAAACAATTCCTTCCCCCACACCGGCAGTTCGGCTTTTATTTTTTCCACCGTTTCCTCGCAGGCATCCATGGCAGCCTTGCGGTGAGCCGATGACGTAAACACAAACAAACTGATTTCACCTGCATTTACTTTTCCCAAACTATGATACACATGCATGCAGGTCAGATCATATTTTGCAAACATCTCTTCGCGGATAACATGCATTTTTTCCAGCGCCATTTCTTCGTAGGCTGTGTATTCAATGCAGGAAACTTCTTTGCCGTCAATTTTATCGGCCCGCACCTGGCCTAAAAAAATACTGTGGCCGCCGATACCGGTTTTCGTGCTGTGCTTTTGAATGCTGCCGGCAATAAAAGCCGCAGTAACCGGTCCCTGCACAAAAATGTTTTTGGGCTTTCTTTCCTTCATGCCGGCTGTTTGTGTTGTTGTTTCCACTGTAAAATGCCTCCCCGCAAACTGTAAATTTTTTTTCTGTCCCCAAAAATTCCGGATAAAATCCGGGCCGCCTGCAGGCTTCGCTTGCCCGTCTGACAGAAGGCCACTACTGTATCCGAATTAATAAGCGATAAATTTTCCGACAGCGTCGCAAGCGGAATTTTTATATGTGCAAATTCATTCACTTCAGGCAGTTCGCTGAGCTCTCTCACATCAATCACCTGAATTTTTTCTTTTGATAAGAGGTTGTTAAACGTACCTGCATCAATTTCACAATCGGCCGGCTGTGCAGAGCAAAGCCATTCATAATCTGTTTTCAAAAAAGCCGCTTCATCATTCGGAATCAGCAAGCGGGTATCTTTTCTTGCCGATAAACCCAGCTGGTAAACCTGGCTGGTCAGTGCATTATACATCAAAAGCTGGTTGGTCAGCGGCTCGCCTATGCCGGTAATGATTTTGATGGTTTCATTCGCCATCATGCTGCCGATGATACCGGGCAATACGCCCAGCACGCCGGCTTCGGCGCAGTTCAGTACTTCATTTTCTTTGGGCGGATGGGGAAACAGGTCGCGGTAATTCACCGCTTCATCGTTTTCGCTTTGCCTGTAATTAAATACTGCCACCTGTCCTTCAAACTGCGAAATAGCACCATAAACCAAAGGTTTATTCAGCAATACACAAGCGTCATTAATCATGTAGCGTGTGGAAAAATTATCCGTGCCGTCAACAATGACATCGTAATCTTCAAAAATGGTAAATGCATTCCGGGTAGAGAGCCTTTCGTTGCAAGAAAGGATATTTATTTCGGGGTTCAATTGCTGTAAAATATGTGCAGCTCTTTCTGCTTTTGACAACCCTATATCATTTACTGAATACAATACCTGGCGGTGAAGATTGTTAAGCGCCACCACGTCATCATCCACAATACCCACGGTGCCCACACCTGCCGCTGTTAAATACTGCAATACCGGGCACCCCAAACCTCCGGCGCCAACTACAAGCACTTTTGCCTGCAGAAGTTTCAGCTGGCCTTCTTTGCCAAATTCCGGTAAAATTACCTGCCGATGGTAACGCTCATATTTATATGGTTCATTCATTTCATCCTCCGGAAAAAGGCGGCAGCAGGGCCACCACGCTATCCGCTGTTAACCCTGTATTCTTATTAATTACCTGCCTGTTAACCGCTATTATGTATTTGGCATTTGCCAGTTCCGGGTAGCTCTTGTGCAACGAATTTACCAGGCTATCGGTATCTGAAATATCATTTACAATAACAGTATGCCCTGCTATATCAGCCAGCTGCCCGAACAAAATAACCTGGATTTGCATATAAAATAAACCGGGTAACAAATTTACTCAGAAATCACATTGCCGGAACGTATTTTATGTACGTCCTATCTGCATTATGCGTTTGTAAATATTAATTTATATGCCGCAACGATAAGAACCATTGCCAGCAGGTATTTTAAAATATCCTGCCTGAATTTCAGCGAACCGAAATAGGCCCCACAAACGCCTCCTGCAAAAGCCACTGCAACATAAGCATACATATCGGGGCTGAAATGAATTCCCTTTGTCAATTGTCCGCCGAGCCCTGACAACGAATTGACAAAAATGAACAGGGCGCTGATAGCGGCGGTTTGTTTCAGGTCTGACCACTTCAGCAGCAGTAAGACAGGCGATAAAATAATACCTCCGCCGATTCCGATAAGCCCTGATAGAAAACCGATGGCGGCACCAATCAGCAGGGATATTCCGGTATTTGATTTCCTGATTTCATGCACATGGATGTTGGCAAAAAATAAAAACCGGGCAATGGGTATCAAGAGCAACAAACCGAGTATTCTTTTATACAACTCTGCGTCAACAGTAATGATCCCGCCGGCATACGCCGCCGGCACAGAAGCGATGGCAAAGGGCAGGAATAATTTCAGGTTGAAATGTCCTCCCCGGTAAAACTGGAGAAATGAAATAAGCGAAACAAAAATATTCAGCAGCAAGGCGGTCGGCTTCATCACATCGGTTGAAATGCTGAACAACGCCATAAGGGCAAGATAGCCGCTGGCACCGCCATGCCCCACCGATGAATAAAGGAATGCGACAAGAAAAAGAAGTAAGTAAAAAACGACGATTGTTTCCACCCGGTAAATTTAAGCCGGCAATAAATGTACATCAACTAATTCACCTTCTTTAACTATAGTCACTTCTTCATTTACCTGCACCAGGCAGTTGGCAGTAGCAAATGAACTGAGGCGGTACGATTCCTGCGCACTCAGGGGAGTTGCCGTGTTGCCATCGTACACGGCTTTTAAAAAATGTGTCAGCCCTGCGGCTTTCTTAAATGATTTGGATAACGGCGCTTTAATCATTTGCAAAGTGATTTTTCTTTTGCTCAGTTTCTCCATTGCCGGAACAACAAATTGATAGAAACAGGTTATAACAGAGGATGGATTGCCGGGCAAGCCAAAAACAGGTTTGTCTCCTTTCTTTCCAAAATATAACGGCTTGCCCGGCCGTTGTTTTACTTTATGAAATATTTTCTCCACACCGCATTGTGTGGCTGCCTGTAATACAAAGTCGTAATCGCCGACGCTGATGCCGCCGGTGAGCATCACCAAATCACTTTGTTGCAATGCATTTTCCAAAGCGCTGATTACTTCTTCCGGCTTGTCGGTGACATGATAAACCTGCTGCTGAAGAATATGTAACTGCTGCAAGGCTGCTATCAATGAAAACGAATTGGATTCATATACCTGGCCATACTGTAATGGCTTGCCCGGTTCCTGCAGTTCATTACCAGTGACGATAATACTGACGGAAGGATTGGGATACACTTTCACTGCCGGGATACCAATACCGGCCAAAAAACCAATGGCTGCGGGAGATAAAGTTGTTTCTTTTTCCAATGCCAAAGCCCCGGCTTTGATTTCAGAACCTTCAGGCCGCACATTGGCTCCCTGCTGCAGCCATTCATCTTCAATAATCAATTCTCCATCTGCCGTTTTTATTTTTTCCTGCATCACTACCGTATCGGCGCCGGCAGGTACTGCAGCCCCGGTAAAAATGCGTACCGCATTGCCGGGAGCAAGAGTAAAGCTTTCGCTGTTGCCTGCCGCTATTTTGCCGGTGATTTTTAATTTTTTATTTTTCTGCCAGTCGGCAAAACAAAATGCAAAACCGTCCATGGATGATTGGGGGAAGACAGGAATATCGGTGGAAGCATAAATATCTTCTGCCAATACCAAACCGGCTGCCTGCTTCAATGGCAAAACAACAGGCAGTAGTGAAGAAACACTTTCTGAGATAATTTTTTTGGCTTCGGTGACGGAAATCATTCCCTTATCCCCTCAAGGGGGTATTTAAAAGGTTTTACTTATTTGACCCATGAAAACAATATTACATTTTAAATCGCTGTTCGCAAGCCTCCTTTAACGGATTGGGAGTATTTTACCCCCCAATTGTAATCATGCTCCTGTTATGAATTTCTTCGGGATGAAGATGTTCAAAATCGGTAGTGAACTGCCCGCCCAGCTCTTTCGCCTTGCTGCGGATGTTCTGATGAATCAAAGAAACCACATCCTCTCCCCTGCGCAGCGGCGTTAACAAATCGGTTTCCTTTTCTGCAAACAGGCAGTTTTTCATTTTACCATCGGCTGTCAGCCGTATGCGGTTACAAGTACTGCAGAAGTTGGCGCTCATGGTGCTGATGATGGCAAAAGTGCCTGCATGGCCCGGGACCCGGTAGCCTTTGGCGGTGGCATTTTTTTCATCCTGCAGGCGCTCCACTTCATACTTTTCTTTTATCACCTGCAGCATTTCGTGCAAGGTAAATACCTTATTGCTCGTCCACCGGTTGCCTGCAAAAGGCATGAACTCGATAAAACGTACATGCACCGGCTGCTGTTTGGTCCATTCCACAAAACCAGGAATCTCGTTATCATTCAGGCCCTTCATCACAACCATATTAACTTTTACGTGAAAATCCTTTTTCAGCAGAAGCTGGATGTTATTATATACTTTATCAAACTGGTTTCGCCGGGTGATGAGCTGAAACTTTTCCGGCTGCAGCGTATCGAGGCTTATATTGAGTGAATGCATGCCTGCCTGCTCCAGTATGTCAACATACTCATGCAGCCGGGAGCCGTTGGTAGTCATGGTCAGCTTCACCGGCAGTTTGGATAAAGCAAGAATGATTTCCCCGGCATCTTTCCGCACCAGGGGTTCACCACCTGTCAGCCTGATTTTATTCACACCCAGGCTTACAAAGATTTTAGCCAGCGTCTCTAACTCTTCTTTCTGCATCAGCCGTGAAGCCGGTGTAAATTCATATTCTTCCTCCGGCATGCAGTAAAAACAGCGCAGGTTGCAATTGTCCGTCAGTGAAATGCGGAGATAGTTATGAATGCGATTATAATTGTCAAGAATCATTTTGCCAACTATTGGGACGACAAATTTATTTATTTCCTTGCAGCCGGCATTGAATTTTTGAAAATATATGAGCAGTGGAATTTATTCAAATTTTAAACCTTCACAGTTAAGGATTGTAAATACCGGTATGCAGCCGTTTCAACAACCTGGAAAAAAAAATTTGGCGCAACGGAATTTTGCATAACTTAATAGTAGGATCCCAAAAGAAACTTTGGGAGTTCTTACTCATCAATCTTTAATCCAGCGCATGCAGCTTTCTGGCAGGCATATAGTGAATGCAACTCCAACTCTGCTTTGGTCAATGCTGATGGATACCGGTACGCTGGCCCGGATAATTCCGGGAATCTCCCGGCTTGAAAAAACCGATTACAATACTTTCAAATCGTTTATTGATATAAAACTCGGATTAATCAACGGTTCCTTTACCGGCAATCTTCAACTGGAAAATGTAACAGAACCTAAAGGATTTATTCTGAAAGTACAGCAATCTAGTGGTATCGGCAAGGCCAATGCGGCTATTAATATCGATTTAATGCCGGTAAACGATTCACAAACCGAAATCAGTTTTAACGGCGATGTAAAACTTGCCGGTCTGCTGGCCGGTATGGGACAAAGAGTGCTGGGCGGCGTCGCAAATACCCTTACAAAAAAGTTTTTTGAAAACCTGGATAAGGAGCTGGAAAAGCAACTGGTGAAATAAGACCCCCACATGTCCTTCACCTCAAGCCTGGATCTTAGTAGAAGAACCATTATTGATTGGCTGATGAGCAATAGAGGAAAAAAATCATTACATAATTTTCAGTTTTCAATTTTCAAATGACACGGAAACAAAATCTTCTTCATAAAAAAATTTAACCTCCATGAGTACAAAAATTTCCCTGACAATTAATAGCATTAAACACACGGATAAAATGGAACCGCGGATGTTGCTGGTGCATTACCTGCGTGATGTGCTCCGGCTTACCGGCACCCATGTAGGATGTGATACCAGCAGTTGTGGCGCCTGCACCATACTGGTGAACGGTAAAGCTACCAAGAGCTGTACCATGCTGGCCGTGCAAGCCGACAGGTGCAAGATTACCACCATTGAAGGGCTGGCCAAAAACGGCGAACTGCACCCGCTGCAGCAGGCCTTCAATGAATGTCATGGACTGCAATGCGGCTTTTGCACCCCGGGCATGATAATGACCGCGGCCGATCTGCTGAGCCATAACCGAAAACCAACAGAAGCAGAAATACGTGAAGCCCTGGAAGGCAACTTCTGCCGCTGCACCGGGTATCACAATATTGTGAAAGCCGTTCAGTACGCCGCTGAAAAAATGAGTGCTCCCCGTGCCCGCAAACCCAAAAAGGAGGTAGCCTTATGAGTAAACATAATGGTAACGGATTGCCCCCCACCGGCGGCCTGATTGGAAAATCCGTAAAGCGGGTGGAAGATAAACGGTTCACTACAGGCCACGGCCAGTACACCGATGACATCATTCTGCCGCAGCAATCTTACGCGGCTTTTGTGCGCAGCCAGTATGCGCATGCAAAAATTGTAACTGTGGACACGGCTGCGGCCAAAGCAATGTCCGGCGTGGTGGCCATATACACCGGCACTGATGTGGCTCACCTGAATGGTGTGCCCTGCGGCTGGCAGGTGAATTTTAAAAACGGCGATACCATGAAGGAACCCAAACACCCGCTGCTGGTAGCCGATAAAGCAAGACATGTGGGTGACGCCATTGCCATCGTAATTGCTGAATCGAAAGAACTGGCAGTGGACGCCGCCCAGGCCGTGAATGTGGAATATGAAGAACTACCCTGCGTAGTTGACGCTTTTAAAGCCACACAGCCCGGCGCTCCGCTGGTGCATGATGATGTGCCGGATAATATTTGTTACGACTGGGCATTGGGTAACCCGATTGATGAAGTGAATGCTGCGATGAGTAGCGCTGCACATGTAACCACTCTCGAATTCGTCAATCAACGGTTGGTACCGAATGCTATTGAACCACGCTGTTATAACAGCTCCTATGATGCTATCAATGACAAATACACGTTATATACAAGCAGCCAGAATCCACATGTCATCCGTTTGCTGATGTGTGCATTTGTACTCGGTATTCCTGAGCACAAAGTAAGAGTGATAAGTCCCGATGTGGGTGGCGGCTTTGGTAGTAAAATTTTTCACTATACCGAAGAGGCACTGCTTACCTGGTGCAGCAAACAAATCGGGAGGCCCGTGAAATGGACTGCAGAGAGAACAGAAAGCTTTTTGCTTGATGCCCATGGCCGTGACCATATTACCAAAGCAGAAATGGGTTTTGACAGCAATGGGAAAATTGTTGCCTTACGTGTAAAGACCTTTGCAAATCTCGGTGCTTATCTTTCCACCTTCGGCAGTTGCGTGCCTACATATTTGCATGGCACATTATTACAAGGTTTATACACTACTCCAAAAATTAATGTGGATGTGACAGCCGCTTTTACTCACACAACGCCTGTTGACGCTTACCGTGGCGCAGGAAGACCCGAAGCAACTTACCTGCTTGAAAGACTTATTGACCTTGCTGCACATGAAATGAACAGAGACCCGGCCGAACTGCGCTTCAAAAATTTCATTCCTCCATTTGACGGCGTGAATCAACCGGGTTATCAAACACAAGTCGCATTGCAATACGACAGCGGAAATTATGAAGGTGTTTTGAAAAAGGGGCTGGAAAAACTCGGCTATGATGATTTTCGCAGAGCGCAGAAGGAAGCCGCGAATAATGATACGCTGCTGGGTGTTGGTTTCTCCACTTACATCGAAGCATGCGGCATAGCACCATCAGCCGTTGTAGGCTCATTAGGCGCCAGAGCCGGATTGTTTGAATCCGGATATGTACGTGTTCAACCCACGGGCAAAGTAAGTGTGTTTACCGGATCACACTCCCATGGCCAGGGGCATGAAACAACTTTTGCACAGGTGGTTGCTGATAAACTTGGCATTAGCATGGATGATATTGAGATTGTGCATGGCGATACAGAAAAAGTCCCGTTTGGAATGGGGACTTATGGCTCAAGAAGTATTGCGGTTGGTGGCACTGCCATTTTAAAAAGCATTGATAAAATAATTGAGAAAGGGAAAAAAATTGCTGCTCATTTGCTTGAAGCCGGCGCCCAGGATATTGATTTTGCAAACGGAAAATTTACGGTGAAAGGAACGGACCGGTCTGTTCCATTTGGCAATGTGGCTCTCACAGCTTATGTGCCGCATCATTATCCCAAAGATTTGGAGCCGGGTCTTGACTTCAGCAGCTTTTACGACCCCGCCAACTTCACTTACCCCTTCGGATGTCATATGGCAGTAGTGGAAGTGGATAAAGAAACAGGGCGGGTGAGATTGAACCGTTTTATTGCAGTGGATGATGTGGGCAATGTTATCAACCCGATGATTGTGGAAGGCCAGATTCATGGCGGCGTGGCGCAGGGTGTGGGGCAGGCATTGTTTGAAGGCGCCAGCTACGATGAAAATGGCCAGCTCACCAATGCATCTTATATGGATTACTGCATGCCGCGGGCCGATGATTTTCCCATGTTTGAAACCGGCAGCCAGGTCACACCATGTCCGCACAATCCGCTTGGTGTAAAAGGGGCAGGTGAAGCCGGCACAATCGGCTCCACACCGGCAATAGTAAACGCAGTGATTGATGCACTCTGGAGTGGTGGTTACAAAGTGAAAGACATCCGCATGCCATTAACACCAGAGAGAGTGTGGAGGGCAATGAAAGAATAAGCTATGAGCCAGAAGCTTCGAGTTGTGAGCCCTTAGACTATAAGCTCGCGGCTCACAGCCCGCAGCTTGAATATTTTTAAACTTTCAAACTAAGTAAAATGATACCTGTCGCCTTCGATTATCAAAAAGTGAAAACCGTGGATGAAGCCATTGCCGCTTTATCAGACAACAGTAAAATTCTTGCCGGTGGTCACAGCCTGTTACCGGCTATGAAGTTCCGTTTGGCACAGCCTTCCAAACTGGTGGACATCGCAGGCATTGCCGCACTCAAAGGAATAAAAGAAGAAAACGGTGAAATAGTTATTGGAGCTGCCACCACCCATGCCGAAGTTGCAAGCGACCATCTCATCGAAAACTTAGTTCCTTTTTTTGCTTCCGGGGCAGCTGTGATTGGCGATATGCAGGTGCGCAATCACGGCACTATCGGCGGCAGCCTGGCACATGCCGATCCCGCTGCAGACTGGCCGCCGCTGGTATTGGCAGCTGATGCCGCCATCGAAGTGCAGGGCAAAAACGGCAAGCGAAGAATAAAAGCTGCTGAATTTTTCACCGGTCTTTTCTCTACCGCTTTGCAGGATGATGAAATCATCTTAGCCATACGCATACCCCACCCGCCCAAAGGCACAAAATCATTTTACCAGAAATTTGAACAGCCTGCTTCCCGATTTGCTATCGTTGGCTGCGCCGTCATGCGTTTCCCCGATGGCAAAACCAATATCGCCTTCACCGGTATTTCAGACAATGCCTTCCGCGACATCGGCGCTGAAAATGCCGTTTCCGGAAAACCCATCACTGCCGAGACAATTGCAGCAGCACAAAACGCAGCATTACAAGGTGTAAATATTTTAAGCGACCATTATGCCTCGGAAGAATACCGCCGGCACCTGGCCAGTGTGTACCTGAAAAAAGCGCTGCAGGCGATGGCATAAAAATTTTTTATAAACAAGGCGGTAGTAATGCCGCCTTGTCTGTTTTATTTAACTTACGATATGCCCGAAATAAAAGATATAAAAAGAATGTTGCTCCAGCAGGGCTACATCACCGACGACAGCGTGGCCATGTCTGTTTTTCTTTCCCTGCAATTAAACAAACCACTGCTGGTGGAAGGACCCGCCGGCGTGGGTAAAACGGAAATAGCAAAAGTGATGGCAGCTGCCCTGCAAACCGATTTAATCCGCCTGCAATGCTACGAAGGGCTAGATGCCACCCATGCACTGTATGAGTGGAATTACCAGCGCCAGTTGCTGCACCTGAAAATGGCGGAGCATAACGAGCAACCGGTGGAAGAAAAAGAAAAAACCATTTTCAGCGACAGCTTTTTGATGAAGCGGCCTTTGCTGCAGGCCATCACTCATCACCGCCAGCCGGTGCTGCTGATTGATGAAATAGACCGCAGCGATGAAGAGTTTGAAAGCTTTTTGCTGGAAGTGCTCAGCGACTGGCAAATTACCATACCCGAAACGGGCACCATCAAAGCCACGTATATACCGCAGGTAATACTCACAAGCAACCGTACAAGAGAGCTGAGCGAAGCATTGCGCAGGCGTTGTCTTTATTTATACATTGACTATCCGACTTTCGAAAAAGAATGGACGATAGTAAAAAACAAAGTGCCGGGTATTGACAAAAAACTTGCCGAACAAATCACAACCTTCATGCAGCAACTGCGCACCTTCAAACTGGAAAAGACACCCGGCATTGCCGAAACGCTTGACTGGGCTGCGGCTCTCTCCTCACTGCACATAGACCATCTTGATAAAAATATTATTGAACAAACCCTCGGCGTAGTGCTGAAAGACTGGAAAGATACAAGACAGGTGCAGCTCTCCCTGAGTGAATTGATGGAAAAAACCGGTGTGTATTCAAAAATCTGAGTTACCGGTTACCCGTTTTTTCTTACCGGCAACCTTTGCAATAGTGAATCAATGATTACCCGCTCAACCTCTCTCTCCAAAAACATCGTTCAGTTCTGCCGATTCCTGCGGCGAAAAGGATTTACAATTGGAATGGAAGAAGAAGCAACAGCTTTGTCGGCCCTGCAGTTTATTGATTACAGCCACAATGACATTTTCCGTCTTTCACTGAAAGCTACACTCTGCCGCAGCAAAACCCAGTTGGATGAATTTGATGATTTTTACCTGCAATACTGGAATGAAACGGGAAAAGCAGCGGATGCAAAACTGAAAGAAGACGGGGCAAAAAAAAATTCATTTCAACCTGCTGCCAGCTTTAAATCGCTGAACACATGGCTGCATGGAGATAAGAATAAAGAAACAGAATCAACTGCCACCTGCAGCATCCGGGAAAATTTGTCGCAAAAAGATTTTTCCACCGTGCCTGAAGATGAAGTGGATGAACTCATGCAAATCATCAGGGCTCTTGCAAAACGACTGGCGGCCAAAACAAACCGGCGGTTTGAATTTTCAGCCAAAACAGATTTTCCTGATTTACGAAAAACACTACGCAAAAACCTGCGCCGCGGCGGCGAACTGCTGGACATCGTTCACCACCGGCCCAAACGCCACCGTGTCAACCTTGTACTGCTGTGTGATGTCAGCAGGTCAATGGAACTCTACTCTGCATTTCTTATCCAGTTTATGTTCGCTTTTCAACAGGTGTATCGCCGCATGGAAACATTTGTTTTCAGCACATCCTTAAAAAGGATAACCCCCCTACTGAAACAGAAAAGTTTTGATGAGGCAATGGATTTGCTAAGCGCTGAAAACAGCGGCTGGAGCGGCGGTACACGCATCGGCGAGGCGTTGGCTTCTTTTGTGAAAGAATACAGCAGAAAAATGCTTGACTCAAAAACTATCGTCATCATCCTGAGCGACGGATGGGATACAGGTAATATTGATTTGATAAAAACCAATATGAAGTTCATCCATGTCCATTGCAAAAAACTGGTGTGGTTAAATCCGCTTGCAGGATTTGCCGATTACCAACCGCATGTATCCGGTATGCAGGCTGCCCTGCCGTTTATTGATGTATTTGCTCCCACCCACAATGCTGAGAGCCTGAGAAAACTTGGGAAGTGGTTATAGCAGAATGTGGAATGTTGGACGTAGGATGTTTGATGCGTGCCCTGCGATGCTTCCAACTCCGTTAAAACTATGTTGGATAATTTAGCGAAGTAGTGTTGGATGACCGATGGCTGAATTTGGCAACCGCAAACTTTATAACAAAGCATTGTAATCCGCCTCCGTATCAATATCAATTTTTCCCTCGGGGAAATAAACAGTTGCAACTTCACCACTATGCTGCAGAATTATTTTCCGTGCGCCAACATCACCTTCCAATTGTATTAATTCATCAAAAAGCGATTGATGAAAAAGTGCCGGCGGGCCGATAGTATCACCATAATTGCATGCCACTACGGGTTTGCCGGTTTTTTGCTGTGTGCTTATTAAATCATTCAGTACCGCAGCTGACACAAAAGGCTGATCACAAACCATTAAAATTACTGCATCTGCCAATGGTGATTTTTTGATAACCGTATTTAACCCCGCTCTTATTGAAGAAGCCATCCCCTCCTGCCATTCAGCATTTTTAACCAATGTCACCCTGGTTTCATTTATTTCTTTTAATAAAATTTCAGCATTTGCCCCCAGCACAACAACAACCGATTGAGCCTGCGAATTCATAGCTTCCTCTACCGCATGTTTTAATAATGATTTTCCTTTATGCAGCATCAACTGTTTCGGACTGCCCAGGCGGGTTGATGCCCCGGCAGCCAGCACTATTATTACTGTATTATTAGTTGTTAATGGCAATCTATGTTTTTGATGCCAGCTTTACTTCTTCAATGGCAGTGGCCGAACGTGGATGAATTACTTCTTTGATAGTGCGCAGCGACATGACATCCTTATCAGCAAAAAAAGCTTTTATTTCCGCTAAAATTGACAGGGCAATCTCTTCCGATGTTTCGGCCCCTATGTCAAGCCCCACAGGACTGTGCAACACAGCAAGCTGCTGTTCCGAAAACAGCAGTCTTTCTTCTTTCAATTCATCCAGCATTCTTTCCCGTTTCTTTTTCGGGCCCAGCATACCAATGTAGGGCACATGCATCTGGAGCAGCCGGCGAAGTATGGCCATGTCGTAATTATAATTGTGCGTCATCAGCAAAAAAGCTGTCTGCTTATCTATAGTTACCTGCTCCAGCGCCTGTTCCGGTTTTGATACAAGTACCCGGCAACCGCCGGTAAATCTTTCTTTTTTAGCCAGGTTGGCCCGCCCGTCAATCACCATGGTTTCCCAGCCGAGAACTTCTGCCATATCCACCAGCGGAACTACATCATTACCGGCACCAATAATAATGAGTGAAACCGGCGGCTTTATCATTTCAATAAAAGCCGTGAGGTTCTGGTTTTCTGAAATATAATTTTTAAATGATGTGGTTTCATTCACCATCGCTACAT
>Ga0137829_11244787_pt1 | contig 17000 bp, 14 predicted proteins | sample OV2TP2_FD_97737 | JGI IMG/M metagenome (GOLD analysis project Ga0137829, IMG submission 97737) | reverse complement strand
GCAAAAAAAGAAAAGCAAAAGCCTCAAAAGGCAAAGCGGCTAAAAAACCTAAATAACCGCTGTTTTTTTACACAACGGGTCTTGTTTGCAAGACCCGTTTATTTTTTAGTTTCGGGGAATATTATTTTGCTCCAGTTTTTATCCTTTGTAAACAAATTCATCCTGCCATTGCCATTCTTTTCAAAAGGTATTCCCAGGTCGCCATTTTCCTTGTGCACCTGTTTTGACTGTGGAAAATAAATACCGACTCCATGACCGCCGTAGGATTGTTTCCGCACAAGGCTGGGCGTGCGCCTGTTTCCGATCCAGGATTCTATTATGTAATTGTGCTCAAGATGCCGGATAATTTTATCTGAAAGTTTATATAACCGGCTTTTGCTTTTATCTGTTTCAATCAGCTCGTTGAACTTTTTCATGAACCAGGTCAGGTCAATAAAGGAATAGGTATATGAATTTTCTCCAAAGTGCCTGCATTTACGGCGGGCCTTACGGATCAGTTTTTTCAATTCACCATTGCTTTTTGAATTGGATATGGATAAGGCAAATTCATCAAGATAGTTTGCCAGGCGGACGTTTTTCTTCAAATCCACACATGAAATGGCCAGCACATGTTTTTCAAATTCACTATAGGATTTTTTAAGAGGGGTATCCTGTACCAGTCTTTTGCCCAACTGGCGGGGGCTCATATCAGGATATTCAAATAAGGCAGTAAAACTGTCCAGGTAATTATACCCGTTGAAATAAATCAGCTCTTCACTTGCTACCATGTATTTGCATTTCTTTCGTATTTCATAACCGAACTCCACCATTTGCATACAGCATCCCATTATCAGCAGAAGATCAATTTCATTATTTTTCAGACTTTCACGGATTTCTCCTTCAAACAAACCGTCGAGTTGTGACCTGGAAACTATATACTTTCTTAGTTTTTCTGTTTCGGGATTTAATTGACCGGCTCCCGAATCATCGGGAAGTAAATCAAAAACAGAAATGGAATTTTCTGCATTATTTTTTTTGTAGAAATCAGTTTTTCTTTTTCTAATAATAAACCTGTCAGAAATATCACTGTTGTCAGATCCCCTGAATTTTATCTGGAGTTTAAGGATATTGTTTTGTTCAAATAAGGAGTTCTCTTCATGGGTGAAATCTCTTACATCGGTAATAATTTTTTCTGCACCCTGTCCATTGACAACAGAAATTTCCAGGGAAGGGAATGCTTTTTTAATATCATAGTAAGATTCTTCCAGGTCGGTGCTGAACATTCCTGAACCCGTACCATGGCCCCAAAGAAACAATAAATAGTTTTCAGCATTGCACCTGAGTTTGCACCAATTTATAAATTCGGAAAGTGATGCTGCAGTGCCCATAGGCTGATTACCCAGGCTTGTGAATTTTGCGTTATGAATCAGGTTTTCCGATGAAAACTCCTGGTCTATTTCGATACGCCTTGCTTCAAAATTCCTTCCCCGGTTCGACTCATCCCAATCGGTGTATATCTGCAGCAGCATACGGACAGAGCGGTTTCCTTCCTTTGCTTCAATTTTTTGGCAGATAATATCCAGTTCTTTCAGAAAAATAAATGATTCCCGGATGGCCCGTGCATCATCTGCCGCCATGTATATCATAATAGCCCATTTGCATGTCTTTTCAATTAAAGCGCTATCCGTTTTTTTGTTCGAAGAACGTTTCATGATTTTTGATGTTTCTATTTTAATATTAAAATATTACCTTTCATTCATATCAATAGTATGACAGTATATTTTAAAAAAATCAGTATCAACCTAACAGTATGGATTGGTTGCATTGTCTTCACCGCCACCCCGCTGCAGGCACAAACCCAGTACATCAATTTTCGCCATTATTCACTAGCCGACGGCCTCAGTTCTTATAAGGTCGTGAAGGTTTTACAGGATCGCTTCGGGTTTATCTGGATTGCCACACAGGATGGACTTAACAGGTTTGACGGTAAAGATATTATCATCTATAACAAAAGTGCCCGTGAAAAACACCTGTTGCTGGGGAGTGATATCACGGGTATGCTGGAAGATACTGTCCGCAATATTCTTTGGGTGATTACCCCATACGGCGGGCTGAACGGGATAAACCTGAGTACAGGAGAAGTTCAATATGCCGTGGCTACGGCTGATACTTCCAGCAGGTTTGGTCATCCCTGGCTGAAATCACTTGTTCAAAGGGGAGATGAACTCTGGATTGGTACCTATGACGGCATTACCGTTTACAATATCGAAGAAAATAAATTGAAAAACCCTGTGACGTTTCCGTTTAAAAAGGATGCCAGGAAAAATTACGAGTTTGACATTCACTATTTGCATGTTGATGAATACAACCGGGTTTGGGCATTTGTTGCCAATTACGGGCTGCTACTTTTCCCGGAAAATGATTTTTCAGCAGCTTTTCACTATCCCCTGCCTGAACTTTTGATACCCGCCGGGTATTTGTTCAAAAGAATTAACAGCTGTCAGAATACTGAACCGGGTAAACTGCTGATCGGCACTCACACAGGCGCAAGGGAAATCATTTATGATGAATCCGGAATTATCACGGTAAAAAACAATGTGCTGCCAGAAGCCGAAAGAAAGGATGTCAGGCACCTGTATCAGGATGCAAAGCATAACCTGTGGTTTGCCACCGGCGAAGGATTATTCAGAAAAAATACAAAGGATGGAATTACATACATGGTGGAAGACGTAAATAAAGCGGATCAGAAAAAATGGACGAGTTCCATTAATGATATTTTCTTTGATAAACATAATAATCTTTGGCTGGGAACTTTACAGGGAGCGGCAATAGCTACCAGGCTGCAAAGTCCTTTTCAGAATTATTATCAGTCGGCTGATTTAAGAACAAAAATAGAACGAAGCAGTTTTGTTTTTCCTTATAACGATTCAGTGGAATTTGTATGTGCTTATGAAGGTTTTTACCGGGTTGATAATTTCAAAAAGGAAATCCGGCGGCTGAAGGAAGGCGGATCCTGGTTTATGTTCAGGCATAAGGGCGGTAAAATGATTGTATGCATGAACGGCCGGATATATCATTTCAGTCTGCCCAATCAGTTTACGGAGATTGAAAAAGTGTATCCCGAGCTGGCGCCCATCAGTCACCAATCATTCAACAGCGCAGTATACTGGAACGACTCGCTCCTTTTTTTGGGCAGCGAAGAAAGCAAAGGAGTATATGAATGGAATTATAAAAACAGGAAACTTATTAAAACTGACAGCCTTTCGTCGGTTCCGTTAAAGGATGGAATTGTCAACTCCATATATAAAGACCGGCGGAACCGGATTTGGATTCTGTCAGACAACAGCTTTGCTGTTTACAACCCGGCAAATTGTCAACTGGAAAACCATGAGTTAGTTCATCCGGTTACCGGGCAGATTCTCAATCTATATTTTGATGTATGTGAGGCCAACGGGTATTATTGGCTGGCATCCTATGGTTCCGGCATCATTCAGCTTGATGAAAAGCTGAGCATAAAGAAAATAATTTCAACGAACGACGGAATGGCCAACGCCGGTGTATATAAAGTTTTTCCGTTAAATGATTCGCTGCTGCTTTCCACTTCCAACAATGGGCTAAGTAAAATCAATATCCGCAATTATTCCGTTTCCAACTATTTTGAAAGCGACGGCCTTCATTCCAATGCGTTTGAAGAATTATGCGGCACGATATACAACGGGAAAATATATGCCGGCGGCCCCGACGGGTTTACCATCATTGACCCGAAATTTATCACCCCCAATACCACTCCGCCTGAATTATACATCAACAATATCATCATTGAATCCAAAAACGGAAGACAGGAGATAACTGACTTGTTTTTACAAACAGCAAAACTTCCGCGAAACCTGCTCCAGGCTACTGTCTGGTTTTCCGCCCTCAACTTTTCCAGCCCCGAACTAACCACGTATGCATACCGGATAAAAGAACAGCAGGATGAATGGGTACAGCTCGGCAATCAAAACTTCGTAACAATTATCGGGCTGACGCCCGGCACGTATACCCTGCAGGTGGAAGCCAAAAATGAAGACGGTGTTGAAAGCGCAATAAAAGAAATTCAGATTATTTTACTGCCACGATGGTATCAGACCTCCTGGTTCAAAATACTGGTGGCCCTGCTGGCACTCGGCATTACCTACGGACTGTACCGTGTCCGCATCAATCAATTAAAGAAAGAAAAAGAAATACGCAGCCACCTGGCCAGCGACCTGCACGACGACCTGGGCAGCACGCTGAACAGCGTAAAAGTATATACCAACATGGCCATGACTGAGAAGGAGAATAATGGCTACCTGGAAAAAATAAAAGAAAGCACACAAGAAGCCATCAGCGGTGTGCGGGATATCATCTGGGTGCTGGATGATAAAAAAGATCTGCTTGATCACCTGCTTACCCGGATAAACACATTTGCCGTTCCGCTGTGCGAAGCCCACCATATAGCTTTTAACCGCAGGGTGAATGATGTTCTGCTGGACTCCAAACTGGGCAAAGAAGAAAAACGCAACCTGTACATGATAATTAAAGAAGCCATCAACAACAGCATCAAATATTCAGGCGCTGCTGATATAAATCTTTTCATCGAAAAAAAGGATAACAAACTTTTAATAGGGATTACCGACAACGGGAGAGGTTTTGAACAGGCGAAAATTACCGAGGGCAACGGGCTGAAAAATATCATGCGCCGCTCGGCCGATATCGGTTATCGTGCCTCCGTCATTTCATCACCCGGCAACGGCACTTCGGTGCTGCTGGAAAAGAAATAATCATACCTGCACTATGCCGTTTTTAATGGCGTATATCACCAACCCCGTACGGGTTTTCAGTTCCAGCTTTTGAAACAGCGCATCGCGGTAGCCATCCACCGTGCGGGGGCTCAGGTGCAGTTTGTCGGCAATTTCCTTGTAGGTCATCTCGGTGCAGGCCATTTTCAGAAATTCAATTTCCCTTTCCGTCAGGTTCATTACCTGCTGCGAGCTATAGCTTTCTTCATCCATACCCGAGATGCTGTGCACCAGCCGGCCCGTCACCATTTCAGAATAATAAAATCCTTTTTCCATCACGGCATTGATGGCGGCTTTCAGTTCCGATGGTTCCGATTCTTTTAAAATATATCCTCTTGCCCCGTTCTTCAGCATGCGGATCACAGCATTTTCATCATCATACATGCTCAGCGCCAGCACCCGTATTCCGGGGTGATTTCTTTTCAGCCACAGGGTGGTTTCATAACCGTCCATTTGCGGCATGTTGATGTCCATCAGCACCAGGTCGGGCAGGCTACCACTGCCAAGCCGGTTTATAAAATCGCGGCCGTTGTCCGCTTCCAGCGCTACATTGTAACCAATGCTTCTTACCAGGCTGGCCAGGCCGTTTCGCAGTAAGACATGGTCGTCAACCAGGGCTATGTTTATCATGGTGGTGTTATTTAAAAAAACAGATTTTGGTTGTTTTTATTCCTTCATTTTTTCCATGGGCTACGGTGGCTTTAATAAAGTTAGCCCTTTTAATTATGTCGTCATCCACTATTTCTTCGCCCAGCAGGGGATAAAAAAGCTTGCCTGTTTTATAACTGAACGATACGGTCACCTTGGTTTTATAATACCTGACATGGCATTCCAGTTCGCTGAAGCTTTTTTCCTGCAGGGCTTTTTTCAGCAGGTGCTGCAGCAGGCAAAAGGCCATCATTTCTCTTACGGGGTCAAGCCTAAAATTTTTGCCGGTTACATTGAACAGTACTTTGCAGACACCAGCATCCTGCATTCGTTGCAATTCGTATTCGAGTGCAGCGGCAAAACCTTTTTTCACAATTTCAGAAGGGCTGAGCTGCCGGGCCAGCAGCCGCAGGTCTTTAATTGCTCTGGTAAGCAACTGCCCGGAATCCTCAATAATTTTTTCCGAATCGTTGCCCTTTTGAATTTGCAGGGTGTTGAGCCGCATTTTTACCAGGCTGAGTATTTGCCCGATGTTTTCATAAATTTCTTTGGAAAAGGTTTTCAGGTTCATGTCCTGTAAGTCAAAACAGGATACCAGCTCTTCGTACAGCAGGAAATCAGTATGCCGGGCTTTCATATTCATGCTTCATCCGTTTTCGGTAAGGAAAAAAAGATTAACATTTCTGCAGCAATATTAATAATTGCCAACCCGGCATATACCCGTGAAAACACGGTGTGGGCGGTTGTTTTTTCACCCCTGAAAATGATGTGACAACAGCAGGATGCCAGTGACAGGCACAAAAAATTTTTTCGTGCTGCTTTAGAGTGTGATACCTGCAGGAAAATCATCAGCTCAAACCTGCACTATCCCGTTTTTGATGGCAAAGATGACAAGGCCGGTCCGGGTTTTTACATTCAGCTTATGAAAAAGCGCATCCCTGTAGCCATCCACCGTGCGGGGGCTCAGGTGCATGTGGTCGGCAATTTCTTTGTATGTCATTTCGGTGCAGGCCAGTTTCAGAAAATCGGTTTCTCTTTCTGAAAGCCCCCCTGCCTGCTGCAAAGCATGGCCTTCATCATCGAGGCCTGTAATACTGTGCACCAGCCGGCCGCTTACCATTTCAGAATAATAAAATCCTTTGGTAAGAATGTCATGGATGGCCGCTTTCAGTTCGCCCGGTTCGGTGTCTTTTAAAATATATCCGCGGGCCCCGTTTTTCAGCATGCGGATCACGGCATTTTCATCATCATACATGCTCAGGGCAAGAATTTTTATTTCGGGATAATTATTTTTCAGCCAGCGGGCCGTTTCATAGCCGTTCATCTGCGGCATGTTGATGTCGAGCAGCACCAGGTCGGGCAGTTCGGCCGGGTTCAGTTTTTCACAAAACTCTTTCCCGTTATTGGCTTCAAACAACACATGGTACCCGAGGGTTTCCACCAGGTCGGCCAGTCCCCTGCGAAGCAATACATGATCATCTACCAGTACAATTTTTGCAGACATGGTTTTGGTTTTATTAATTCAGCGGTAATGTTAATTTGATTTCCGTTCCTTTGCCCGGTTCACTTTCCAGGCTGAAGCCGGCATTAATCAGCCGGGCACGGTTGGGCATATTGCGCAGGCCCATGCCGGCGCCTTTCATTCCTTCCACTGCTGCCGGGTCAAAACCTTTGCCATTGTCACTGATGCACAGTTCCATTGTGCCGTCAGCATTTTTCACCGTCACAAGTATGCTGCTGGCACTTGCGTGTTTGATGATGTTGTGCAGCGACTCCTGCACAATGCGGAAAATGATGAGTTCTTTCTGCGGCGCCAGCCTGGGCATTTCGCCCAGCACATCAAACCGGGTTTTGTATCCGCCGGTTTTGCCTGTCACTTCCAGTTCATGTTCGATGGCGCGGTAAAGCCCCATGTCGGCAATCATATCTGTATTCATGCCCCGTGAAAGATCACGCAGGTCCTGGATGGCCTTGCTCACCAGGTTTTTTGATGCGTCAATTTTATGTTCCAGCTCCGTTGGATTGGAAACGTCCATGGTATTCAGGTTCAGCTTGGCCAGGCTGAGCTCCTGGCCGATATTATCATGAATTTCCTGGGCAATATTTTTCAGGGTTTGTTCCTGTATTTCCAGCTGGGCCTGCAGCGATTCCTGCTGCAGCTGTGCCCGCAGCTCTTCTTTCTCACGCAGGTGGCGGTAGTAGCGGCGCTGGTAAAGGAAGATTAAGAGGATGATGAATACAACCAAAGCAGTTAATATTATTATGCCGCCTACTATGAGTGTTGTGAATTTCATCTCTTTGGTAAGGTACTTATTTTAATTTTTGCCAGGAAGCCCACGGTGATTAATAGATAAAGCAGGATATTGAACAGGTGATGAAATTTCCAGACGGAGTTAAATTCTTCATCGTTTAAAAAATACCGTGTTGAAAAAAGCAGATACGTGCCGGGAGCATAAAATAAAATTCCGAGACAAAACCAGAACATGGGATCGGTTTTCAGGCTGATGTTTTTGCCGCTGTTATATTTTTCAATAAAATAAATCAAAACATAAATGACCAATAAAATCAGGTCGAAAGAAACCAGGTTGCGGTAAAACTTTGTGTTGATACCTTCAGTAATGAATTTTGAAAGCGCAAAAATTATCAGGGCTGTGCCGAGAAGCGGAACAAGTGATTTTGAAAATTTGGAAAAAGAATTTCTGAAAATTAAAACAGTCCAGAAAAAAACATCAATAATGATGTACAGGTTATAAATTAAAAATTTATGGTCTTTCGATTGGGAGCCGATTATTTGTGAAATGGATGCAAATGCCAGCAGCATAACCATGATCCTGGCATTTGCATCCTGAAATTTCCAGAGCACAAGGCCGGTTAGGAAGGGCAGCAGAACTGAGTAAATTGAAAGGGTTGGAAGTAGGTTGCCCATTAAAAATACTTTAATAATTAGATTCCAACACGAGTATAAATAATTGCTTAATGCTTTTCTTTCTAACCAGAACTCCAGTTTAGTTTATAGTAATAAGAAATAAAATTGGCTTTAAATTCAAATTATATTTCATTACCATTTGCATCTAATCCTGTTGGCCATTCAATATAGACAGAGCCGTCAACGTCATTATATCGATTTCCTATAGCTGCAGAGAGGATAATTGTTGGTGTACCAGGTGCTTTATTTAAGAGGTTGGCCCCTGCAGGTACAGCACCATAATAAACTCTCAGATGGGTTGCTTCCGGATGTGATAGTAAATACAAAACCTTATCTTTTTCGAATACAAAGGATCGTTCATCCGCATTATAAAATACTTTTGTTTCAGGTCTTTGACCTTTTGTTCTGTCATTTTGAATATCTTCATACATACTAACTTCTCTATCTTTTTGGGTTTTACTTATAAAACTTGCCATAAAATAAATTTTAAGGTGAAAGAAAATGGTTTACTAATAACAGCCTTAACAGGGCACAGCTTAAAAACCGGTTCCGGGAGGGTGGGGACAGGGAGTGATTTTAAAATCAGCTTTGCAGAACAAAAATAAACCGGCGTTTTTCCGGCACAACGTGAAAAACACGGTATTTGGTTACCGTCTTTTAACTGTAAAAAGGTAGGGAATATTCATCGAACCTGCAATTTTGATTCTGGTTTTCTTACCGGCTATACCAAAAATCCTTCTATTGCTTTCAGAAATTCGTTCCGCTTGCAGTGACAAACTTTTATTATTACCTGCATGGCAAGCGGTTGATGACTATTTAGCCGATTTATTAAAATTCAGATTCAACCCAAACATCCACGATGCACCCGGAACGGGAAAACCTTTATCAAAATCGGGTGTAGTATTATCGGTAAAGTTCCAGGCTTGTATGAATAATCTGAGATTGGGGTGAAACTGATAATCTATATTGAGGTTGAATTTTGTTACGCCGGGTGTTTCCCTGATATTAACTACAGGCATTGGCCCAAGTCCCATCCGGTATTTTGCGTTGTCAATAAACCACTGGTAATTATCCCCTGCTATCATTTTACCCGAAGAGGTCATTATTAGTGTAGCTGATAGATAATCTGATTTACCGAAAACCCTGGGAACCGTATAGTTTAAAGAAGCGCCGGCTGCATATTTGGGTACGCCACGTACTTTATCACCTTTTTTAAAATTTTCAAAGGAATCAACATAGGTGACATTAATAATGGAGTAATTACCTGTTATTTTGAACCTGCTGATTTTGTATTCTGCTATAAACTCCCACCCTTTTTTTGCAATCTTGCCGATGTTAGTATAAGTAACAATAGCAGCTGTGCCATTGTTCACCGGAGTGAATTCTGTATAGATCCTGTTTTTATCAATGTTATTATAACGGATGATTTCCGTTTTGAACCTGTTTTTCTTATCATAGATTTCTATCGCAACATCCAGACCGGTTTGCTCCTGTGGTTTTATATCCGGATTGGCAATAAAGGTAATAGGCCCTGAAGGGGGAGGAGGATGAGTAATATGATAAGGCGGCGATATGATGCTCCGGCCCCAGTTGATTCGGGGTTTAAAAATTAAAGTTGAGAGTTCAAAGTTTGTAGTAAAGCCCACCTTTGGATTCAGAACAGCTATCGAAACATTTGATTTTTCATAACGCAAACCTGCCACCAGGAAATATTTTTCCTGCCAGGATGATGACGATTGTATATAGGCGCCGGTAAATTCTCTTTTGTAGTCATTAAACGGACCACCAGAAACTCTGTTTGGCCGAAAAGTATACCCACCGGAAGTGGTATAGCGAAGGGCAGTATTATATATTACATTGTGGTATTTTGTATTTGAATATTCAAACCCCGAAAGAAGGTCGGTTTTAAATATCCCTTTTGGGTTACCTGGTTTGATAAGATTAAAATACCGTATTGTGGGTGTTTGGTCTTTGGATGTCCAGTCCTGGGCGCCTAATACATCGCCATGATTCATATAATATTTCATTTTTGTTGTATCAGTGTAAACTGAAGGATTTGGATAAGCATGCCGGTTGTTTTCAGAATATCCCAATACCAGGTTGTGTGTCCACCAGCGGGCAGGCTGAAATTCTGTATTGAGTGAAACAGTACCGGAATGTATCTTGTATGGGTTTTTAACATAGGCGCTGTCCGTGTAACTCCAGTAATAATCTTCCACCTCCGTATTATCGAATATCGCATAGCGGCTCCGTTCTGTTTTATTTATATTAAAATTATTGCTGAGTACAAATTTGAATTTGCCAGTATGAAAAGTGAAATTGGCAAATGCCCCTCCGATCTTCAATGAACCTTCGGGCAGATAATCGTTCTGTGTTCTGTAATGTCCGCCCAGGGCATAACTGAAATTTTTAATACCCTGTAAAAATTCAGCATTATGGGACTGTTGAAACCGTCTTTCTTGTTCGCTAAAATCTGAACGTTGAAAGCCGGCGCTGGTTTTTACATTAATCATTGTCCTGTTTGCTTTCCCCTTTTTTGTATAGATCAGCATCACACCCCCGATAGCTCCGCTTCCATACAAAGTAGCTGCAGAAGGACCTCTTACCATTTCAATTCTTTCTATGTCATCTTTATTGAGCATGGCAAGGAAGCTGGAACCTGCTGCAAATTCAACGTCATCTACATACACTTTAATACCGGCGCCTCTTACTGAAATTCCTGAATTGAAATATTCCCCAACACGGAAAATAGTAGTTGGCATTGCAGTAATAGTTACCCCCGGCACAACGCCTTCTAATATATTCACGAGATTAAAACCGGGCAATGCTTCAAGATCTTTACTTGTTAATACCGTTACAGAAGATACATCCGCCCTTCTTTTGGTGGCTACCACATTTCCGCTTACAACCAATTCCTCCAGGGGTTTTACCAGCAGAGAAAGCCTGATTGAAACAGACGCCTGATTAATTCTTAGTTCTTTCATTTCATAATTAACCGATGAAAAAATCAGTACGTTTCCCATGGCAGCCTCAATAGAAAAATAGCCTTTATCATCTGTGCTTGTCCCGGTTTTTGTTCCTTTTACCAGGATACTTACACCTGCAATCGGGATGCCATCCTGGTCAGATACATAACCTGTAACGGTTTGTTGTGCCCAAAGCTGGCTGAAGGCAAAAACAACAGAGATGGGGAGTGCTAAAATATTTTTCATAGTAAAGCAGTTTGGTTCAAGTAATAATTATTGCCTGGTCTTTCTTAAAGGCATCCAATCCTCAATGCAATCAAATATTTTTTTAACAGGGGGTATCCGGATTTAATTAAACGACAAATTCATCCAATGCTTTCAGAAATTCGTTCCGTTTGCGGTGCGATACTTCCAGTTTTTCATTGTTATCCATAATAACATACCCGCCATTGAAACGCTGATATTCTTTTACATGCCGCAGGTTGATAAGATTGGAATGGTGAATGCGGAAAAAATCATGAGCCGTAAGCTGCTGTTCAAATTCGCCCAGCGACCGGGAGGCTACTATTTTTTTTCCTTCTGTCAGGTAAATCAGCGTATAGGCCCCCTCGGCAATACAATATAATATGTCAGCGATATTGACGAAAACAATTTTATCTGCCATGGCGATGCCGATTCTTGAATCCCTCGCACCTGATTTTTGTGATAATAATTTTTCAAGGCTTTGCAACTGGGCATGGATCTGATAATCAGTTTTACTCAGTTCGTCTTTAATTTTTTTCACTACCCTAACTATTTCATCTGCCTCCACTGGTTTTAATAAATAGTCAATTGCACTCAAACGAAACGCTTCAATGGCATAAATGTCGAAAGCGGTTACGAAAACCACACGGAAAAAAGGCTGGTCAAAAGATCGGATAAGATCAATGCCGCTCATGCCGGGCATTTCTACATCGAGAAAAACAAGATCAGGCTGATGTTTTTCAATCAGCTTTTTTCCCAACTGCGGGCTATTGCTGGTAGCCACCACCTGCACATCCTCCCGGCACTTTCTTTTCAATATCAACTCCAGCGATTCCACAGCGAGGGGTTCGTCATCTATAATAATTGCCCGTATCACATTTTGGTCAGTTACGATAATGAAAGTTTTACAGGTATTTTAATGGTTACCAGTGTTCCTGCCACTTTATTATTCATGATCACATCCGTTACTTCTGCCTGGATTTCCGAACGGTATTCTTCATTCAGCAGCTTAAAACGTTTTTCAAGCAACGCCATACCTTTCGATTCATGTTGTTTACGGAAAAGACTTTTCAACTCTCCTGCTTTTGATCTTCCCACACCATTATCTTCAATCTCATATTTCACGGTGCCGTTATCCCTGTTGATGCGTATCTGTAATTGTTTATCGCCATCCTTGTACGAGAGGCCATGCCAGATCGCATTTTCCACATAAGGCTGCAGAATCATATTGGGAATAAGGGTTTGCCCGGTATTCAATAAAGGATCGGTAGAAATGGAATATTGAAGATCAGGTACCCGCAGGCTTTCCAGGCTCAGGTAAAGCTGGAGAAAATCCAGTTCATTTTGAAGGGGCACAAATGGTTTCTCTGCATTTTCCAGCAACATGCGCAGCAGCCGTGCAAAGCGGGAAAGATAAGATTGAGATTTATCACTGTCTTCTTTCAGGATCAGCGTTTGAATAGAATTTAATGAATTGAACATGAAATGCGGGTTCAGCTGAGAGCGGAGACTTTGCATTTCCAGTTCGGCCATTTTGTGAATGGCTTCGGCTTTTTCAATGGCTCTTTTCTTCTCTGTTCGCTGGCGCAGGTAAAAGAAAAGAAAAACGGAAGCCATTACTACAAAAATTAAACCCATCAATAACAAATTGTTTGTTTGCTGCTTTTCGATTCTTATTTTTTCTATCGCAATTGATTTTTCATAATTCGCTTTTTCACCGGCTATTGCTATTGCTTTTTCCTGTTCCAGTTTTTGTTCAGCAATTGCCTTTTCATTTGCAACCCTTTCATCAGATAGAATTTTATCCTGTACGGTCTTTTGATCAGCCAGCAGCTTTTCATTAAGTGCTTTTTCAAGTTCCTGTTTCGCTTTCATCTCTGCAGCGGCTTTCTCTGTTTCATATTTTACCTTCAGATCAGCCATTTTCATATAAGTAGTTTTATTGTAAATGGAATCTTTTATGTTAGAATACAGAATTGTATAAGTCAATGCATTTTTATAATCATTTATGGCTTCGCAGGATTGTTTCAGAAGATCATAGGCATTCATCAGAGATTCTTTTCCTCCAGTACCTTCTTTCAAAAGAGGCAAGCTTTTATTTAAATAATTTATAGCTTCATTAAAAGCTGCAGTTCTTTCAGTATCTCTTGTTAAGGTTCCAATTTTAAAATATGCTTCTCCTAATTGCAGGTACCAACTCCCCAATACACCTTTTGTTTCCATCTCATTTTTTCGTTTAAATCGTTCAGGAAAGATCTGCACCGCAACACGATAGTTTTTTAAAGCTTCGTCATATCTTTTCATTTCCATTTGAATGGAAGCCAGCTGCAGTGTGATTTCTCCTTCATAAAAAAGTTGAGGATTATCAGGAAGAGCTTTCTGATACCACATGAGTGCTTCCTCCCAATTCTTCATTTGGGCATGGAGCTTTGCTATTCCTGCTGCTAATTGTTGTAAATCTGCCGGACCATCATTATTTAATTGCTGAGTAGTTTCATAAGCGACGAGATAATTCTTTAAGGCCTCGTCATTGTTCCCAAGTTTCGAGTAACATCGTGCAAGGTTAGCTGATGAAGTTACCGTTAATACTTTTCTTCCGATTTTATAAGATAAATTCAGTCCGGCATAAAAGTATTTGATAGCTTCTGCATAATCTCCTTTCTGCATCCAGCATTGACCTAAATTGATATTGGAACGGCCAATACCGAATTGGTAGTTCGACTTTGTAGAAAGATTTAAGGCTTTTTGGGCCCATTCAATTGCCTCATCTCAATTACCGGTAGTTTGAGCACCTCCCATTTTCAATCTTACAATGTTAATTGCAATCAATGCTTTTGCACTATCATTTTTTTGCTTCGGGAAAACGTTTATCAATGAGTCAAGGAGCCGTTGAAACTTATCCGTTTGTGCTTTCGAATGATGTATGAAGCTCAGCATGAAAATCAACAAAAAAAATATATAGCTTTTATTTTTTTTCACCATCTATTTTTTTTAGCATAAAGATCAACTCATTCAAATGATTGAATTAATAAAAATAAAGTCTAGTTGGATAGGGTATAAGAATAATTGAGGAATTGCTTTGTTATTTGCTATAAACATTCTTTCCGGAGTTTAATAGCCCTCTTAAGTTAGTAAATTAATGCACTCTGCCTTCAAAATCCATACACTTTTACTAACTGTGCCTTTCCCGGTAATAACTGTCAACTTCTGTTTATTAAGATTTTCAACTGGTTAGATAGAGAATTGTTTATTCATCAAAAGGCTCCCCACTGCCACACTTATCTTTTTAACTGAACACTTAGTAAAGCCCTAAGTACAGTTAGTAATCTGTTATTGTTTTGCTGCAAAGGTTGATGATATTTTTAACTGTCAATCGGGAAAATATTTTTTAACCATAAAAAATTTTGTTTATGAAACGAATCCTCTTCCGCCACCGAACTTCATTAATTCTGAATGTATTAATGATTGCTTTTGTATTTACAGCCTGTAAAAAACAATCTTCTGACGTTATTAAACAGGAGGAAGAAATTGCCACCGCCAAAGCAGGGGGTGGTAAACCCGGTACAGTTGCTGAGGTTCCTCTCAGGTTGTCAATCAATGACATCGGAAACAAAATCACCAGCGATGGGGGCGGTGATTATGTAAATGGCAGTCAGAATATGAAAGTAGTATTTGACCAGTACGGAAATTTAATATTTGATATTAGAAAGTCGCAGGGAAAACCTGCACAAAGAGTTTATCAAACTAATCTCGATAATCCTCTTCAGGTAATTATTGACCCCGGATTTACAAACGGAACAGGGAACTACATGGCTACAACAAAATCAAACCAATTTTCATCTTTTACTCCCATACAGAATATGACGGTTGGTGCATCTCAGTGCATTACATTTCACGGAGGGGCCGGTCAGAATTTTGTGTTCAGTTTTCATGGGGGTAATGAGGATAATTCGGCCAGCCCTACTTCATTTGCTGTAATAACTCGTAATTCTGCGACAGAATGGACCATGACTCCCGGTTCCTGTTCCATCAGTGCGAATACAGATGTTGCGGCTCTGCGACTCAGTGGCACTCTTTACGGCTATTATCACATGCCCTTTTCTTTTACTCTTACTAAGTTGTAAGAAGTTTTGTGATAAGATAGGATAATCAAAATCTATTCTTTTCATCAAAGGCCATTCCGGTAGCAGTAAGAATGGCCTTTTGTGTTATTAGAACCTCTCTCAAAAGTTAATAATCACAACACAGCGGCACAGAGTTAGGGAGTTACTCTGAGAGGTTACCTCGGAAACAGCAACTCTGTGTAGCGCAGTTTCTCATAATCTCTGTGTTGAAATTATTTTTGTGATAGGTTGTAATACGTTAGCAATTCCGGCGCTTCGGCCGGTCATTTAGTTTTTATTTTTCTATCCGTATCCTGTAGAGTGGTTTTCATTTCTGTCAACTGGTTACACTTACCGGTACAATTATTAATTATAAGCTGCGGTTATTAAAATTAACAGGGCAGATGCCAATCACCGGTTGATAAAAGCAGCAAGGGAGAGTAAATTTATTATTCAGTTTTAAACAGTTTTTTAGCCAGGTTGAAATTAGTTTTGAACAGCAGGTATTACAAAGTGTAAAAATGGAATTACAATCAGGTACACGAAAAAATCAAATTCATTAACCATTAAACCTTTTTAAAATGAAAAAGTATTTATTATCTGCAGCAATGGTAGTTCTATTTCTGCAGACATTTATCATCTGCCGGGCACAGGATGAATGGGTGCCCGCAGCTATAAAAGAATCTTTTGCAAACAGATTTTATGATGCAGAACTGATTAAATGGTCATTAGGAAGAGATTCCTATATAGCCACCATTGTCAGGAATGATGAGCGGCTGGATGCTTACTTTTCGGATGCAGGGGATTTCAAAGGTTTTGGCCGGATGACAACTGAAGAATTTCTCCCTTTGAAAATCCAGTATAAACTGGCTAAGGAATATCCGGAATACTTAGTCAGTGAAGTTTATGAATTTGACTGTACCGAAAATGGGCCATTTTATTACATTTCTTTAAAAGGGCTAAAACATAACCTCATTGTGCGATTTAAACCCGTCGGTGATGCTACTGTGATGAAAAAAGCCATTGTAGTCAACCAGGAACTGGTTGCCAGAAGAAATTAAAAGATACTGCCAGTGGCAGAGTTGGACAGTAGTTTTGTGACATCAGAGGGCCAAAGAATTGGCCCTTTGATTATTAGTACTTAAAATATTTTTTACAGATTCAACTGGTAATTCAATTTAAACACCAATGCCCGGTCACTTTGGAACTTAAAACTAATCTGGGCTTAATTAATTCAACCCCGTTGGGGTTGATGAAGTTACAGACATTTTCCCCCGGATGTTATCCGGGGTTATTGAAATTGAATCCCGAAGGG
>Ga0137829_11398907_pt1 | contig 17003 bp, 11 predicted proteins | sample OV2TP2_FD_97737 | JGI IMG/M metagenome (GOLD analysis project Ga0137829, IMG submission 97737) | reverse complement strand
ATGCTGAAGTAAGGGTAGATCTACCAAGGCTCGCAGGAAAATCCCACGAGCGCCATTAAGATCTCTATCCACGGTTTCTCCGTGTGATGAGATTTGCTTTGCTCCACCTATTTTCTTGATTTCTCCAGTCCAAGATGCCGTCTTCGATGTATACTTAAATAATTTTTATTCCGAATTGAGTCTTATTGATCGTATTACTTGACCATGAAGCACCGCTCGCATCAGCGCTTGTTGGCATCATAACATACCCATAGCTTGTGTTACCAACTGTTGTGGTGGATCCAATTCCACTCACTGTTCCGCTGAAGAATAATCCAGCAACTTGCATGACACTGGTTGTGTCGCTTTTTGCAACAGCAAGATTCAATTGTATACCATAAATAGACCCATTCGCTGATTCGAGTCCTGAAAAAGAAAAACGATGACTGTCTGACGCAGCAGAAGCAAACATATATGTTGTTCCACTGTCAGGAAATTGAGAGGCTATCATCGAAAGCATTGTGGCTCCAGCCGATGAAGGAGACCAGCTCGCTAAGGTTCCTTCAGCACTAATGAGCAATGCATCAACACGAATATCTCCCAAGAAATTTGACATCTCTTGTCCCAATGTATCAATAATATAGAGATCATCAATCGTCCATATCGGACTACCAGCGTTACCCTGAGGTCCAATTCTAATGCCATCAATTTCAGCGTTCCCAAGGTTTTGCGTATCTGTCCCAGCAGGAAGAGTCATTGCTGATACTCCATTTATTTTTACCTCTACTCCCCCAGCGCTAATACTATTAGAAATTTCAGCCTTCATTTCAATGTAATAAAATGTCCCAGTATTTAATACTGTATCAGAAGATGACAAAACAGTTCCTGCGATGCCCCTAGTAATCGCAAGCTTACCAGATGTAGAAACGCTTAATTCTAGATGAACAATAGTATCATCCATAAAGTTTAACAAAGATCTATTGATTGTATTAGCATTAACCATTTTAAATGCTAATCCCACAACATAAGAACTCAATGCGCATACAGTTTTTGTCACGCTGTTTGAGCCGCTTCCAATGAGCTGCAAAGCGGCTGTATTTCTGCGTCCAGCGGCGGCGCTGACGCTTACCGTGGCAGTAGTACCTGCGATACTATCCCACTTCCATAGAAGTTGCCCGGAAGAATAATGATCAAAAGAATCCATAAAAACAAGTGACATCATTCACCTCATAATGGCCACACGCGCCGTTTTGACTGATTACTTTCTTGAAATTTTCCATCAAATGGATTAGGTATTCCAGCGTGTCTCACATAAATAGCAATAGATGAACCAACAGAAGATCCGGCATCGTTGCTTACAAATGCACTCATCATAGACCTATCCAACAGACCACTTCCAGCAGAAAATGTTCTATTAATAGCAGATGTAGTAGACGATCCTACTGGTAACTCAAAATCCCATTGATATGTAAATGTTCCTGCACCAGTAATCCATTGAGCGCTCACGGCTAATGGTTTTAATCCTATTGCATTCTTGACAACATTTCCAGATACAGTCAATTCAACGTAGGCAGATAGAGATACAACTGATACATCTGATACAAATAATACCTCAAGAATACCTTGTGTTAAACGTACATCGATCCCTGATGCTTTCCAAAGCGTCTCTAGAATACCTTGTGTTAAAAGTACATCGATCCCTGATGCTTTCCAAAGAGTCTCGAGAATACCTTGCGTGAGTCGAACATCCGTGCCCATTATGCGTATCTCTCAGCCAGCATAATTACTGAAAACGATCCACTCGTTGTCCCATTATTTGATATTCTTAAATGAACCTGAGCATTTGAGTTACTATCTTCATAATACCATGGAAGTCGAGTAATATACGCAGAACTAGCATCAATTTGTGTGGCCTGAAATAAGAGAGAGCTTGCAAGTTGGCTGTTAGCACCGCTAGCCTTATTGTAAAACTCAATATCATAGAGTGATGCGGTTCCCATATTTCCAGATGTTTCTAGATAGTAAACCAATCCACGAATCATAGCAGCAGCAAACGGACTGGCCAGAGTCACGTATGATCCCTTTGTGGCCGATACTAGAATTCCAGCGCTGGTACCGGACACACGCTGAGTACCTGGGCTTGTAATGAGATCATAAAATCCTACAAGATTAAACTGAACGTGGCATTCACTTGTGGCCGAAACAATAAATGCGCATGCTTGATTGCTGACTGGGACGGTTATCATATCAATAGAAAATTCACCCGTTGACGCAGCTAAGACTTTCGCCACACGATCATCGACGGTCGTAGTCGCCGAATCTCGGTAGAAGGCAATTCCATCCGCTGCACTAACGCTTGGATTCGTGATGCTTGTTTTTGTCCCAAATATATATCCACGCAAAATTGCGGCTGTAGTGGTTGTCGAGACCCACGCTGAGAGCGAAAGCGTTGAAACCTCCCCAAGAGATGTCGCTGATCTACCATCTTCATTCAGAACAGTAGGTGCAGAGATTACCATCGTAAAGCGCGTTTGTTGTTGCGCTCCAATATTGAGCCCCTGCAACCCACCAAGAGCAACAAATGATGTGCCATCATTGGTAAATTCCCATTGATCAAGGCTTTCATTCCATCGAATACTGGTATCGGTCTGCGCTCCACGCTCCACCACGAGACCGGCATTCGAGAGAGCCGTGGAGGTGTGATCAATGTTGAGCGTCCAAAACGATTCATTCGTCCCGGACATCTGAGGACCGGTCTGTGAGATCGCAGAAAAGGCGAGTGTTGCCCACGTTCGCCTGTCCTCGTTCGAAATTAATTCTGCTGTGCTTGATTTTAAATAACGAATAGGAATCAAACCAGAAGTGAAGCCACCAGAGGCCACGCTCACCGTTCCGTTTGCTGGATCTATTTCTACATATAAACTAGAAAGGGCTAAAAGGGAAACGAACGAGGCGGCCGCTGAGTAAATAACGTTATTATTTCTCACCTGCCCGGCCTTATAACTCCACTGCGTGCCAGAGGTGCCAGACTGCGCATAAAAGGCATCAAGGGTGAGGGCACCCTCAAGTGTTGAGAGCCTATCCGCCAAACGTGTAAAGCTTCCAAAAATACCACCTGACAATGATCGTTGATAGTCGTCTCCATGGAACAGTATCGGCATTAAGCGCGTGGCACTATTAAAACCAGGATTGTTATATACTACTGTATAGATTGGCGTCGTTCCCGACGCCGTGCTAATTGTTATTCCGCCAGCTCCATCCACGTTCACAAAATATGTTCCAGAGGCTTTCCCAACAAAAGAAATTTGTGTGGCACTTGTACTGCGACCAATGGTTTGATTTTTCAAACTCCACACTACGCCACTCGTAAAAGAAAGATGTGTATTGGAGGAAGAAGTATATTGAAATGAAGAAATGCCAACCGTTCCAGAAGTCTCCCATACTTCAGGAAATCCAGCCGCTCCGTCAGTTCCGCCGCCTCCAGCGCCAAGACTTTGAAGAATTGAATTAACAGCTGTCTCGATGGTAGTCCAGTTGTTATTAAATTTTGTTACATAAGCTGTCTCGCCAGCACTATTACGACTTAATGTGATTGACATGTATTTAATTCCTATATCACCACGCCAAACCCTGTGGAATTAATGTTGCACCGCTCCCATATCTGGTTTTCCGTCTGTTCCGCCATATCCAACCACCATCCCAGGTCTTGGAGCAAATAGCGTTCCCTGAATAGTTGCTGATTGTGACAAGTCAATTCCATTATCACGAGCAGAATTCCCAGTAGGAACAGTAAAATCTGGCAACGTAGATGAAGGAGTCCACATAGCAGAAACAGATGTGATTCTGTTCGGTCCTGCCCATGATTCATTGACTGAATCATTATACGCCCAATTATAGTCATATTTCCCCATCTTTGTGGGATTTCCATTAAACACAACAGAATTCGTAGAAAAAATATTATCAACAATTTTGAGAGATGCTGGGCCAAAACCAGTATTAAAGTTAAAGATAAATGCAGCTGTTGCTCCGGCGAAGCTATTGTGATATACCCATATATCCATGGTAGAATCTTGAAAGACGCTATTCAATAGACCCAAGAAAATGTGCTCTCCAGAACTTGTTGGAACCCAGAATTTATTTCTATATATATATACTTCTCCGGCTTGGTTGACATCATTTGACCGTAAATTATATTGTCCCCTCAAGTAGAATTTATTATCTCGAATCTGATAATTTGGGTTAGGCCCAAAGAAAAATACGTGCTGAGAGAAATGGGCAAAACAGAAATTACTGGCAAAAATTGTTCCATTATGATTTGCAGTATTGATCGCTTGGGCACCGCCATACATCGTATTTCCTTCGATAATGTTGTCCTGTGGGGTGTATCCAGTTCCATCACTATGTAATCCAACATCTCTATCATCTTCCCCACCATCGCCACTAATGAGGAATTTATCAACATTAAAGAGGTGTCTCTGGTGTGTCCTATCGGGCCAATCAGATCCTGATGCCGTAATTGCCGGAAGATATGCTGAGACATCAAATGATCTCATTTCCATATAATTTGAGACAATATAATTGTTCTTCGTATTCCCTGAAAGTCTCACTCTCATAATTCCATGATAAAGAAAACAGTTCTTCAAAATATTACTTTGTGCCGGATTTAAACTATCATTCCCATGGATCAAGACCGCATGTCTAGCTCCTCTCATATTAAATCCCTGAATTGTATTATATCCAATATTTCTAATCGTCACACAGGCACCTTGGGGTGAGGCATTTTTTGATGTGGGACCAGGCGACACACGGACACTATGCGTAGATGGATCTGTATTGTCGGCAAATCGACAATAGGTTGTGCCATTCGCATAACCAAATAATGCACCAAGACCATCCCAGAAACTCACGGCGCTACCGGCCCCTGTTGGTTGTACAGTCTTGCTTGCCGCGAGCGCTAATACTCCCTTTCCATCTGTGACTGGATAGCCACCATTTCCTCCAAAGATATCTTGAGTCGCTCCATTCATCCACTTATCGGCAATTCTCCAAACCTCCTTATCTGTATCCGCAATCATCATCCACGGAACATAGGTTTGGGCGGTTGTTTTGAAGACGCCAGTTCCTACTTCTGGGGCTGAAACCCATCCACCAAGTGAATCAGATCCATCTATTGTCACTAGCGGATCTCCGTTCGCATTTTCTTCACCCTGGAAGACAATAGGATTATTCACAGTTCCTGATTTTTTCATCATGACACGTTCAAAATATGTGCCTGCAGACACGAAAATACGGTCTCCAGCAGATGCGATGTCAGCAGCTCGTTGTATTGTTTTAAATATTGCCCCAATCTCAATAACAGCCCCATCATTGCCGGTGCTCGCGACGAAGTATGTGTAGGCTACGGAAGCGACTGATGTGGCAAGTGGATCAACGTCAACATTTCCTCGAACATCGAACGTGCTGACATCAGCCACAGTCAAGTGATCCCAAATATTATTTTCAGCTTTCACTTGGGCTGTAGCGGAATTTGTTACATCAAATCCTGAAATCACGCCATTACCTTTAAGAACATTCCCTCCACTCGCTCCAAGACCTCCACCACCAAGATCAACGATCGATGTACTGGTGACAAAGACTCCATCGCCATAATTAAACTTAATGACTGAACCATTTACTTTCGCGCGAGATCCTTCTGTCACATGTATACCGTGCCTCGCGGTGGACCCGGACACGCCGGCATTGGTGATGGTTGATGAAAGAATAACGGCACTTGGTGAGCTTCCGCTTGTCGTCAACCCTGTTCCTGATATTTGTAGCTTAATACCATCAAAGACAGTATTGTTGATTGACGTTTGTGTCATAGAGAGATTCCCGGACGTTCCTAGCAGGACACCAAACCCGGAATTCCCTTGTACTTGACATTGATATAACGTCTCATGCCCCCTCGCCAACCAGAACCCATCCTGCGTATCAGACGCAGTACAACTGGCAAAGAAATGAATGCCGCCATTCATTTCAAATGCTCTCAATCTGGATGTTCCTGTTACATCTATACGTCTTGCAATAAGGCTATTATCTCCAGTAGTTCCAAACGATCTTATTGCACCATCACTCACGCCTCTTCCATCATTGTTATGGATAGCAATATCTTCAAAATATGTATCTCTCGCACCATCTCCTACAATAGCAAAAGCGTTTGGTGCGTTCGATACTCGTATATCAAGGATCGCATTATTAGGAGCATTGAATTGAAATAACGCAGTGCTTACTTCATTTGATACAGCAGAAGCGTCAATGATAACTTGTTCTGGGGCTGTTCGACCATCTATAAAAATATGTCCAAAATCTGTAGCATTTAATGGTGTAAATTTTTCACCAATATTAATAGATCCTCCCACATTAAATTTGATAACGCATGCTTGCCCAAGCTGTTTTGCTTGATTAAAGATCGTTCGTAATGTTCCAGCACCAGAATCTCCAAGGCTGGTGACAAGTAATGATATCGCACTTGTACTATATGAAGCGGCAGAAGTGACTGACGATGTAATGCCTGAAGCGACCGATGATTGGCTTGGAGCAATGATAGTATTTGATCCAGTATTGGAGACACCACCTCCACCACCGGCAAATCCAATGAACTGACCAAATGGATTAAATATTCCCAAAGCTTCAAGTGGTGTTTCCCCAAATCCACCCTTTGTCGCCGTAGCTAATTCACCTAATGTAATCGTTCTTACAAAGAATCCTATCGCACTGACAAATGATACTCCACCAGGATTCACGACAATGTGAGCACCAGAACCTGATGTAATAGAAACTGGCATTGTATACATAGTGATATTGCCAATACCACGCTTATTAAGCCCTGTAATTTCTAAACGACCGCTACGGCTTCTTTGAAGTCGTATTGGTGTACCTGGTTGTGCATATAGGAGTTCATTATTATTTTCCGCTACTGGTACTGATGAAAGGATATGAGCACTAACACGAACATCTGCTACGAGCATTGGTATGGTATTCGCGCCAAAAACTTTTAATGATACAGTTGTTAGCAGTTCGCCGTTTAGCTCTTCGCGATGAGCTTGGTAACGTTCATTAAAATACAATCGAAACAGGTCTCTTGGCATCTTAAATTCCTGACGGAACACGATATCCAGAAATTTCTAAAACTGGTATTATTCCTCTACCTATCGTTTTACGCATACTTTCAATCCATATTTTAATTCCACCAGCTACTGGTAATTGTATGACATCACCTATTTCTAAAGACCAGTCATTTAAAAGACCAACCTCCCTTGGAGACTCTTGTGCAGTCTCCCACAACAATTCCAGTATGGCCAATTCTTTACATTCTTCTTCTGTGTTAACCCAATCGTTACGAATTTCTTTTTGGTGTAAGAGATAATCAGGTGTATTGCTGTTAGTAACTATGGCGTTGATTTCTTGATAGACAGGTACGATAACATTACCCCTTATTTCGTATTGTCCTGACGAGGATATTGCTAGAGTCATCATAGCCAATTGTATGGCTACCCCTTGTGCGATGCGTCCTATTGGAATAGTAATTCCACCACCTACACCAAAAGAAATAACTGTTACTTCATCAGGAAGCGCGGCCGCCGTTACCCCAGCCACAAAAATTATAGCAACCATTGTGATAATAAAATCATCAATGCTTACTTCTATTTGTCCTTCATATTCACTGAGTGCGACAAAATCTTCATCTCCTAGAGACAATAATAGATGATCGTTCACACTAACTTGGACAAGCATTTTTGCATTTCTTACGCGAGTTTTTAAATCTTTGCTATACGGTAATTTCACTTTATGCGAAGATCTCCAGAATCCTACAGGTATTGTTGCTCTAGCGACAGCCTGCTCTGGTTGTTCAATTTCTGTAATATTTTTGTCAAGACCTATGACAGATACAGAATTATAGGCTTCGATCTCTGCAACCGGAACACGATAATAATAAATAAGTGATAGGTCATTAAATACTTTGTTTGGACCTCTGCGTAAATCTCTACTATAGGTGAAAAGTTTTCCTTCTGCATCGAATTCTGGGACTCTTCCCACTGCTTCCAATATCTTTTCTATTGCCTCCATTGGAGACATCTCTACAATACTGTTTGCCGCAAACTGTGTCACCTTTCCTATAGATGAAGGAAATCTTTCAAGTTCATCACCAGTCAAATTCATTTGTTCACGTGCTATATCATTGCAGATATTCGCAAATTCAATTCTTTTGTTATATGTTTTACTTATAAATGTTTGCTTAAGATACTTTGGTGTGGCCCTACGACCATAGGCTGTTACTTCAGCTTGATATTCTAGTGTATCCCTGTTCACGGAAAATCCTACCTGACCTCGTATATGACCTGTAAACGTCGTGATCCAGTCATCTTCGTCCATTGATTCATCGCCTTCAATGAGCCTGACTACTTGACCAGCCATCATAAATTTTGCATGCTGACCTACATCCGGATCAAATTTTCCAAGTAAGTCAGATAATTGAAACGATAATTTCTGTGCACGTCTATCACCGGGATCGTCCCACTTGACTCCATCATGCGTAAATTCTGTCACATCTAAAGCCGTTCCAGCAGCACTCATTGTATTAAACGTAAATGTTTTATTTACAATTTGAGCCATTGACAGAGATCCTGTGAGTACGTCAAATAGTTGTAATTTGAATCGAAATTGACGAACTGATTTCGTAAGAACGTTACGTGCATCAGAGTTCAGTAATCTCATCTTTTTTACTCAACAGTCGAGACTATTCGCATTGTTAATGTAACTGTTTCTGTTACAAAACCATCTAACGTCTTTGCTAAATTATTTAACTGAATTAAATTACTTCCACCACACTCCAAATTAACCAATAAAACATTGTATACATGGTTGCTTAAATCTTTAGGAGCCCATTGAATATATTCACCGTTAGCTGCATTAGGTGGATTATTGAAGTAATTATATAAATTAGAAAACATAGTCCAATCCATTGCAAACCTATTTCCGCCACCAATCCATGTGAGTTTAATCTCCAAATCAGTTTGGTCTGCATTAAACTGTATTGTAGTCGTCTTAGAGAGTGTTCTTTGTGATTGATATAATGGCCTTATCAATAGCTCAGAAAATACGTTAGTATATGTATGAGGGTTCACAGAAAATACTAATGGTGTATTAAGAGCACTCGTTGGGTACGATAGTTCTTGTGGCGTCCCAGCCCCAACCGCATCGCTCTGCAATGCTGGTCTGCCAGCAATGATTTTTGTCGAAGCAGTGATCGTGGTTGTTGATGTTGTGGCACTAATATTAGCAGAAACCGTAAATGTGGCACTTGACGATATAATCATCGGTTCTATCCCATACAAATTTCCATTACCCAAAACTGCAGATAATCCTGTTGAATACGATGAAAGATATGTCACTATTGTAACATTATTTCCAGATGTCGCGCTTGTCAAATTCAATACCAAATGACCTATTCCATTATCATCAGCACCAACTGCAGTGGAAGGGGTTGAGCTGAAATAGCTAGCTGGTGTACTTGCATACGACACAAATATAGAGGGGATGGGCGTTGGACTTACCTCGTCCCCCGTATAAAACACACCATGGAACGGCCGCTCAGATGTTATTGCAGAAATGGGAACAATATCTTGTAACGTGCCAGGACGACCGGGATGACACAAATTGTATGTGACATATCGCTCAAATGTATCTTCATCACTTTTCAATAATACGATAGCTTGTCGGTTACTATCGTAAGTCGCATGCCCTACATCAATGTGCGGAACAAAGTCATGACTTGTTGTAATCGTATCAACCTTATTGATTAGTAATTGCTCTCCGCTTCTATCCCATTCAAAGCTTGCAGCAATGAGTGGTGAATCCGACTCACCATTCATCCACGCAATCAAGATGCCGCGATCTGTTCCTGTTGGGCAAAGTTGCATAGCATGCCCAAATGGCATCATACGACTACCCAACCACCTCCCAGTCCCTCGTTCCATGACAGATAAAAAAGATTTGTGATAGAGATCCTCAAACGCAAAAATAACAACATTATCAAACACAAGCACGTTTGGTGTAGTATTTGCTCCAAAGCTTGGTTCGATCTTTGAGACCAATCCACCATTAACAATAAGATCATGTAATGTGATAGCATATATACTACCAAAAGTACCAGTCTTGTTATTCGTTGCAATTTCTGCGATAATTGACTCAATAAAATATTGACTATATGCGCCTATTATTGGATGCTTCTCAGCTTTTCCAGATGTTGATTTTGTTTTACCATAACCATATGTATATCTGTCACTTCCGTGATCGGTTTGAATAAAGAAGTCCCATATACTTTGATATAGAACCCCAGTGTTTGGGTCTCGACAGAATCCGTATCCGTCTCCCTCAACCGTCACTACATAACTTGCTATATCTTCAATTGATAAATTCTTTGTTGGATTCAAAGAATCAGGATCAAGTATAACATGCATCCATGTTGATGGATAAAGATCAGCCAATGGGGCCCACACTAATGCTATTCCGGTGAACATCTGAAATGATTGAATACCACCCCTTGTGATAATAAGCCGATCCGTAGCTGCATCATACGAAAGTGCCGTGAATAAATTACCCTGTAACACGGTAGACCCACCAAAAGAAGATGGGATTGTTTTATTATATGTGATATTAACATCATCTAACGTATCATCACTAATAAATGCGGGAGCCTTAGACGTAGTTGTTGCATTAGAAAATGCGGCCTGGAATCCAATATGTGTATCGAGTCTAACGTACATCTCACCCCTCAATATCTTTCAATTTGGCGGTGATGGTTTCTGTTAGTCCGGACGGTGGAGTTCTTGTACCTACATAAATAATCGTCGCAATTCCTGAATTATTTGTAAGAGAATAATCACTGACAAGTCTTCCACCTGATGCCACATTCCCAGAAAGTGTCCACTGAACAAGATAATTACTAATATTCGATCCAAATGAATCTGTCACTCGAACACTTACAGTTGTTGCTTGCATAGCATTTAGTTCCGTTACACTTACTAATGTTGGTGCTGTGACAGATACTGGAGCCCTTGCTAGACGACACGCATACACTGTAGAATTACTCTCGTACCTACCTGAAGCATACATGATTCGATTGATTGGGTCCCACGCTGCAACATTTGCTGATCCTGGTAATGTGTCTTCAAACGTAAGCGTCCACGCTGACGTAGATGTATCAAATACACGAATAATGGAGGGTTTTTCTGTCGCAGCAACCCCACCAGAATATTGAGCAAATATTACAGCAACAGTTTTTCCATCAATAAAAACAAGATCCCTGGGGTGAGACCATGATGCTGTTGTGATGGAACTATACCTTATGGTTCCTGATGGAGTCTCCACAATCTGAGTATATCCGCCAGATGTAACGACGCGCTTAAGACTATAGGCGATTTTTTTTGTTGGGCGAAGTACACCAATATTATTGCTTAACATCGCTAGACTTGCTAATGGTTCACCTGTATGAATATCCATAGGAAAAAGATCGTTGACTCGGTAATAATTCGTTGAAACTGTCTCAGCACTAATGAGTTCATCAAATGGAGATGCAAGTCCTCCATCCGCAGAAGATGGACCCCATGCGATGGTTCCATTATCCACGGAAGTAGTGTATGGATTCTTTAATCCGTTGTCAACGAATGTTATATGTTTTGGATCGTTTGTTAATTCCAGACGCGATCCATTTCTCCATATACGAAAGAGTCCGAAATATTGAAGAGCACCGGAAGGTCCAGTATTGATTTCCCAATCGGTTGGATTCACGTTAAATTCACCAATAAGTAGTTCAGCAGGAACAGAAAAATACAACCTACGCAACTGTTTATAGTCTCCATTATTTACACTATCCCTATAATATTTCGGAAAATCTATTGTCGTATCAGACTTCCAAAATACCTGTAGTGACATATTTCTTATCCTATAACTGTCGCACTTGCTAGAACGACATCTCTGGATATTAGCCCCTGCGTTGGAACAACGACATGGGCAATCCCATTGATATCACAATAACGAATTATGGTTGAATCTAGTTGCCATGTTTCAACCGCATCAGTAAAAATAGCATCGGAGACCGATGAAATCAATACACCGCCAATTGCAGCAATATTCATATCAAGCCAGATTGTTGGATTTGGTCTTACGGCATATATATCAATAGCAATCACATCAAAGTGCGACCCTCGATATTCTAATAACATTGATGAACCGGAGACGGTCTTGTACATTGTGATTGTGCGTGTGATGGATGCGTTTTGACCTGGCACAATCACTCTCCTATTGACGACTAGCGCTCAAAATTTCAGTTGTGATAGAATAACTTTGCCCCACCGCTCGCTGTGGTTGAGATCCATAATTTGCCGTTCCCGTAGGTTGATTTAAGATTGCTCTTTCAATACGCATCAGAATATCGTTTGTTGGTCTAAGAGCCTTACTCAAATTATCAGAAATCTCTGCAATTCTTATCTGGGTTTCTCCGGCAATTAATCCTCTCGTTCTTTCAACGCTCTCGATGGTATCTTTTGCCTCGTCAGCCAGTGACTCTACTTCTGCCTTCTGTTGATTGAATAAGCTTGAGAGTGCTGCCATTCCTATAGCCATCATTCCATTGAGGAACGCACCCCAGAACCCGCTCGTTCCACCAAAAGCGTTGGCTAATTTCTGCGCAACTGATTCTATACCACTCTCAAGTTTTGTGACAAGTGAATTAATCATTTTCTCAAACGTATCACCCATGGCTTTTTTCAAGAATGATTTAGCAAAATCCTTGAAGAGTTCTTGAGCTTTTTCCTCACCCTCAACAAGACCTTCAAGGAATGTGTTGACTGCGTTGTTGAGACCTTGAGCCAACTCTCTCGTCAATTCAAGATCTTTCATGCGAGTGAGAACATCATACTGCTCTTCTATAACAGCCAGCGTTTCTATATTGACTCGCAAATTCTCGTTATATTTGACAAGTTGCTCATCAAGTATTCTCTTCGCTGCCTCCTTTTTATCACTCTCAGTTTCTGTCGCTGCGGCCTGTTCGAAGGTAAGCAACGCCTGCTCTCTCATAATTGCAAGAGACTTTCTCTCTTCTGTATTTAACGTTTTCTTTAAGTCGAGTTGGAGTTTTTGCTGGTTAAATTGTTCCTCCAACTTTGTTAGTATTTGCTGACTGAGATTTAATTGATCTGACTCAAATTTAATTTGAGCCGATCCTTTACGGCCCTCAATACGAATATCTTCTATAGAAAGTAATGATTTTTGCCGCTCAATTTCTTTGGTAATGTCAATATTTTTTAATAAAATAGCTTCTGCTTCTTTATTTTGCTGCATCATAATCATAAGACTGTCTCTTCGTTGCATCAATGTTTGAAATTCCGTGAGTTTTTGTGCCCTTGCAACGCCATACACACTCTGCAGCAAGGCCATTTCTTTCTGAATACCTTCTAAATCTAATCTCATTTCTGTTCGTTTTGCAACACCTTGTTCTTTTATCTGTTCTGTCAAAGATGTCTGCTGAGCCCTCATGCGAGTCATCTGCAATTCATGTTGAGCACGTCCCAACAATTGTGCATTAGATGTCTCTGCTTGAATCTCTGCAAGACGACCGCGCAACGTGGCTTCTTTTTCGACAATCTCTGCAATTTGATTCTCAACATCGAGTCTCTTCATCTCTTGAGTCAGTGCATCAATTTCTGCACCAACAATATTTCTCTTTTTTTCCAACTCGTCATCTGCATCAATCATTAATGAAAGCTCTTCAATTTTTCTATCTCTCGCCGCCATAAGATTGTTTTGTTGTAATGCATTATTTTGTTTAAGAATAGATAACTCAACTTGTGCTTTTGTCACAGCGTCAGCACCAAACTGCGCACCAGTTTTTTTGAGATCAAGTATTTTTTGACCTGTTTTCAGTTCTGCATCAAGAGTTTTACTAATGGCTTCTTCTTCTCCCCTCAATATTTCTAATTTTCCTCTAGCCTTAGCTCTTCTAGCAGCTACAGCGTCACCTTTGGCTGCAATGTCTGGAACCTTGCTGACGATATCGAGTAATGTTTGTCTAATTTTTACTCCCCACTCATGGAATTCTTTAATCTTTTTAAAAACAACATTATTCGATATTTTTGTCCATAGTCTATCTTGTTCATCTATTGACTTGCTCGATTCTGTGATCCATGAATACGCCGCCCTTAATGAAAGTACAACCGATCCAACTGTCAAATTTATCGCTTGTAACGCCTTCGACAAAGCGAAGACAAGAGTAGACACGATACCAACGGCACCTTGGATAGCTAACCACAATATTCCACCCTCTCGTAAATCGTCATTGACTTGAGAAAGAAGATCCCTCCATGCCTCAGCTAGCGCTGTCCCGAACTTTGTTCCCCCAGCGGCAGCGCTAAAACTTTCACTCACTTGTTGGGTGAGGTTGTCTATTTGTCGTTTAAGAATGTTAAATTGTTCTTCTGTATTACCTAATGCTTGATTGAGTCTCTCAATAGCCTTCTCTTGTTGATCATCCATGACAAGCTGTCGAATTTCTTCAACAGCGCGAGCGCCAATTAAACGGATCATGGTTGCCGATTTTTCTAAGTTGCCAGTCACAAGATCGGTCAACTCTTGCTGGACAATAAAGAATTGCCCAAAGGCTCCAAAGTTTAATTTATATGTCATGGCTGCTACTTGAGCAAACTTCGCGGCTTGTTTCCATCCAAATCCTAATTGAATAAGACGTTGTGACATGAGCGCAAACTCATCCTGACTCACACCAGCCTCAGCGCCCATTTTTCTGAGTTCCAACGTCATTGCTTTTGCTGCCGGAAGAATGCTCTTAAAACTCTTCGCGCCAACCTGTCCAGAAATGACCAGAGATCTTGCTACATTGATAGTTTGTTCTTCTAGCTGAGCAAATGAAGCAATGGCTCCCTTCACCAAGGCCGTCAGACCTTTAATCGCCAACTGGAATACCTGTGTCATTTGCATGGCCACAAAGAATCCCAATGACATCTTTGCGATTCCACCAATAATCTGGGTGAAGCTTGCATTGGCTGTATCTTGAATGCCACTGAAGTTTTTCGTCGCATCAGCGAACCACTCCCTAAGACTTTGCTTCATGCGACCAACAGTACCGCGCCATGTTTTATCCATAGCCAGCGCAGACTTTCGAGTGACCGTCTCATTGTGAATAGCGTTTTCCTCAATCTCCCCCTCAAGATTATTGAAATATTTTGTTGTGACCCTATTGTATGTTTCCCAAATCTTAGAAGATTTGGCTGCAGTAGATGCTTCAGCTTTTTCTCTTTTCTCCATCTCTTTTAATCGGTCAGCATCTTCTTTGCTTTTTAATTTAATACGCTTCTCGACTTCGGCTTCTTCTGCCTTTGTTGCCAATTCCAATGATCTCATTTTCTCAGCATCAACTTTACTCAAATCTTTGATGCGTTTTGCATTTTCAACTTCTTCAGTCCTTGCTCGCTGTTGTGCTAATTTCATAATCTCTGCTTCATGTTTCGCTTGATCCTTCTGCGCTTGCTCATTCGCTGCATTGAGATTTTTTGTTTTCTCTTCAATGCTTTTTAATATTTCCTTATCGGCCTCTTTTGCTAATTTAATCCTCTGTTGCGCGTCGTCCTCCCACATTTTTCCAAGATCATCGACAGATTTTTTCGTCTTATTTACCGCCTGTTTTGTGGCTTCTGGTATAGATTTATCAACCGCTTGTTTGATCTCTTCTAAAGGCTCGCTCATATCAAACGCTGTTGCTATTTCTTCTTGTATCGTTTGAGGATTCATATGAATTTGGTTGAGTTTGGATTGCAGACTATCAACGGCAGCAACGGCAGTCTTCATGCCTTGCAGAAATTGAGAAACATCCAGCTTGAGTTGCTGGAACAGTGTTCCTAAGTTGAACGAACCAGCCGCCATTATCCGATCCTTTTCTTCCCTAATCCTCTGAGAATATCCCAAGCTGTTTCATAGTTATTCGATGATTTTTGCTCTTCCTGAATTTTGAGATAGCCAGATGTTGACAATAGTCGATTATGTATACGTTCACGAGATTTGTCATCAACATGAGGGTACGCAGAAATATCGAGCTGGCGTAATAATCTTCTAGCTTCGACCGTCGTAATTTTATTATATAATAAGAAGAACCAATTTTGTGGCATCTTCATAACATCCTGGAACGATGCTCCGTAAAATTGCATATACTCCCCAACCATCGCCGCCACATCTATTGTGATATCGGTGTCTGTGTCTGGGGAGTTTCTTCGTTTTTTACTTCATCTTCTGGACGCGCCAGCTCCCTGGTCCATGCCATGAGTGCGTTCATCTGTTCTAGCGTGAGCTTGAGAAATTCTTCCATGGGACAATCTGGAATCATATTTTTTAAAGATTCAGCAGTTTGCTTCAGATATTCTCCTGGCTTTGCATCGTCATCAGTCTGTTCTGATGCAGCAATCAGATTAATATATTGTTGCATGGAAAGTTGACGGACTGGGTAGTCATTCCCGCCAATTCTAGCAATCCCAATATTTGTGTCAATTAAATCAATATCAATGAACCGTGTTTTTGCCATGCTATAGTTCTCCCCTAATTATTAGTTGAAAATATATAAAGATAGTCACTGTATTTTACAACACGCAGCAGTTGGATGGCCATATTGGAATGTTTATTATCCACGAATCTTATTCTATCATTTATTCTCTTTTCAGAGAAACCGGCCCAGAAACACCTCACGGACGTGCGCCGAATGCGGACACTGCGAGAAGGGTTGACAAACGGTTAGACATTTGATATAATTTCCTTCGTTTTGTTATGAATAATTAGTTACCCACCCACGGCTGAAGCCGTGGGCTTGATGGGAGCTGGGTTGCCACCCTGTGAGCGTCGAGGGTTGACAAGCAGTTAACCATTCGATATATTATCCTTAGTTTTATTATGAATAACTAAGGAGAATTCATGGTCCCATTAAGAAC